>Ga0058699_1000323_pt1 | contig 14720 bp, 5 predicted proteins | sample AgamicAtPe_FD_55078 | JGI IMG/M metagenome (GOLD analysis project Ga0058699, IMG submission 55078) | Agave microbial communities from Guanajuato, Mexico - At.P.e | ecosystem: Host-associated > Plants > Phyllosphere > Phylloplane/Leaf | place: Guanajuato, Mexico | collected 2012-10-15 | reverse complement strand
AGAGGAGAGGAGAGGAGAGGAAAAGGCTCGTCTTGGTTAAGGTTGGCCAGCGGCTTGCTCGCCCACCAGCCAGCCAGCCAGCCTGCTCCTCAACCAGCTCGCATGTACACAAAAGTTTGTTTCAAAGAACAACCAAGTCAGCGAGAGTGGCTTTGTTGGCAAGCTGAATAAATCTAAAGTTCACCTAATTCGATTTGTTGAAAGCTCGAGGGCAACCCAAGGCGCCTAGACGAGTGCGAGAAACCGCGAGCCTCCTTAGGAGCGCGCTATTCTCGCTCAATCTGGCGGCGCTAATAGTTCCATTCATCGCTCGCTGGCCCGCGATCGAGTTTCCCCTTGGCCAAAGAGACTCANCTGTGCGTGCATTGGCGCGCCCGGCTCGCATGAGCCGGCTCCACGATGGGAGGCTCCCGCAGAGCTGAGCACGAACATTGTTGGCCGGAAATGGAGCCGGCAACTGAGGCAAAGGCCGCGGGAGGAGGCTCGAGATGACGATGATTATGGTGATCATGTTGGTCGTGGCGATGGCCAGGGTAGTGCCACACACAAGCCATGGAGGGAGTGCCGCCAAGTTTGCGGGCTTCGATGGGATGTTTTGTCTTAGTGAAATTTTAATCTGCGGACGGCGATGAGTTATTGTGCTTGCAGTTGAATGTGTCACATCGAAGGCAACGAACACAACGCCTTAGCCAGAAACCAACCGGAGCTGGACTCAATCTAAGCCTCTTATATGAGCCAGCTTATATGAGAGCTGGATTAGCTTGTCAAGCAGGCCGATAATGCCGTCGGACNCAGCAGTTGGACGGGGAGGCTGCAACAGGTTGGCATCCTTGCTGCGAGCTAGCTGGACGGTTCAGCGGCGGCGGCGGCGGCGGCAACGACGACGCCAGGGCGGCTTAGCCGCACGCAATCGAGCTGAGGCCGTCTGCTCAACTCAAATGGCTGCTCAGTTGCGCAACAATCTCCATCTTTGCACCATCAGAGCGAAACCTGTGGCTCAAGTTCAGGAAGCTGGCTGCGGTAATGAGTCACTCTCGGCCTTGCTGGTTGCCAGTGTGAAAAATTACTACCTCATTATCTACGACAAAATCAATGAGCGCCGATAGATCAAAAGGTTTCACCTCGCAAACAGCTCTACCTTTTCACCTGAACCTCTGAACCTGCTGCTGGTTTTCACCCGCTCGCTTTCTTTCTCTCAGTCGGCTGACATGTTGCGAGAGCAATTCGGCCAGATATGGTTGGTGCGGTGATTGAATTAATGGATTGATGGGGATCCATGGCCACCACCTTGCTGAGCAGGAAAGGGAGGCGACAGCTTTTGCACCACCAAGTACGACAGTGGATGAGAATTCGTGCATGNACTGGCCCTCCGAAAGTCGTTTATAATGCACCAAAGTCGGGCTCCAGCATAGTTGGATGAGCAGAAGGAGAGCCAAGCCTCTCNTCGTTTGCCAAATACCAAAACCAGAGCAGCTACGCGATCAGCCAAACATCCAAGGAAGATTTGGGCGCCAATCAAACGCCTCCTCTAGGCGAGTCCAGTTCGAGTGAACCGGCGACCCTAAAAGAGGCTGCAAAGATGCGTGGGCCGCGCGACCAACTTGCGGCCACTCGGAGGTGGTTCCGGCCACCTCGCAAGGTAGGCTCGCCTTCGCGGGCCAGTGGATACATTTCGGCAAGCATTGGGAGGAGGATAAGTGAGTTGATTTAGGTCGCAGCTGCATTTGGTCGGCTTTAGGAGGCTTGCTGTTTTGCCACCCCATAAGCTAGCCCAAAACAATTAGCACTTCTGCTACCAAAAGTGATCAAAAGTGAGCTAAACTCCTGTCCCGTTTAAAACAAATTCAACAATTTTGCCTCCCATCAGAGAGAGAGTCCCGTTGCGTTTGTTGCAATTCATGATGGTACTTGATCTAACACTTGGCAATCGTTTACCCTCCCAACTGGAGAAGCCTGCCAGCATTGATGGGCGGAATCGAGCATCTCTTTGCCTTTCAAGCTGCACTTTGTTTACTTGTTCATTTGTTTGTTTGGGCATAAAGGAGAGAGAAAATGCTGGGCTTGTCTCGCTGGGGGGACAAGAGAGCTCCTTTGTTTCAATTGCCGAGGAGAGCNCTCATTGGATTTGCAAATACAAATTATCAGCGCTCAAGAAATCAGCTAAGCGAAACTCTTGATACCTCCAACCAAGCTGCCGCAGCTATTACTGTCCGAGACGCTTCCACTATCTCGGGCAACAATAATCTACATTTCAATCAAGCGGATCTCTGGTGTTGCAATTTCATAAAGAAGCCCCGAGGGCGAGAGATTAACGGCAACTTTGCCAACTCGAAATGCCCGCTACGCCCTCCGGCCAAGACCAACGGAGCTGGCCCATCTCTTCGGCTCTGGNTCCAGCCGAACCTCATGGCAGAGCCTTATCAGGACAGCTGGCTAGAGGTTGGACAGACAAAACATCGGCCATCTTGGCCATCATTCATCATGCTGCCGAAGGTCAACGGTATTGGATGAAAGCAGGAGAGTTGCGCTCTCGTTGAAATAATCAATAGCTCACCTCCTTGTTGCATTTGGATGCTGGACAAGACTAGGCCGGGTTATCTCCGTTCCCCAAACAGCTCACGACCCTTGGAGCAGCTAAGCCTAATGGTTTGCGGCTATCTGGCATCGCATTTCAGCTCTAACTCCTTCTTGCTCGNGCAACAGTTTCCGAGTCGGACAAGCAAACAACTTGTCGGTCGGCTGAATGGAAACTACCTGAACGAAGATGAGTAATTGAAATGAAACATCCAACAAACGGCATGAGAAGTGGCGGCGGCGGCAGCAACAACAACAACAATAACAGGCCTCCTAGCAGCGCTCAATGTCGACCATTGGAGTTTGTTTGTAGCCCGATTGCTNGAATGGGTTTGCCAGCCGCTCGAGCTAGCCGCCCATTCAAATATCATAACTTTTGCGAGACAATAATTGCCCGCAGCCCAAATTTATCACCTCTTCACTCTGACAAGTTGTTCCTAACCACGATTGAATTGTTTGGGCCGAAACTCGTTGCCTTTGATATGGAAAGTCCATCTCAAGCTCAGTGCTTGAACGCCACTTAACCTGTTTATCCAGTTAACCTTAGCCTTAATCAGTGGCCATTAATAGAACCGCGTTCGATTATTTCGACCAGAGCTCTTCTCTCGCTCTGTCTGCCGGGGAAACAACACTTGCAGGTTATGCGACATGAGACCCAAGAGGATTGGGAGTCAAGGGGGTGGGAGCGCTTAGGCGAGATCCAGCNGTCCGAATTGCCAAGAGAGCTCTGATTTGATCTGTCGGAGAGTCTGTTCGTCTCAGAGTTCTTGTTGCAATAAGCTTTGATCTGTTCAAATTAGTTCGTGAGCTGAATCCTCATCTTATTGCTCCTTTCAGTTATGATTCGTCTCACAGTCAGAGTCGCATTTTAAGCCATCTCAAGCGAGAGAGTACAAAATGATGATGATGATGATTTGGACGCGGTTGCGTCTGCTGCCGTAGTCTTTCGCGATTGAACTCTTCATTCGCCGTCCGCTTTGGCTTATGAGCATAATATTTCCATCGGATTGAACTCAACCCGTGGGCTAGTATGAGGAGAGACAGGTAGCTCTCCATAGTGTGGCTATGGGAGATAGACGGAAGTAGCTCGAAACGGGATCGACTGGCGACGAACAAGCGTGCGTATGCAACACCGGCAGCCAATCAAATCGTCCTTTGTCTTCATTGGCTGGTATCATATTGATGGGCCTCTATGGATCGCTGCTATTGTTGCGGCCAGTGTTGCGCAAACTTGGCAGAAGCTCGGTTGGGGCGCCACCACCCACAATACAGCCGGAGCTGCGAGTTGTTGCACCTGCAAGTTGTTCGTTTGGAAATCGGTGCGCTCATTTCGCCCATCACTCGATTCAATGACTCGACAAAATGGGTCCAACTGAGCTCGTTACCTGAGAATCTCAATTCGGGTCAGAGTGGCCCATTTACAGGAGCGAGTGGGGCATTCATTGCGGTCGTAGGGCGACAATATGTGACCAAGCATCCGATTCGGATGTAAGACTAGCGCTTCCTATGAGAGTTTGCTCGTTTTAGATGACGATGCTCCGTAGAGATAAGAGCGCCCGTTGCTAGATCAATCAGTTGGTGGTTGGTGTTGCCGCATGAGTGTGAGAGGCCGTTGGAGCTTGAATAGGGAAGGCCAATCGCGATAACTCTTCTGCTCCTCCCGGCAGCGAGGTCATGTGACAGTTTGTTGGCTTCGCGAGCGCAATAAAGGAGAGTGTTTCAATAGAAGTCGTACTCGCACTTCCACACTTACTTCAACCTCCACTTCAACTTGTCGCCGTGAGCGTGCCAAGGAGGAGTGGAGATCAACATGGAGGCGAAACAGGAACAAATTCTAGCGCCCAATTGGCCAAAAATGGATGCAAGAATCTCAGGTTAGTTTGCTGAGACATAGAAAAGTTCAAAACAAACAACAAGAACTAATCCTAACCTAAAGTAACTTAAGTTTGTCTGATCGCACTAGTTGTAGTCTGTGCGCCGATTGCGCTTGCCTGCAACCGGGTTATATTTGATGGAGAAACAAGCATAGCTTGCGAGTGCAACGCAACCCACGGTGACCAACTTGAATTCGAGTGGCCGGCCGATGACCTAACCTATTTGCGCGTCACAAGCAACTCGGCTGGCGCTCGATTCGAGCGCTCGCTCCTCCTCGACCAAAACAATGCAAACCAAACTGAGAACACCAGGCAACCAGATTATCTGGTTGAGGTTGAATCGCAACAGTACCTGCAACAGGTGCTCGGCTATGGGGGNGCATTCACTGACAGCGCAACGCGNCTCATATCTGGCTTGCCGGACAAGGTTAGGGAGCGCGCGCTNAACGACTACTTTGGGGAGCGAGGACTCGATTACAACATGGCCAGGCTGCCNATTGCCGGCACGGACATGTCCACGCGCCCCTACTCCTACGACGACTTACCNATCGGCCACCAAGACTTTGAGCTGAAACACTTCCGTCTCCAACCCGAGGATTTCGAGCACAAGATTCCCACCATAAAGCGGGCAAACGAGATTCGTCGCGAGCGCCACTTGGAGCCACTGAAAATAATGGCCGCAAGCTGGTCGGCGCCAGCTTGGATGAAATCCAACCAGCATTTGGTTCAGGGNCGGCTCATTGGAAACTCTTCGGGTGCCTACTATCAGGCCTATGCTCGTTACCTGATCAAATTCATGCACGAGTATAAGCAGTACAATATTTCTATGTGGGCGCTGACGCCTCAAAATGAACCTCATACACCCAAACGAGTTGGCCCCATGAAGATCAACTTCAACTCGGTCAACTTCGAGCCCGANGAGATGGCCGACTTTTTGGCTAACAATCTAGTTCCAAGCCTAATGGACGCAAACTTGACCCCAGATAAGCTAAAGTTGTTCATTTGGGACGACACTCTCGATGGGCTACTTAAATACCAGCAAGCCGCTTTGGGGGCCAAAAATGTGCGCGACTACACGCTCGGCCTGGCGCTCCACTGGTACAGCCAAGGTTTGCGCGAAATTTCCTACAAGCACCTNTACGAGGCGAGAAGNCGCCTTCCCGCCAGGTACAGCATGATCTCNACNGAGGCCAGTTTCATTGGCAGACCAAAGCCGGGCAACTGGGAGCGCGGGCAAAGGTACGCGCGCGATCTCATTGAGAACCTGCGCGCCGGTTCCGTCGGCTGGATCGACTGGAACCTGGCGCTCGACATGGAGGGCGGCCCAACTTGGAGCAGGAACTTCCTGGATGCAGCCATGCTGGTTGACTTGGAGNGCCAAGTCTACTACAAGAACCCCATGTTCTATGCTCTTGGACACGTCAGTCGCTTCATCAAGCCCGGTTCGCATGTCCTGCCGACTGAGCTGAGGCCATTCAGGCCCGAGCTTGCACCAACAAAGTACCCAAGCGACGAGCTTGTTGCGGTGGCGGCCGAGCTCGAGGAACCAGCCTGGCTTGATGGGGTTCTCAGGCGTCGCATGGCTCTCGTGGCACTCAATCGCTCGAATTCGAGCCGGCGTCTCGAAGTCAAAGTGCGCGGCTGTCTGGCCAAGAAGCAACCGCTCCGCCTGGAGATGTCAGCCAAAAGTGTTACCAGTCTTGCCTTCCTCTGCTGAGCCATCCGACACTTGCTTGGCGGAAAATCGAGGATCCAGCCCTAAAGCAGGTGGGCCGTATGTGTGGCATGGTAGCAAGCAGCGTCGTCGATTGGCAGTGCCAAAAAAAATGTACTCCCCTCATCTCGCTGGTTAGTAGCTGAATGCCTTAAACAGCCTAAGGTTAAAATGGACGATCTACCAGTTGAAAAACTCTGGACTCGATCAGGCAAAAGTTGGTTTTGTACACAGAACTTCAGTTCCCCTTCCACTGGCTGCACGACTGCTGATCTGTACGATCTAACCTTTGGCCAGATTGTGCCAATGAGTAGTTGGGCACTTTTGGCAACGCTTTCATCTATCGAGGGCTCAAGTTGCCCACGGGCGGCCCAGGTGTGGGAGTAGCAGAGAGAAATTAGGCAGAGCGTATCGGCAAATTTTGCAACGATGATCTCGCATCAGCTGGTTGCCCTCAGCCACTAGCCTGGAGTCTTCAGATCCTGGCAGNTGCATCACTACTGCGGCATTGAACTCAAAAATAAACGGCAAATGTTCGACAACATAAGCACTGAGCCCACTGACAGATTGCCTCCGTTTCCTCCCAAATTAGACATCCAGCGCTGGGCATCCGATTGCACGATCCAGTACCTGACGATGGACATCGCTAGCTAGACGTTCATGGGAATCTGATGCAAGAAAATCGCATCGAATAGGGAGGTATACATTGATGATGAGGAGGAGAAGGCCGATGATTTGGATGCGGTTGCGTCTGCTGCCGTAGTCTTTCGCGATTGAACTCTTCATTCGCCGTCCGCTTTGGCTTATGAGCATAATATTTCCATCGGATTGAACTAAACCCGTGGGCCAGCATGAGTAGAGATAGGTAGCTTTCCATAGTGTGGCTATGGGCAATAGACGTCGATTTAGGATACATTTATTGCCTTCAATTAATACTCGGTGTTCCTAATGTCCGCACAAAGCATAATCTCGGCAGCAAGGGAGAGCAGCAAGAGCTGAAACAACACAAAACTGGTCCTCGTCCACTAGAGAAACTGCCTGATGGCGGCTGGTTTGTTTACCTGGTTAGCTGAACTACTTCTCACAACCAGAAGTGCCGTTAGAGTTGGGGTTAGGATAGAATCCCCTCTCCCNTNGCTAAGTAGATGAACCCGGTGTTATCCGGTTTATCTCATAGAATCTTCTTGTTCCCTTCTCAGGCAGGTTAAATTATCGAGTAAGAGATGGAGTCTAGCTTACGATCGCTCATTTTCAATAGAAAAATCATGCCAATTCAATCATGTTGTTACCCTTTGCATATTTTCAACATAAATCAGCTTAAAGGACAAGCAGTATCCAACTGGGAGCGTATAAANTCCCTTTATCTAGCCAATTCAACTAAACGCTCTTTTGCTTCCTAGTAACTTAGTGTTAATCTGAGAGGGTGAAAATTTGTCCCGCTTGCGGCTATCGCCCATATGATTCTTCTTCTCTCATCGTTAATTAGATNTCTTTCCTGATCGAAGTTGAACAGATTCATCTGGGCTAGTCTTGATCCCTTTTCCCTCTCCCTTTATCCTAGTTTTATCGTCAGTAAGCTGCGATCAAGTTTAGCAACCTCTAGGTTTAATCAGCACTCGTAAGTTTAGTAGAGATTGGCCGACACCGCGGTTGCTGTTGGCAACACGCAATCGCTGGCCCCATTCGCGCAACCAGAAAAGGGCGCGCTCGACTCTGTGCTGACCTGAGATTGTTTTCACTCGACTTATGTGTCCGTTATGTAAACTTTAGCTTTTAAATTTCTTTAAATTCTATAGATAAATCTCGTCCACATATTCACCTTATACCTTGATGACAATTCCTTCCAGATGGATACTCGAGCTGATTTCCAGAAGCTGCTGGAACATATGGACAAGGTTATACTTGCAAAACGACAAGAGTTAACTGAGCTAGACGAACGTTTGGAGAGTGCTCGGAGCAAACTAAGCGAAAAGGAGGCGAGAGAACTCGAAGAGAACGATGATACCGATTCAGGTGACCGGAAGCAGATAACCATCCAGCAGCTCGAGGATTACATGAAAGAGCAGCGTCGAATATATGAGCAACAATTGGATCAGCTCGGCAATGAGCTGTCAGAGCTAGAATCGATAAACCAAGAGATAGCCAAGGAGAAAGCGAGTCTTAGAAGCGAACTAGGTTCTTGCAAGGAGGTCAATGAGAAATTGAAATTCAAATCTCTGGAACTATCGAAGAGTTTACAGGAAGCCGAGAGTGCTAACTTGGATCTCAATTTACGGTTAGCTAAAGCCGAATCGGAATTGCAGATGAAACAAAGGTTGTTGAAAAAATCGCACAACGAGGACGAAATTTTACTAGACGTTTTAAACGATAAACTAGAATCGTTGAACAAGGCTATTGAGTTGAGGGACGAGGAAATCAAGCGACTTAGATACGAAAACGAGCTTGCTTTCGAATCCTTGGGAATCAATGTCAGAGGCACCGGAGGGGAGAGTGATAAGATTTACAGCCAGAGGGCAGCTAACTCACTCACAGCGGACAATAACAATTTGATTAATAGCAAATTTGCCGGAACTGAAAGTGCTCTGAGGGTCGCTGAGATATCGAAAGCGTTCAAGGAGAAAGACGATCTGATTGCTTTGTTGAAAAGCCAGCTGTCAGAGGCGACAAAAGATTTGGAAAGGAGTGCGAACGTTCTTGAGTTGTCGATCAAGCACAAAGTGGATGAAGTAAACTCAGGAGTTGGGGCAATTAATTCCATATCACCTGTTGGGGAATCAGGCGAACAGTTGATAAGAAAGTGCAAGATGCTTGAGAGCGAATTGGAAGCCAAAGATAGGGAGCTACACGAGGCTGAATTTAGAAACCATAACTATGAAAAGGTACTACCCACCATGATAAGTGATCTTGTTCAAAAGTTGGCCAGAAATATTGAATTAGAGCGGGAGAATGGAAGCAAACCTGAACTCTTGAATGCATCGTCTATTTTGAATTTAATTGAAAATTTGAACAAGTTACTGAACGAATTCCATACAGTCGAACAGTTGCTCAACAAAATCGATCACCTTAATAGGTTGAATGAAACAAAAGGAGCACAAATTGAACAATTAGTCAACGAGCTCAACCAATTGGATGCCAAATTCAATCTCGTACAGCAACAATGCGATCTCTTGCGAACCCAACCAAATGGTCGCGAAGGATCTGAGACCGTAAGACAGCAAGCTGGTGGTCATTCGGCTGAGCAATCCAAGGGATTGGAGGATAGAACTTGCGAGATTGAGCAATGTGTTAAAAACAATCAGGCGGACGCGAATCCCAGCACTGATAAGCAACCCGACGCAGNTGAATGTCAAGAGGCAGACAAAGTTGGTTCTAACGGCAGCAGTACCATCATTCCGAATGAGCAATCAATCAAGAGGGCACCAAGAGTGGCAGCACTATCCAACCAAAACGAGCTGACTGTTGCCTGCGGCTACAGGCCGGAATCCGCCCACGACAACAATAACAACAACAATCACAGCAATAACGACAAAGAGGACGCTGATGACCGTAGATTGATCAATGAGAGCCGGGGATCAATTAGTAAGGCAGCAGTCAGACCGTTAGTCAGAGCTTGCTCTTTCAGGACGAGCCTCTCGAGACCAACATTTGCGTTAATGCTCAAGTCGGCCCCATCTATCGACACCGCTCTTAACCTGGAGGGCCGTTTAAGGCAACTTGAGAACGAGAACGAACTGCTCGAGCTGGCAATGAAGGAGATCCTATTGTCCATCAGATGTACGGACGCGCGTTGTAAAACCATACTGATAGATTGTCCGAGCTTGGAGCGACTTTGTAAATTGATAGAGGCCAGATTCTTGACCAAGTTGAGCTCAATGGCCGGTGAAGGAGCAAACTTGCCTGCGCTGACATCTAGCGCCCAGCAGGTAACAGGTTGTGACTTGTTTCAGTTTTTTGTACTTAAAAGTGAGCTAGACTCGCTTAGGGGTCAGAACAATCAGCTTAGGATGGACATGAAGGCTCAGCATAGGCAGTTGCATGAATTTCTCACCATAGAATGCGCTAAAACTGAAGCAGAGCCAGCCAACACTAGCGCCATCCATGGTCAGGATAAGCATTTATCTGAGAGGGTATTCAGGTCCGATGCCGGCCAACCTCGCGAGGTTGAATGCCAGACGGAGCCAGTTGTGTTACATTCACAAACTACAGCTCATAAAACTCCGAGTTGGATTGCCATGATTGACGATGATAAGCGAGATAGTGACAATTATCGTGCCAAATGTCCAAGTTGTACCCGTTTGGTTGACCTGGCAAATCATCTCTTTCAATGCATTGTGCGCATCGAAAGTAGAGTCCATGTCAGCGACGAAAACTATTTAAGCCGCTTGATCAGCTCACGTCAGTTAATGCAAGCCCTCGAGAGAGATCTAATGATTTATAAAAGTTTGCTCAATGAATCCCGGCGAGCTTGTCACTCGTTGATGCAACAAAAAATTATTGCCGAGTCTCGGGTTCAGTACTTAGATGGTCAGATGAGTGCTCATCTGAATGTTTGTCCTCTAACNCACTCGAAGGACGAAAACAAGCGCAAGGAAGCCAGTGAAGTGGGTNCCAGTACCAAGTCAGAGGTTGTGATGAGCGCATCGNCCGGCAAGANCTCGGAGAGACTCGATATTTCTAGCNNNTCNGAGNNAGCAGAGGGAGAATTCGATACGTGAGGAGGCGCGAATGACCATAAAACTGTTGCAATCGATAATTGGTTGTCTCCAAGCTCAGCTAGTGTCCAAGGATGAGCGCTTAAGACATTTGGAAACAATCCTCTTGGAGCACGAACAAACAGCACCAACTGGAACGAGCTTGGCGCGCCGGCCTATGCCGAGAAAATTTATCAACGTCAGGTAGAATGATTTGTCAAACAACCGAATGTGATATCCAAATGCTTTATTCAATCCAATATAAGATCTCAATTTCAACCTACTTGTAAGTGGCCAATAAATTTAAAAGTGTCTCCTAGTCAGTTTGGCGTCGAAAACGATACTGTTGTTTTTTGGTGTGTAAATGTTGTCATAATGGTCATGTAGTTTTTTGGATTAACTGTAAGAGGTTGCCATTTTTCCTTTGATTTTCTAGCCTTATTTTGTATAAAAATTTAATTCTTCTCTTGGATTCCCTTGTTAACACTTCGCCTAAGCACCTTAGCTGTTGTCTCACGGAAACCAAATGACGTTTATCGCCGGCACACAAAGATTCAATGCATCTAGGGCATAGAATCATNGTATCTAGCGNCTAAACTCTGGGCTCCAAAGCAAGCAACCAGATGTGTTCGGAAAGTGCTGCTCACTATACTCTTTACGTAGAACATTCCCCTCTTGCTTGGCTTCCAAGGGTTTCCAAACAAACCCTTGCGGTCAAATAATCCAAGTCCGAGTTATTCAATTCTCAATCGACCAGCCAACCAATTCATCCAAGGTATTCATCATCCTGTCTTCGTCTAAAACTGACAGGTGCTTGTTTTTANAGGTGTGCAGGTATATGACCATATGTTATGTTGTCGATGTTTGCCAGTGTCCTTGTTATTTGGGTTAGTTGATGCTTATGTTGTTAAAATCGGCCACAAAAGACTTAATTGGATTGGTCTAACAAATAAATGGATGATCACAATTGATAATTTGTTCGTTTCATTATTTCCTATCAGCGGGCCTTATTCTGGTGCCCAGAGTGCCGATTGGAGCAAATCCCTATTAGCTCATAGAGTTCAACCATTGCCGCCGAAGATCGTTCGCCTATTGACCAGAGGTTGTTGTGAGATAGGGATTCCTTTTGACTATTGCACGAGGTTTATGTTGTTGACCGATCGCCTTGGATGCGGCTGATAATAGATCGTTGCTATTGCCTAGTTGTTGTTGCTGTTGATAAGTGTTGTTGTTGTCAGTGCTTAAATTGTTTCTGTTGACCAAGTTATCAATAACCTTGTTTATTTGTTTGGTATTATTTGCGGCCGATGAAGAGTTCAGTTCGCCCTGTTGGCCAAGAGCGTTCGCTTGGTTGATCATCATCTGAACTTGCTCTAGTGATAGCTTGAGATCCGCCTCTGTGACAGCTGAATTGACCTTTGACTTGTAGTTGGGGTTCTTACTGGTCTCGTTTGGGGTTGAAATTTTCATAGCCGAAAGTGAGACAGAGGAGGGCGAATGGTCCAAATGGTGGTGGTGATGATGATTATTTGGTTTCACAAAGCCAAAATGATTCTGAAATTCAAATCTACCTGAACTGTTGTAGTTGGCTAGTGAGACTGGGGGTGCCGTATTTGGTTCAACTTGCATCTGATTGCAACTATCGACGTCCTCGCCAAGCCTGTAAAGACTCTTTGCGCTACTAGAGTGAGGCAAAGCATCGCGAATCAAGTCGCCGTTGTTGAAACCTAAGTGCTGTAGGCTAGTTTTACGTTGCCTAACCGAGCTGGAGTTGCAGCGGTTGCTTGAGGTTGACGAAAATCCGCCATTTGGCCCGGTTCCGCCACTGCCGCCGCCGCCACCACCACCGCTTGTGTCCATGGCTGTTTCGCCAACCAACGATTTGTTACTAAGTAGTTGCGAGTCTCTAATAATACAAGTTGCGCTAGTCACACCTTGCTGTTGGTTGGTTTGCCTCGCGCCGTTGTTAGACCCTTGATAGCCCAATGGTCTGTCTTCGTTCATTGGTTTGTTGCTCAGATTTATGGTTGAGTACAAGTTCGGTTGGACTATACTTCCGCTTCCGCCGAACTTGATCGATGAAGGGGTCCTGTTTTGGCCGCAGCCCATCAGAGTGTCCATTCCATCGGACATCACGTTTGGATTCACAATTGTATTAATGCACGACTTCCCATTGCTAACCAGCAAATTTGAAGCTGGGGCCGCAACACAGCTAACCCGCCTGACTACATTTCCACTAACATCACGGTTGATCATCTCNAATTGGTTCATTTTGCTCTCACAGCCATTGCTCAGCAGATTATCATAGCAATCGGACTGATTGGAGCAAGTGCCGGAGATGAACTGCTTATTTGCATTGATAATTGCTTGCTTCTGGCTGTTCGCCATCAACAGGTGCTGGTCGTTCGAGGCACCAATCAACTTGTCACTAAAGTCGCCCATTGAATCATGGCCGATTTTCTGACCATTTCCGTTGACGACACTCAGCAGGCCTCGTTGCGGCTGTTGGGTTGTGATCAGAGACGAGGAATTGAAACTGTGTTGTTTTTGTTGTGGTTGATGCTGCTGCTGTTGATAGTTGACGAAATTTTGTTTGGCCAAATGAATCGAGTCGCCTAGCGACTGTTGTTGCTTCGCGTTTCCGTTTGCTATATTCCCGAAAGTCTTGGTGCTTTTATAATGGTTGTGGTTGTTATTATTGCAATCGATTTCCATATCTTGGTCACAATTGTTGCTATCCAAGATTTGTTGTTGTTGTTGTTGTTTCTGTATCACAGCTGTAGATGAAGTTGTTAAATTGACCAGATTTCTATTCAGCAAGTTCGCCTTTTGNGCTAGATTGTTGTTATTGCTGTTGCTGATATTATAGTTCCCTTTTCCACCGCCTGTCACTGCATTTATGCGCAAGTTATCGAGAATGTTTCCGCTCCCAAAAAGGCTCTTGCCCGATGAGGCGCTAGAGTCGCTTCCGGAAGAGATCCCTGAGGACGATAGGTTCAAGCCCAAGTTGAGACTTTGTCCACTAGAAGGAACCAGAGTTGGTCCAATTCCAACCACCCGACGAACGTAGTGCGCTAGCCATGGATGCCGGATGGCCTCGTCGGGCGTCAATCTAAGTCTTGGATCCCATTCTAAACAGCGCTCAAGGAAGTCAATGAAATCAGTTTCATCACAATTCAATATCACTGAAAGTGGTCGCGAGCCAACTCGGCGACGTTTGTCCTTCGAGTTGACTAAATTTCTCGGATTATTTTTTGAGTCGAAGAATAGTCTCCGTCTAGTTGCAGCCTCTAAGACTCCGCTTGGCGGTAGCGAGCAAACTTCCATTATACAACCTAATTGATCCGACTCATTTTCGCCCGCGAACAAGGGCTCGCCAGTATAAAGCTCCGCCAAAATGCAAGCCAAGCTCCACATGTCAATGGGAGTCCCGTAGGGTAAGCCTAAGATCACCTCGGGACTCCGGTAAAAGCGCGACTGGATGTAGGTGTAAATGCGCTGGTTTGTGAAACATGAGCTTCCAAAGTCAATCACCTTGATCGAGCTGCTGGTCCTGTCTCTCAGCAAAATGTTCTCCGGTTTTAAATCGCAATGGATGATCTTTTCCCTGTTCAGCATTCTCAAACACTGAACGAGGGAGTAGGCAAACTTCCTAATTAAATTCAAGCTAAAGCCTTGGTAGGAGTTGCGCTTAATTAGCTCGTATAGGTTCATGTTTAACAGCTCGAAGGTGATGCAGAGGTGGTTCCGAAAGTAGAAGTTGTCGATCATTTGGATGACGAACTGGCATCCTGCGTTTGTGTTGTTGAGATGCTGCTGTTGTTGGCTCACTTTGGCTTGTTGTTGTTGCTGCTGCTGCTGCTGCTG
>Ga0058699_1000322_pt1 | contig 14731 bp, 6 predicted proteins | sample AgamicAtPe_FD_55078 | JGI IMG/M metagenome (GOLD analysis project Ga0058699, IMG submission 55078) | Agave microbial communities from Guanajuato, Mexico - At.P.e | ecosystem: Host-associated > Plants > Phyllosphere > Phylloplane/Leaf | place: Guanajuato, Mexico | collected 2012-10-15 | reverse complement strand
TGGCCAACATTCTGAGAGAGCAAACGAGCGCCACTCTCGGCGCGTCTTGTGGAAACAATCACTCTGTGATGACAATAACTTGCCGCCGCCGCCGCCGCTACCTCTGACCAAACTAATGGCTTCGGTTAGTGTCAGTGGAGCAGAGTAATGGCCATTGTTTGGGCCGAGCGGCTGGCATTCTGAGCAACAGAGCGGCCGGCCAGACAGCTCGGCACCTGGCGGTTGGCGTGGGCTTTCGCGCGCGCCATCTAGCGGGCGCCGCTCGCCGCCCTGAACCCGGAGCAAAGTGGGCGAATGAGAGCCAAATATTGGCTCTCATTTTGGGGGCTTCTATTTCAACAACGACCACAACAACCTCCACCACCACCACCATTTGTTGGCTAGAAAAAAGAAATTGCACCTCGGCCGGCAGGCTGAGCAGGTAGAGTAGAGGATTGGATAGGATCAGTTCGGATGTGATCGGATCGAGAGCAAGCCCGACCTGCTCGCCTTGGCTTCGCGGGCCACAAATTGCTTTGGCCTGAGCGGCGGGCTCAGCCGCCTCGCTTACTAGCCCGCCAACCATCTACCCACTCGTCTACCTGTCTGCCCGCCTGATGCCGTCAAGCGTCGAATGGATCAATCGAGCGCAGTATCAACAAGTTGCGGGGTTTGATAACAAGTGGCAATTAAGGATCAAGTATCTCACTCGGCCCATGGATCGAGCGCCGTTGAGAGTGGAGCGCGACGAAGTTGGCGCCAAGTGAGCCAATTCAGCAGCCATCAATTGGCTCCTTCAATTCATCGATCCTAGAGACAGACAAGCCCAGCTGGCTGGTCTGATTGCCGCCTGGCTAGCATTGAGCNTGGGCCGATCGCTCGTTGGCTTAGAATTCATCATCAATGCAAGTAAACACAACTAGAGCAACCTGTTTGCTATTTGCCATTCGCCACCTCCTAGCTGTCGCCTGTGAACCAAGCAAAGTGTCAACATTTGTCAAGATTGTTGGCCACGACGAAAGCGGCTGCAGCGAGCGGGGAGCCAACAAGCCTCCGCCTGGCAGCCAAGCTCGGCCATATCGGCCGGCCGAAGTGTTGCAGGCTAGCCGCCAACTCGAGCTCCTTGAGAGAGCGAGAAAAACAAATTGGGCGTCGTCGTCGTCGTTGCAGTGTGAGTTGCATTTGCGGCGCCAGCTTCAGGTGCAGGCGCAGGTGCAACTGTAGATTGCTACCGGCGATTGCGACGCCTCTCGTGTGCCCAAAGCGCTCGCCTTGAGTGGAGGGTTTTGTTTTGTTTTGTACTTGTTGTTGTTCCTGTTCTTATGCTTGCCTGTCAGCCAATGCGACATTCTGGTCGCTGCCATCGTCGTCGTCGTCGTCGTCGTTCCACTGGCATCCTATTCCGTTTGGTTTCTTTTTTGATCAATCGAGCGGCACTCTGAACGACGAGAGCGGTGGCGACAAGGACAACACTGAGCTGCGATTCGTCTCATTGAACCTAAACAAATGGCGCCAGTTTGAGGGCAACAAAAGTGCCAAGCAACCCTCTATTTGTGCTTGGTGGCAAATCCAAGCTCGGCCGTCGCTCTCTTGTTTGCGCCCAAATTGATACTTTCTCGCACCTGATCGAACCTGGCCCGCTCCTCTGCTTTGGCCGCCCCGATCTGAGCCGCTCCGCCTCCATCGGCCGCCCGTCGATGCGTCGCTCTGGCCGAGGGATCAGCGCGCGCGCTAGCCCAATCCAATTACGCCCGGCGCTAATCAAGCGTCCAAGCAGCCTGATTTGCTTCGCCCGCTTGGCAGGAAGTTGACATCGGCGCCCTTGACTCTATAAGTGTCGAGCGGCCCATGCGAGCTGACTGGTTGGCTTCTATAAGGCAGCTGTCGCGCTTATAGAAGCCAACCCGACGGAGCCATCAAAATCAATCAGTCCAAGCGGCCCATTTGGCCGCTCACCTGGCAGACTGAATGCGCTCGTCCGAGTTTGAGTGGCGAGCTAGCTTGAAGCTGGCCTCTGGGCTCAGTGGGCCGAAGCTGGGGTTTTGGTTTGCCTTTGTGAAGAATTAACATATTCACACGCAAACATGACGCGCGCTGCTGTTTGTTATTATGTAATCATTGTTCGCCTGTCAGCCGAACCCTACTTAAGTCTCAAGCTCCCTCGCTTCGCTCTCAATGCTGTCGGCCTGCGAGAGGGCGGAAACGAATCGGCTCGAGTGGCCGAGAGTTGGTTGGAGAGGATGGACCCTCTTTGGCCAGATTAAACACATAATAACTCGGCATTAGAGGCGGCCAGCATGCGATCATGTTTGCCCCTCGACTCCTCTCGTCCGGCCAAGAGAGAGCTCCATTCTCTTAGGGCGAGTGTTTTGATTTTGAATGAGAAGTCTATCATGAGTGGCGGCTTCAGCGGCGGCGGCGGCGGCGGCGGCGGCGGCGGCTTTGCTGCCATCATAGTTGTCTTGCGGCGCTGAGAGATGTTGCAATTTTCTCGCAACTTTTCTCACCTGCCGCCGCATTGTTTGGCGGCCGGGCGCGCTCAAAGCTGAGGCTGGCCGAGCGNCCAGCCAAAGGCCGCAAATAAACCGCAACTACGGCGCCAGACTGAAACTGACACACAAACGAAGCCGTCGGCGCGAAATGGCAGCCAGTGAGCATGTGAACTCGACAGGTGAACCTGGAGGGCCGCTCTGCTGAGCGCACGGCTCAGCTGCCTCGGAGCGCCTCACTAGCCNGCAAGGCGCCACAACTGGCGGCGCCTTCCACTTGCCCGGAGCGGCGCCGCTCAGTCTGAGAGCGGCGCTCATAATCCAATATTGGTTTGCTCTGGTCTGTTTCAGCCGAGAGGGGGAGCTGTCAATTAGTGGCANAGGTAGGCTAGTTGCTGGACTGGATGCGGCCCAAGCGGCTCAATCGGCCGACCGAGCGAGCGGAGGGGCCGCCGTCGGCTGGTTGCAGCCAGGTCACTGCAGCCGCAAGAGATGCGAACAATGATCGATCGGCCATCAATTAGCTCGATTTTAAAGCCAAATTTCGGCGCATAATTGGCAGCCGCTGATTTGCCACAATAATAATAACCAATTCAGATTACCCAATCGCTAGCCCGAGCTCAAGCTTTGAAACAACTCGAAAACAAATTCACCTGTTGTCTTGCGCTCGGCTTTTCTCTCTCGTTCTTTGCGTCGCCTCCCCTTGAGCTTAGTTTGGCTCAATTGTGGGCCAAACTGGAGTTTGCTTGATCGATCGGCTGGCTAGCTCGGTGAGAATCCGTTTAGTCTAAGCGCGCACAGGTGCGCTTCTCTCAACTTTTTGGCCAGCGTGCGATGCAGCAGCAGCAGCAGCCGCCGCCGACTTTAAACAGCACAACCATATCCAGCAAACGCTTGGCCACTGAATGAAGACCGATGATCACAGGAAGGCCGACCAAGTGCGCCGACCAATGGGCGCCCGATCAATCATGTCGCCCTCTTTGCGCAACCGCTGCCCTCGCCGCCGCCGCCGCCGCCCCCGAACCACAAGGAATCTGCGCGCAGGTATCAAGCCATTGGAGCCGAGGGCGGTGCAAACAACGGTTAGATTATCGCACCAACACGTCTGGTGTGAAATGTCGTGTCCACAATGGTTGGCTTGCGGCCGAGCTCGCCGGACTGCCAATGAGCGCAGGCAATCGTAGGCCAACCAGCAAATCAAATCCATTCTCCCCTAATCGGCCATTAGCAGAAAACAGGTTAGTTCAAACAGCGCCAACAGCCCGCTGCCCATGGCGCTCCCACCTTACAGCTCTCACAATTATAGCTTTTGTTTTGACTAAAATCAGCCCCTAGCAGCGCCAATCGGACAGCCAGTCCACGTTGGCTAAGACTGAAAAGCGGAAACGAAACGAGGATCAATGAATTGATACTTGAGCCTAATGAGCCGCGCATAATGAGCCTTACTCTTCGCGACCCATCAATCAGGTGGCCCTCGATTTATCGCGCCCCCTAATCCGATGGGATAGGCGCTGGCTCCCCTCGGCTAGCTTATCCTGGTTCAGCCGCTTGGATGAGAATTGGGCGGCTGGTGGAAGGGGGAGTCGAATTTGCATATTCTTTACCTCTGCAGCTGCAGCCGCCGCCGCCGCCGCCGCCGCCAGACTGGCTGCGGTTGCCATCGTGGCCGGCGGAGCTGCCAATCGCTTTGTACTTTGCCGAAAAATCAGCCGTCACAGGTAAACTGACCTCCAGTTTCATGCGGACGCTCGGCCGAGAAGCTCACACAAAGTGAAAAAACAACAGGTAACGACTAGCTGGACAATGTCGGCCCAGGTTTGAAACATGAAACACTTGCGCGCATGGAGAGGGAAACTCAACGCAATTTGTAATGTCATTGTGTTGCGCACGAATTGGCGAAACGAAGCCAACTTTAGAGCGTCACGAGATCCATCAATGGAGGAGCCGGGTTATTGTGGCCATTGTGGTGTCCTGGCTCGACTAGCAGGCTGAATATCATTTAGTGGCAACTTCTACACGCACACATTGCAGTGGATGAAAACTGCACCCAAACCATTAGACTCCCAACTGGCCGTATTCTTTGTTGTTGGCCGCCCTTGGCGAGTTGGCCTACAAGCTATCGCCTGGCCATCTATTGAAAGATTGGCGAGAGAACGGACGGATGGATGGATAGATTGGCGGCTCTTCGTCCCTCGTAGTTTTCAATCAGTTGCGCGCGTGATTATCGCATACGCAACAGGAGGAGTTTCATTAAAACTGACGGTCATTGTTGCGGCGTTTACACGAAAAGGGCCACAACTTCGGGCAAAGAGAATAGCAACGCGACAGGTGACCAGATGAATTGAATTCTGTTTGTGCAAAACTCATCCTGTCGACTCTATAACCAGGCTGCTGTTGTTCTCTGGGATGTTCCAAATAGCAACTGAAATTGATCAATCTAAAGACTAGGGAGGAAACATCTGAAGAATCTTATTGTGTAGATTTCTTTGCAGTTATCATTTGTCTCTCCCTCCTTCTCTCTCTCTCACTGGCTCTCTTTGCGCCAGAGAAAAGGAGACAGGCATGAATAGAATGATTGAGAGTTCAGCAACGGTTACAAGTTGCGCAAAACTAGAGTCGATTTCACGTAAAAATTTAATCTTGGTCGTCCCATGCAGCTCCCTTACTCTGTGGTGGCTTCGGTCCTTGCGCTGGCTTGGTGCAGATCATTTGATCCACCTGGAGGATCGTGCAAGCAGCGCTAGTTGCAAATTTGATGCCCCAGAATTTAGCGGCATACAGGTCGAGAATATTTGCTGACTTGGCGTCGAGTACAGTTGGTGTATCATTTTCAATGTCAATACCTGCATACTGGATCCCATTTTGATGTGCAGCTGATAATACTGTAACTGCCTCACGAGATTTGATTCCCGCATTTTCTGCGATTGTGGATGAAATCTGTTGAAGAGCTTCTGCATATTTTGCTACCGAGTATTGTTCGAGTCCAGGTAAAGTGCGCGCAAATTGACTGACTTGTCTCTCTAGCTCCAACTCGGCGGCACCCGCGCCAGCCACGAGTCTTCCGTCGCGTGTCAGCATCTTGAATACGTTAATGCCATCATCTAAAGCTCTTTCAACGTCATCCATTATATTTTCGGTTGAACCTCTGATTATGACCGTTGAGATTTTTGACTTGACTTCGCGCAACTTAAATATGACAACTGGTGTGTCACCAATCTCATCAATTTTGACCTCATCACAGTGGCCTAGCTCCTGTCCGGTGGGTGGCCTGAGCTTCAGTAATGCTGTGGCACCGACTGCACGACATATACGTTTCAAGTCGAATTTTGATGTTAATCTTAACGCTGTCATCTTGTNCTTATCAACGAAGTGTAAACCTAAAGCTCCAAACTTTGCGCCAGATACAATCACTTTTGTTCCAGCATCAGCGATAGCCTTTATTTGCTGTTCTAATAGTTCCTCCTCTCCTTGTGAAAAGTTTACTAGCTCTTCAGCATTTTTGATGAGAACGGTTGCTTTGGTTTCGGTGGCCGCGACATCAATTGGGCACGCGTACACTGCAATCTTGGCATCCTCAACACTTTCGTGGCTGCCCTCGACATGTTTCTTGAACACCATACCGTTAACAATGTGAGACTGCTGGATCCCGCTTCCAAGAATTTTGCATACTCTCAGGTTGTCGACGTTGAACGATATATCTTTTTCGTCCGGTAAATCACCACTCACTTGAGAGAGGGGCAAGATTGAGATACAAGCTTGGGCGACCAATCGAGCCAGAAAGTCCTCGTTGCCATACTGCTTGCTAGCTATTGCAGTCTTCAAAGCAGGTAAGACGTCGTCGAGATTTCTCAAGTCTTTTACCTCAGTTACGATAGTTTTAGGTAGAAAGTCATCGATTATTTTGGATGCCGCAAGCTCAAAGCCGTCGATGATCTCGACAGGCTTCAATCCCATTCGGATAAGTTCAGCTGCTTTCTCCAACAATAAGCCNGAGAGTTGCATGACAAAGTTGGTTCCATCACCAACCTCTTGTTCTTGTCTTTGGGCGGCCATTACTAGTATTTTAGCCGCTGGGTGCTCGATCTGCAGTTCTCGCATTATGGTCCCTGCGTCGCTCGTGATAAACAACTTCTCTAAATGGTTGACGACCATCTTGTTCATACCTTTGGGGCCGTAAGATGACTTGAGTGTCCGACAGAGCTCACCGCAAGCTTCTATGTTTCTCAGGACGGCTTCATCGAGACCGCGGAANTATCGGGTGCCTTCCTTCATCATGGACTGAACGCCAGGTGCTCTGGGTACTGGTAAAGCCATCTTTTGTTATGGAGGGATGACGATCTAATGACAATATCCGAAACGACAAGGGATAGAGAAAGGATTTTGTGTGATTTCTTTGTTATGAGTTTTTCTTGAATCGAGTCGAGATAGAATTCTTAGGTGTCTATCGATCTGGCCCCAGNAAATATCACATGCTGCATCTACGAATGTCCATTCGCTCATACGGACAGCACGCGGGTTGAGTTTGTGCCATCGGCCCGACCCGTGCGGAGGAGGGTGTGGTGCGACGCGGGATCTGAGCGCATGCGTAGAATGTTAAATCTCATTNTTTGAACCTCAGAAAGCGCGAAACTATCTTGGCTTTCAGATTCGTCTCGATATGGTTACACTATATTATGGCCGACAAATGATGTAAAGTTTGATTTTGTTGCTGAATACTCTCTACGGAAACTGTTTCCGCTCGATTGCAATCGCATCGGCATAGTCAGCAGTTTCAAGCGGTTCACATGAAGATTCTAGTCGGAAATCATCGCGTCCTGTCTAAAAACTGGCCTGAGCTATTGATTTTAAGGGAGTTCTTGAGCTCCGTTGCGTATGGTGGCCCTCTCAGTCTGTAGAAAGTTATAGGGAAGTGAAGAGAGTGGGCGACCCTTAGTTGGGGTCAAGATAGTCTCATACAAGCGATCTCGTCCAGCTTAAAAGAGGGAGCAGATCAGTTTGTACGTGTGTTCCAAGTCAGGGTCTTCACTAGGTCACCCTGCGAGGGGCCGCATTGATTCAAATTTATTTCAATTCATTGAATTTACTCTTCAACATTCTCCTCTAGTTCGTTCGGGCCCTCAGCCGATTGACCAGCTTCTTCTGATTTTTCGTCGTCTGTCTGGGTGGCGCAGACATAAAGACTAGCTGCGAAAACAATATCTCTATTGATCGATTGGTTTGCTATCTCAATCTTCTCACGTATGTCTGGGTATCCAATCAACTTACAGGCTGCCTTCACGGCTCTCAAAAGCTCATCCAACCTTTGTATACATCTGACAATGATACCCTCCTGCTCTTCGGTTATCTCAAGGATCTCACTGAAGCTAGAACCGTCAGCCCAGCTATGAACAACCTCCACAAGCCCGAATTTCAATGAATCTACGAAATCCTCAACACTCTGCTCGAGACCGCACTCCCTCTGAATGACTCCTATTTTTGTCGCTATTTTAGTGAGCTCTGAACATTTCTTCTCTAACTTTGTCTTTGGGACTTTTTCGTCNCCTGTACTATCAGTGTCAACTTGTTTCTGTTGATATACAAACACAGACAGGAGGGCAGCTATCTCAGCGGGCGTACAATCGCTCAGCATATTCTCAGTTAGCATTTCCGTTATGACAAGTTCGTGGACAGACATAAGGCAAGCTACTTTAGCTTTTAACTCAGGTACGTTCTCTTCGTTAATGTAGTTGAGTACTCTCAGCACCTCCAATTTCTTTTTGTATTCNGGTTGAAAAAACAAACTCTCGGGCGAAAGTTGATACTGGATCCAGTTCACCTCGTGGAGGTTGTGATGCTTCCGAAAGAAGAGCTGGAAGTGCTGGATGAACTGGATGCATGACCAGCACTCGAACCGTTTCAGAGCATTGAACGCTATCTGATATTTGTCATGAGCCTCGACAAAATCTAGTGTCTTCATCTCTAAATCGCTATACGGCTGTAGATGAGGAGCATCCAAAAGTTGTACAGGTGACTGAAATTTCTGCATGTGATCTCTTAGCTGTTGGGCGACTTTTGTTATCGCCCGGCCTTTGTTTAGTAACTCTTTTTCCTTGTGTATATCTATCCAATTCGCACTTATGAGCCCTCTGAGAACGAGCAAGACTTGATGGTACCCAATCTTGACATAATTGACCTTTCCGGAGGAGTAGTCCTTCAAGTGTAGCACTTCAACGATCGGTGGACTCAGAGTCTGGTGGACCTGGACTACAACTCCCAGCGCGGCTGGATTAGAATCCAAACCGATAAGAACCAGCGATCTGCCAAAGATGAGTTTCTTTTTGGCTAGAGCCTGTGTAAAAATTTCAATCCTGATTTCTTCATTCACTGAATTTGTCATAAACTTTAAATAACTCTGACAAAACTCGTCCATATTTCCTTGCCCGCAAATAGCGCAGTCGGGCTCCCGGAATGAGCTAACTTGCTTGAGAAGAGATTGCTGCTTTGCCTGCTGATTTGCCATACCTGACTGCCTATCGTGTTCGATGAAAGACTTTCCAATGACCGATTCAACCTCCAAATGATGCCTAGCGCGTAGAAGAGTTAGAATCATTGAATACTTTAACTGGAACTTGGATTCCAAGGGCGTGGGCTTGCCGAGTGCTATAGATATAAGATCAGACGCTTCCGGTACTTCTTTCTTGCATAACACTATAACTGTTCCAACAGAGTCCTTCCCTCTTCGGCCCGCTCTACCAGCCATTTGTATGTATTCGGAGGGCAGTAGGTATCGTCTATACTTGCCGTCNTGCTTCTTAATTGAATCGAAAACAACCGATCTAGCGGGCATGTTGACTCCCATGGCAAAAGTCTCGGTTGCGAACAAAACTTTCACNAGACCATCACAGAACAAGATCTCGGTTATTTCTTTCAATAAAGGTAGAACGCCGGAATGGTGCACTCCGAAACCACGCTTGAGCATTTCTTTCACAGCAACGACTTGACGCAACTTCCTATCTGACTCCTTGAACCTATCTAAAGATCTAGTAACGAATTTATGAATCCGTGATTTCTCTTCACCAGTAGTCAAATCGAGGGATTGCAACATTCTCGCGTTTGAGTCGCATCTTCTACGAGAGAATGTAAAACAAATCACAGGTAATAAAGAAAGCTTCTCAAGGTGTCTGACTAGCGTTACGTAAATATTTTTGTCTTGTTGCGGGTTCGCATAGAAATTGTGCCCCTTTGCACCCTTTAGATGCTTTGCGGAATCTTTCATAGCATCAAGAGCCCTCTTATAACCATCTATGACAAACTCTGATGTGCTGTCTATGAATTTATAGCGCTGATCAATGGTCTTTGGATTTGACCCTGTGTAGAGATAGTGCTCAAGAGGCACCGGACGTTTAACAGTGGTGATAACAACAGTCGGCTTCTTCCTAATTCGGCCTAACCATTCAGCAAATTTTACAACATTTGGCACAGTGGCGCTAAGAAGCACCAAATTGACATGCTCTGGCAACATGATGAATATTCTCTCCCAAACATGACCTCGCTCTTCATCGTTAACATAGTGTACTTCGTCGAATATGGCCCATTCTAAATCACGGATGAGATCTGATCCATTGTCGAGCATTTGCAACAGAATTTCTGTTGTTAAGATGAGGCAACTTGCATCTGTATTGACTTGAACATCGCCGGTAATCAGACCAACGTCTCCGAACTCGAGCGAAAAGTCACGATATTTCTGGTTACTCAGAGCCTTTATAGGTGATGTATACACTACCTTGGTCATAGATCTCCGCGCCATGGCCACCGCGTACTCGGCTACTACGGTCTTTCCAGCCGAGGTATGTGCAGCCACAAATACATTGCAAAACTTTTCCATATGTAGAATAGCTTGCTTTTGGAAAGGGTCCAACTTAAAGTTGTACGTTTTGGCTGGGTTGACAANGTCCTCCTCAGGCTCACGAGCAATATTGATAACCTTTGCAAATTCGCTACTATGATCCTGAACGAGGTCAACATCTTTTATGCTTATGTTCAATACTCGATTGACTAACCTCTGTAGTTCTTTGTCTTGCGCTTTTTCGTTCTTGAGATCAGTCAGTGGGCTGTCGAGAGTTTCTGTTCGATCGACCTTTGCTATATTGAGAATGCTACCTAAACAGTCAAACTTTGCATTTTCAGATCTGACCCATTCATCTAGTTCCTTCTCAACATCCTCATCAAATTTGAATAGCTCGTCTCGGTTTGTCTCCTCGCATGCAAATGTACTCTTGACATTGGTGCCAGGTATCAAGATCTCAGTCTCGCTGAAGTCCCGCTTCAACCACTCGTTGATTGCGATCTTCTCCTCGACCTCAACTTTTGAGGTCTCAACCAGTTCCAAAGCTGGCGGTTTAAATGGCAGACTTGTAACACTGCCGATAATTGTTTGTGTTGAAGTTGCACATCTTTTCATAGAGACGGATGATTTAGAAGTGAGATCATAATGAAAATCGTCGCCTGCATTTAAGGGTTCCTCTGTAAGATCAACGAACTCGCCCGTTGATCTATCGCGCACGAACTCTAGTCTACTAACATCACCTAGGATTGAAACGTCAAATAGGGATGCTGGATCAACTTGGTAAGGTATTATCTGCTGTAGGTTTTGCAAACTAAATAAAGGTATCTTGTTGATGTTTTTGTACAGAGCTGCCTCAAACTTTTGCAGGATTGTCCTCCTTTGTTCGGGATCCATAGTGGTATGTAAGGAAAATTAGATTAGAATAGAGACTATGATTCAAGAATGGTTACCAATGAGTTATGAGTAACATGTGACGATGAGTAGGATTGCACTGAACATCAAATCCCCTGCAGTAAACAACACTGTGTCACTCCTGCTGGCTTCATCAGCGTAAATCGAGTTCACTCACTGGTGTGTAGCACTAAAATTCTCAGTTCAAAATGTGGTTTACTCATGATCCCAACATTATCTAATTTCAATTCGGAGAATGGTTTTCACGTCCGAACAATAATAGGATCTGAAACTCGGTTATGTCTTGTCAGTAACAGCACATCGCCCGGATCTTCATGCCCGACCCCCTTAGCAAAAATTTTAATCTCTAAAATCTTATCAAGACATGATTNTTGGCAACAAAGTTAACGAAGGCTATTGCACTTTGTTCACAGCAACAGCAGCTGAAAGTACAGAGACTACCACACCTTTTAAGCCAGCAAATATCATCAAAAGCTTATTCTCACATTATACAGCTAACGCTATCACAGTATTCCTGTAAGGCAAGTCTTGATAGAAGACCAAATTCACACTCGGAGTAAACAGATATACTTAAGCAGCCCTACGTGCAAACTCTTCAAATTAGTTCAATCGATGTAATTTTTACTCAAACCCACTTAGTTTTAGGAGAACCTCAAACCACCTATATCTGTCTATCGTCTGCGTAACCTCTATGTCCAACATGAGCTGGTCAACCGAACTTTGGGACCAGTTTGATACTATCACAAGCCATACTGCCAGAGGGATCGATTTTTTAGACAAATTGGGTCATTTNATTAAAGACAGATGCTTAATTGAGACAGATTATGCGAGCCGACTCCGAAAATTAACGAAACATTACGATCTAAAGAAAAAGGATGACGAGAAAGAGTTTACTTATTGCAAAGCATTTGCTCAAGTACTCAAAGAAGTTTCAGATATGGCTGGCCAACACGAGGTAATTGCAGAAAATCTATCTGCACAAATTGTTAAAGAGATAACGTCCATAAGTAAAGACCTAAGAGANGAGAGGAAGCGACACCTAAGTGAGGGCGTCAAATACCAAAACTTACTCAATGTTTCCCTGAACCAGTTAGACAAATCAAAAAAATGCTACGATAAAGCGTTTAAAGAATCAGAGAAGGCCCATGATAACTATCAAAAAGCTGATTTAGATCTTAATCTTAGCAGGGCGGAGCTAGAAAAAGCCAAGACAATCCGTCTGTTGAAAGAGAGAGCTTGCGAAAACAGCAAAACCGACTATGCAAAACAATTACAAGTTGCCAATCAAGCACAACGCGAACATTATACTCAATTTATGCCGAAAGTTTTCCAGCAATTGCAAGATATGGAGACTAGAAGGATTGAATGTGCAAGGAACTTCATGAAACTAAGTGCCATTATACAGAAAAACGTTGAGCCGATTATAAACAAATGCCTTGATGGTGTCGTTGAGACATCAAATTCCATTGACCCAGTGGCTGATGCCCAACTGGTTGTAGATAGATATAAATCTGGAATGCAGCCTCCCGATGACATTCCATTTGAAGATCTTAGCGCCAAGGTGACAAACTGTGAGACTGATTCAACCCAATCAAAAGGAAGCAGCCTTGTATATACGCACTCCTTAAAATCAGATTCACTTAGACACACTTTCACGGCCAGAGGCCTAAAGAAACGTACGAGATTATTGGGAATATTCGGCGCAAATAAGGTAGGTGGCACCAATAGTTTGAACAATCTATCTGCAAAATTTGTTCAACGAACCAGTCTCTCACACGACTCTTACCCCGTCAAACAGAACGATTTCTCAGAATTGCCACCAAATCAAAAAAGAAAGAAGATACAGACAAAAGTCGACGAGCTAAATAGTCAAATAAGCCAGGCTAATGGTGTTAAAGATGGATTGCTCATTATGCGGCAGGCCTACGAAGAAAATGGAGCTTTNGGAGATCCTAAAACTATTGAGTGTCAGTTGAGAGAGAACGAAGTAACCCTAGAGCGCCTGAATAACGAGCTAAGAAAACATTTAGTCCTCCTTGACGAGATCGACAACGTTATGACGAGCAAAGCTAACTTTACTCCCGAAAATGAAGCTAGTAAATCGCCCAGCATAACAAACTCCATCCATCGAGCTTCAATAGGTCAAGAGTCGGAAATATCAAGAACTAACTCTGAGACCAGTATTCGGCCTGATTCCAACAATAGGGAAGCCACCAAAAGTAGTATGACAAATCGTACAAGCAACTCATTCAATGATTCTATCAGCGATAGTATCTCAAATAGTGCCCTCAACGCAGCTCCGTAAGTAAACAAGGCATCACTGTCTAACTATCATGTAGACCCTCTGATATTAAAGCATAACTCGATTTCTAAACAGTGACACCGTTGATGGATGTAGCAATCTGAACGAGGAAGTCACAGTTAATCATAACACCAGCGCGGAAGAGTATAACAGCGATGGTTATCAAGCTCCAGGCGACCTACCGACCCAAGCTCATGCAAGAGCTCTTTATCCGTTTAAAGGTGAGTTGGGCAGTGCGATATTAAAACACTGATGGCATACGCTTTGGTAGAGATCATTTCTAACATGTGATTCTCTATCAACATTATAGCTGAGCCCACTGGCTCAATCTCGATGACTGAGGGCGAGCAATTTGATGTCATAGAATTCGACCAAGGAGATGGCTGGACTCGGGTTAGGAGAAAGATTTTCAAACCTGATGACGAAGACTTTATCGGATTTGTGCCCACGAGTTACATATCGATTGACTCGAGCCCTTGCCCTTAACGTGCACTATCTATTCCATCCCTCGCTATCCCATATTGCAAGAATTCATTACTAACTAAAACAAAGCCTATTCTTGAGTAACTCACCAATAAGTATGGCCATAGTTGATGTAACAACCCTATAACTTTTCAGTGTCCAAACATCCAAAATATCTTCTTGTGTGAGTCGTGACTACTACTTTTTATCTACGTAGCTACTGCTTTTGATCGGATATAAGCTACACTGCAAGAGATGCATTCAGCCGCCATCGACCTCGAAGTCTGAACAGTTTGCAGATCGTGTCCAAGGGACGATATCGAGGACGAGGCGTTTAGGCATCAGCTTCGTCAACTTGATGCTTCCAGTCTATACGAGAACTGCCTTTGCTCAAATCGCATTCACCCGCAGCCAGGCCCCGAACGGAATGGTGACAGGCCACAACAATCGCGCACGTGAATTGGGCGTCGCTTGGTTGAGGACTTATTGAAGACGAAAAAAAGAACGCGACTGAGAATCGAACCCAGTCCGTAAGCCAAAAACAGATGTATGCACGTTTACTGCGAACTCAGCTCGGGAAGCTGAGAAAAGATACAGTCGCGTTTAGCTGATTCATCTTACCAGGTCACTTGAATATTTAAGGAGTACGAATAACATTTCACACCTTTGGTCAAATTAAAGCATTTAACTACTTCAAGTATTAACGATCTTGATCTCAAGAGTTTACCCACACCAAAGCCATTCGATGGTGGATCATTCGTC
>Ga0058699_1000317_pt1 | contig 14776 bp, 4 predicted proteins | sample AgamicAtPe_FD_55078 | JGI IMG/M metagenome (GOLD analysis project Ga0058699, IMG submission 55078) | Agave microbial communities from Guanajuato, Mexico - At.P.e | ecosystem: Host-associated > Plants > Phyllosphere > Phylloplane/Leaf | place: Guanajuato, Mexico | collected 2012-10-15 | reverse complement strand
CGTCGACCGTCGACCATCGATTGTCTATTGTCTTGCCGCCGTCGGCCAGCTGCTCTCAATAGCTCACACGAGCAAATTTTTAGCCGCCCAAAGGTGTTGACTTTGGTTAGCGCAAGCCTAGGCGCTAATTTGGCACCACTCAAAGGAGCTATCTCAAAGGAGAGCGAAGCAGAACAGGAGAAAAGGTTGGTCCCATTCACTTGGTTTGGAGCTAGAATTTCTCCCATTTACGCAACCTGCCCAAAGAGCTCTCATTGAAAGGAACAAGCTCCCACCCCTCGAAGTTGCAAGTCCTCTAAAGTTGAACAAAAATCTATCGAGTCACGACTAATATTGAATCTCGTTGGACCAGTTCGGCGTGAAGCGAGCACAGTTTAGGCTTCCAGTTTTTGATCAAATTGAAACAAGTGCCGCCAGCCAACCTAATGTTGTTTGCATTGAACAACTGGCCCTTTGTTGTCGGGCCAAAGGCTCTAACAATCCTGTTGTGCTACCGCGGCTTTGCCACCGATCACGAGCCCTGCGCTCCCCCGAGCAGCACTTTGAGGAGCCGCCCTGCACGCTGAACAGTGGGAGCCAAGTTCATTTTAAATCTGCCTCCTAATTGAGATCTTTCACTTCGCGAGCATGAGCGGCGGCGGCGGCCCCATGGAAAGCAGGTGCAATCGACCACCAGCGGCGCTTGAGGGGCCTCGCAGACATTGAGCCCCACTGGTGAAGGTGATTTTGGTTGGTTGGATCCTCCAATTGGGCCAAGCGGGGAGCCAATTGAAGTGCGCGCGCGTATCTCACCGCTCGCTGCGAGCAAGCCGCCCTCTCATGGAGTCAGGGAGCCTTGAAAGTCCCTTCAAGGAGGGATTGAGGGGGAGACTCAAGTTTCCAAGCCCACTAACGTTGCGCTNAGGGCAAAAGACTTCCGNTGCGCCATTGGTGGATCAATCACTTGGAGCCAGACGGCTCATAAAGGGAGGCCGCCGCTGCCGCCGCCATTGGCTGGTATGCTAATGCGGCCAAACAATCACAACATGGCAGGTCCGTGTATCGCCTATGAGTTTTTAAAATTGGATTCACGCGCTTTTGAAACGCTTGTAGCCTCAAAGAGCAACCAGCCTCTTCTACAACATGAATGAAAGAATGAATGAAATTTTGATTGATTGGCCGCGGACGAATTGGCCACGCCGATGATGGCCAAGCGGGCAGGCAGGCTCTTTGCTCGCTGCCCCAACGCCGCCCCTGATCATGAAGCCAGCCATTCGCTCTCTTTCTAGGCTCCTCCTGTTCATCCTAATGCCTATCGCCTATTACGCCAGCCTCTTGGCCGCCCCGAGCGCCAGTTCATCGTAAGCCAGAGGGGCCAAGCGCACTTGTCGCCCTTACTCTCGAGCCTGGCCACCATTTGAGCTAGCGGGCCCCAGAGCTGAAGGAGCCACCAAGAGCATGAAGCGAAAGGCAAGCGCCCCTCCCTCCAGAAGCCATGTTGACGTGAGCCAGTCTTCTCTCAAACGGAACGAAACAAGACGCGTTGGCACAATGTGATCTGATTAGCCTCTCGAGAGGAGGCAATTAACTACTTTGCTACTAATCGCATTGAAGCAGCCGAAAACTTGCCGCCACAACATCTGCGATACAAGACCAGGGTCCTTTAGTCGACTTTACCTTCAGCAAGCCGGCTGCTTGGGCGACTTTTATAATAGAGGATGAGAGTGACTCTAGTTTACATCCATCAACTTAGATTGTTAGCCTGAGCTAGAGTTTGCAGGATGGCGGCGTATGGCAAAAATTTGTATTATGTTTCAACATGCTTGCATGTAAAAACGTCCACTGCACTATCGTCTTAATTTAATATTTTCTTTAAATTCGGTTTGTTTGAAACTAAATCCTTCTGCCAATTGGCTGGAATCTTTTATAATGATAATCCTCATGACAAGCATCCTCTCGGCTACATCCTTAGGCTAGCGGATCTCCGGAAAGCATCACTTGGTGCGCTTCCAACCACGACGCTCATCGTCTCGAACGAGTAGAAACTTTGGGGCCTTTGGGCTTCTGTGTGAAAGTTTTTGTTGTCTGTTCTAGAGAGACGAGGATCATCATTAAGTGGGATGTCAACAGCATTTCATGGCGAAGACGCATTAAGCCATTGCTGGTCGAGCACTTGTTTCAATCTTACCCGTAGTCAAATATAGTCTGCTCAGACTCTTTGGCTGATGGCCACTTTGATTGGCTGTCTCAGTTCGGTTGAGTTCAGCCTGACTGAGTTGCTGTTCAGTTTGCCGTCAGATCTAAACGTAAATTTAGCCATACCTCCAGCGGCAAACAAGTAGAACCCTCGATATGTCTACAGCTTCTCTCGGCTGAGGCCTCGACAGGGATAGAGAAAGAGGGAGGGACAGAGGCAGCTTTTCCGACCCTCGATTAAAAATGCGTTTTCATCTAAATGACGACGACGATGAGAGAGCCTAGAATATTAAGGCGGGAAGCCCCTCTCTCCCTCTTGTTAGATATTGTTAAATTAAGCGCATCAGTCTCCCGAATTGGAAGCCAGCCTGGCAGCTTCATGCTCAAGTTAGGTCGTATAAGTGAGAGGCGCAAAACTAACTAAGGGATATGTAAAACCTCATTCAACTGCTGATTGCTGTTGTTTTTGATGTTGTTGCCATTGCTACGGCGGCCTCCCTATTCGTGGAATTAAATTTGACCCAAGTTTGGTGCTCAGAGGATAAACTGAGTCTCAGTGTTCTGAGTGAGTTCAAAATGAGCTTGTCATTGCAAATGAAAAGGTATGATGAAATGACCAAAGGTTCTATTGGCCAAGAGATGCTCAGCTTGTGCGAGCTTTTCCCCAAAATTTGCAATTTATTCGCTCGCCTATCGTTTCACAACTGATCCTGTCCCTGCAGACGATTTATCCCCTTGAGCAGACGTCGTTCGCTTGCCACCAAAGTCGACATAATGATCCTCAGAGCTCACTAAGTTTGGTTCGCGAGGCTAATTAATTAGCTCGGATTTACCGTCATGAGAGCGCTGGAGCAAGAAGGGGAAGCCCGAATTCGTTTTGTTAGGAAGCCTCCCCGTTCGTTATGGCAACTGGCTAACGATATACACTATAACGCTGCGTAATTTAAGCGAAAACAGGTGGCATAATATGTGCGCATGTATCACACCATTGCTGCTCATGATCATTATGGTTGCTCTCTAGCTTTAACGGACTTTCTTCTTTCCGCTCAACTGAACCTTAGCTTGGCTATTGTATCCACTCATCTTCATTTCCTACTCGATTAAACAGGCCCCTTTGCCAGCATGTCCCCCCTCTCCTGGCCGAAATGGGCCAAACCGACTGCTTGTGTCCCAACACCACTGGGCCGGATCCGCGCAAACAGAGGCGAGTGGAAATGGAATTGAAGCTGTATCGATTACTCGCTTGATTAAGCAGCTCTTCCAACGCTTTCGCCACCAAGAAATGGGCTTCGTTTTGTATCCATCGGTCGGATCTCCATCATCGAGCTCTTGATCATCACACTTGCTACCGCGCGTGCTGTTCCTTCATTCCAATCAATTTGCCAAGGAAAGAAATCAATTGGCTTTATCCACTTAAATCGATTTGTGTGCCGATTCTAGACCATTGCACTTGTTTGCCATTGTCGTCTCGCTTGGTATGCCAGATCTTTTGATGTAATTGATGATGTGCTTCGAAGGGCGCAAAGCCTAGCCTTCTCAGAGAAAGCACCGGTCCATACTGTGCCTGCCTCTCAAATCGGGCACTCATATTCGGAATTTCTGTTCGAAATTTCAAACTGATAGGTAAGCCTACCAGAATCGTTTCTTAGGGAACGATCGAAGAAATCTCAACCGCTGAAGGAGCCTCCGAATCTATTCTATCCAAGCTCGCATGGTTTCGTGGGCCATGTTGGCTTGCATACTTGAGCCGAACCAAGCAACCATTTTCCGGGTGACGAATATCCAATGTCTGCAACTTATAGTTCTACACGGTGTAAATTCGAGCATAAGAGTATCTCATAGTAATCTACATCAGAGGACCTATGTCAACGTTTTGTTTCGCCGCCTCCAATATAAAAATCGATCCCTCATCCCGAGCGCTTAAGAGTGACAAAATAATCATTAATCATCGAATTTGTCTTGGGGACGCGCAAATCTGCTTCATGGTTTGCAATCTCTATCCGCCCTCTCTTTGATTTTATCGTTCAACATAAGCAAGAAAGTGAGCAATGACCCAAGTGTTTTGTCCCCGCCTCACTCTATTCCTCACTTTGTCCCGTCCCCCTCCTCCGGCCGAGCAAACCATTGAATATGCCGCCTCTTGCACTCTTTTGCACACTTGACTTATTTTAATTTTCACTCTCGTAACGATTAAGATTATCACCATATCAGGCCCATCAACTCTGCTCCCTCCCTCTGTCTCTCAGATCCGAGATAATGTGTTAAATTATATCCATTTAGCTGTTACTAATACGTTGAACAAGTGAGCCTTTTTGCCATTATACAATTCACGTCTACTCTTTCAGGCATCATTTCCATCCATCCCAGTTTTAATTGTTAATGAGAGCGAACCAGCCCTTTTTCTGGTTCTGAATTTCATAACAATGGATTATCTGAGCGTTTATTTTTTCGCGCACTCAATCCTATAGTTGGGCTATCGAATCGCTTGCGGTATAGCACCAGTTAGCGTGCGCACAATTCGATTGTTTTGCCTACAGCGTTCGTTCGCTCCTTCGCCCGTTCGTGCTACATTGAGTTATATAATATTCGTCAAAATGGATTACTTTTGGCACGCGATAATCTACCCATACCGAAGTTGAGCACCCATGGGCAGGTAAAACAGTTGGGTCCAATCTCTCTAATGTCTCAATCTGACCACATTCATCTGCAATCATGATCTCTTTTGTATTGCGACTCAAATTACTCCAGTATTTTAGCCGATCTAGCCTTGTATTTGAGGGTAACTTACGTCTCTGTGCCATATAAACAAGTGATTTGCCGAAAGCGATATAACCTGAGCATTAGCCAACATGATTACGGGCAATCAGCGACCATGGGCGCAGTTGAAAGTAAGCCTAAAACGAGCCCACATAACCAACGGGAGGTTAGAGATTGAGAGAGAGAGAGGCACAAAGCTAAGCGGTGAGTAGGGAGGATATTGTGAGTTTCAGCCGGTATGGGCGGCTTGTTCAACACGAGGGAGCGGTCTCACGAGGACAAGATCCTAATCGCATTAACTGCTCATGTTTGAGCGATGCTCTGGTCATTCCGGGACTTGGCCAGCGACAAATTCGTTTCTCGTACTAAATCAGGTCGGCCAGTTCATGAGGACGAGAGGCCAGTGCTTGAGCTGCATGGGTGCGCTCTAAATCGGCCACCCTCATGCTAGTAGCCAATTCTTGAACTGCTTCAATCGCTCATGATCTTGCCCACGACTCATCCCCTTAATCAACGCGATGGAAACAGAGATCTAGCCTAAATAAATCATCATCATCATAATCAACGTTGGCCCAAGTCATCTCAATCATGCTGAGTGGCTCAATTTGGCGCTTTCTCTGACCCACCCTGACTTTGGCCATAATGATCCAGATAACTTGAAATGTTGTCGGTTGGTCAACTAGACAAAAGGTTTCATATCTGACGAGACGCGGTTGTTGCAGACAAATGTACGGAAGCGAGCTGATGCTGGGCATAGTTTTCGTCGTAGAACGAGAACAATAACTCGAATCGCTGATACCACAGTTCAGTTACATGACTTCCAGACGAGTCGAGTCAGAAACTGACAAGGATTTAGCTCCGTTCTTGAACAATGTGCAAGCTCAGTCTAAAGAGATGAGGTAATTGCTCCTCTTCAATCTTGCCCTGTTGATCATGAAGATATAACAACAATTTTATCCTGACAACCATTTTACACAGCGTTAACCTCGCTTATAAGTCACACAATCTACTCTTTTGACAGTTCTAATATGGCGTGCACAACATGCAAACTGCTAAGGCAATCTCAGCAACAACAACAGACTCAGCGACTCTAGTACTGAGAGGCGTTTGAAAGGATCGCCGTAGGATATGGCCCTCCATCTTAATGCCTCGGCGTGTGTCTGTTCGATCAAGTTGAAATATCTCGCACTGCTAATCTTAACGGGGCACTATTATCCATAAACAGGTTGCATCGTTGTGAGCTGGCGCATCTAAGTTTCGTTGAAAGGTTGGCTCTGGAACAAGTTTAGCGTCAAGCTCGATAAGGCGAGTTTAGTAAAATCGATTTGCACTAGCTCTCGGGCGAGCAAGCTGCTCGTCGAGTGAATAAAATAACCCCTCAAAATATTGCAATACATTATTGCAGGCCGAAAGCTTGCGAAGTTTTTCTCGAATGACGAGCAATAAGTTTGTTTAGAGCGGAATTAATGCAACTACCAACCGATGAATGGGGTCTATAATTGGCACACTTATCATCTTGAGGGTTTCTTGTCGGCAAGAATCCATTGATGTAAGCGCATTTATTGCAACCAATTTTGTGCTGAACTGATATCCAAGTTTTCCGCTACTTAGAAAAGCTTGGATGCAAAGAAGCTGCCAAGACATCGTTGGTAATCGGCTAGATAGTTGCAATTAAGAGCAAATTTGAATCGGAAAGTTCGGTATTTTNATCCTTAAAGAGGCGGTTAGATTTGTATAGAAGCGCCTGCTGGCACCAAAAACGAGCGCTTATATAGACTGAATGAACTTGCAAGTGCTGTTTCAATTCATGTTCCATCTTGTTCTAACACCGAGAGCCCAAACGAGCCTATCCAGCGAACAAATTAATTATGTTTTATAAAAATAACCTGGGGCATCACAATTACCTACTTGCCTAGCCCTCATGGCTAGCTATATAAGTCATTTTACCTATTCTAGGAATACAGTTGGCTATTGAGATAATTATGCTGCACAGGATCCTGCTCATAACCTCTCAGATGTCTTTGACAAGTGATAGATGGAATCATCATGATCTCGACAGTAGGGTNCATATGGTTCCACGAGGCTTAGTCTCTATGGTGATGTGATGAATTTTAGCAAGGCTAGGGTAGGTTCATCATCACTACACGTCCAGCTCGGTTGGAAAGTTGAAATGGCGGGTACAAGCGTGAGTTACTATCCTCGTATCGCTGTTGGAGTACCTACAGAACACGGCAAGTTCGTTGGNGGTCTACCATGTGAACGAGAAACATAATGATAAACTTAGAGATCGAGAAAAAACAACCATTGTTCGATGGAGGTAAGCGGGAAAAAGAGAGCCCCTAGTTCTATGAAGTGAACTTGTCTCATGTCATTATATCTCTGCTATTATTAGAGAACTCTAAGCAAAGCTAAGAGTGTGAATTCTGATTCTACCCTCCATTGTGAGTCCATATAATTGAGGTTGCAATGGTAACTTTGAACAATAGTCAAAGTTGTAGCCGACAGTGGACGACGAGGATTGATGTAGAGAGACGTTGCAGTTTATTATGACACCGGCTAGAGGTGATAATTCAATTACACTCTTCAGCTGGCGTCAAGTTCAAACAAGCTTTGATTGGTTCATCACCATGCTTTGTGTTCACAGGGAAGCCGCCAATATAAAGTTAAAGGCGGTTTGAAGGCTCAGGAGGTCGGATGCCGGATTCGTTGCATTCAGATTCTGCCTCATATGAAGCCATTATAATATCCCTCATGCGTGCCGCTTGTGTGAAAAATGTGCGTGCTCAGGTATCATTATTCTCACCTGCCAGCTTGAACAAAGTCGTTGAGGGCAAGCCTATTAGTCGGCAGATAACATAAGGAAAATGGGGCTGTCGAGCCTTGTGCTGGCCGACTTGGAGCTGATAACTGCCCGAGACCACAGATTTGACACTTATCCCTCCGGCCAACCAAGCGATATCTCAATCACAAGGTCCAAAAGAACACGCCGCCATTGCTGCCCCCACTGGTGCAAGATGGTAACCTTCTGTTGGGCTGGATGTAATTTAGCTTTAAAACTGCAACAACCTCCCGAGGGTCTTTATAGTTCCGCTTCGGCTTAAACACATGCCCAAGCCGCTTGAACTTGTCATGGAAATCCCCTCGAGAGCTTGTTGTTGCTTAGCCTTGCGCAATGCTTCAGATGCCAGACTCTCAGCGGGAAAACTAGTTGTAACCCTGAGTGGCTAGCATGGGCTCGAATAGAGCGTAGGAGAGCTGCCAATTCATATTGATGCCAGTGTAGTGGTTATNGCTTGGATTAATTGACTCCTTACATGGCAGCATCCATGTTCTAAACTACCTGGCATGCGAATGGAAACACCTATCATGGCTTAAATTGACGCTCGTTCTCGCTTGAAGAGTCTACTGTCGGCAGCTACACAAGCTGGCTCGCTAATGGTGCTCCCTGTAGGTATCATCCGCGCTCACGATGGTTAATCTCGGGGAACTTATTGTGAGAGCTTTGCCACTATTCTAGCCCCCTAAACTTTGGCTTTGTAATTGATTTTTACTCGACCTCTTCATTATCCTCGTAGGTAGATTCTAGCTGGCGCTTACCGTTTGCCGCCACAGTGTAGAAATTTACATATCGCTCTGATTCGACTCGCTCAACGATTCTCTGGCCAACAAGCCGAAATGATGAATCGATATCAATTTATCACCTGCTTTTCAGCCATCGTAGTCCTTCGGCGCGATTTATGTCGGTATCAATGGTAAGCATAGCGAAAGATTGAGGGACCATTCAACTTATAGCACTAATTTCGTAACGACCACAATCGGTACGAACGAGAGGCCGAAGGGGCCCACTAAAGCGTGCGGCGGTTTTAGTCAAAAAGGCAAAATTTGCTTCTGGTTGGACTCGATAGGTTCATTAGATGGCACGAACAGAAGGCGGAAAAGTGGCGGTTTGTTTCAATGATGGTCGGTGTGTTTTGATGAATCACCATATCAGATGGAAAGCGGGAGCATAGAAACCCCAAAGTCCTAATTCATCACAACACCGGATTCACTAAGTAACTAANAATTTGCGTGTCGACTTGCACGAGAACATTGGCTGAATTTAGACATCATCGGAACACGAGATAGGTTGTTTCAATTAGTAAATGGGAAGTTCGTGCTTAAGTGCAGCCCCAAGACTAGAATTAGAGAGTGTGTATTCAAAGTGGTTACTAGGCGGTTAAAAGTCACGTTTGAGGTCCCAATTAGTGCAAAAGGGCTGGCCTGTCTCCATTCTTCCCCTAATTAGCTCATCCTTGGGCTCAAAGCGGAACTTGTTCCCATGAAATGGACGGTGTACAATAGAACCCAATCGAATGGCGGCTACTCTCTAATCTTGGCTAGAACATACCTTTACTCTGAGTTTCAGCGAGAAAGAGAGATTGCTCCAATTCTGGCAGATCATTCCATAGACGCCCTCTTGCTGGCTCCGCCTACCTCTCATGGCGGCGCCCGTTTGGTGTTATCGTCGGCGCTAAAAATGGGCGTCCGGTGAAACATGTGATTATAAAAGCAACATTAGCTCTTGCTTAGGTAGTTAACCTCTTCCTAGCGAGCGCATCTTGTCGGCCAGATTAAAAAGATACCTGTGAAGAGAATGCTCTTTGTTACAAGGCAAAGTTATCCCATTGGTTGTCTGTTTCTTGTTGTCGTGCCCCCAACGCTCTCGGTTTGGAGTGCGGAGAAAACAAATATGCTCTTGGACGGCTTTCGAGAAAACTGTATGCCCACCGACGGCTCCTCTATGATCCACTAAAGAGCCGCCACGTCATGTCTATTATACTAGGATTCATCTCCCATAGTTATGGCTTTGGTTGCGCCTCTTAGGCGAGACAGGCGCAGATCAAGGATGGCGGGCGGACAGGCCGCTAACCGCTATTGCAACACAACATACTCTACGGGAGCATCAACTTGACCGGTTATCATCAATACCTAATCATGAGCATTGATTTGGTCTAATCACGATTCTTAAAGGGGCCGATTATCCGAGTTCCGAGTTTCATCATGAGAAACAAGTGCCGCTTTGATGGACACCGAAGGCGATGGCAAACTTTGGCTTCGTTTGTAACGAGCACGCGGGCGGTGTTGATTTTAGCGCCATCGAGAGTCGGCGGGAATCAACTAGTTGCTGAACGATCTAATTTGATCAGGACTAAACACTTCTGTTGCACCTTAAACGAATGTTAGCAATGCAGGATGGGCATTTTGGTATCAGGGTGTCGGTGATGGTGGGTTTAAGGCGATACCTTTGGGAGTCGATTCACGCTTTCTGGGTTAGTCACGAATTCAATTAAATAATCTCCCNCATCAGACGCCCAAAATTCAAAGGATCACCTTGAAAGGGCGAACTGCTGTTGGTTAGTTTGCCATATAAGGCGGCAAAGCTGTTGCAAGTAGGCGCCATAAATTGTGTTACATCGTTGAGGTCAATGAGCGAGGCGAATTGTTGCCTGAGATAGATAGACAGATAGCAACTGACGAGAGATCCTTTATTTGCGCCCCTAATTACCGTCNGGCGATCTCTGGCCGCGGTCGGCAGCTCCCAGGCAGCAGTCTACTAAGAGATGCTTAGACCTTAGTTAGTTGAGTTGTACGTAAGGGCGCTTTGTGACGCAACAGGAACCTTTTGGTTTGGGTTGCCTCTTGAATTGCGCTATTTGAGGCACAATTTCGGCTAGAAAATGCTCCATGAATCAGATCAATCACCATTCAAAGCGCATGAAATTGTAGTTAGAGAGATCCTGAGTGAACAAGAGAGCTCAAGCAGCTAATAACTGAAGCTGGAACAAAACCTCCCCTCCTAATGAATGAACTTGTTTCGCGCACTAATGAGCGAGCCTTAGATCTTGGAAGATAGGAGAGAATCGTGTTAATTAGCATTAATTGAAATCAATTACCTCGATAATAAACGTGAGGGAGATTCAACCTGTAGAGGCTGTTAATCCTCCTCACTCTTATTCATGGCTTCGGCATGAGGTTAACGCGGCTTAAAACCTGCAAACTTGTGCTAGTGTTTGAGCATTAGGTGATGGAAATTGGAACTAGGATGGGCAAAAATGAGTCGCGTATGACTCAATTGGCCAGATTTAAATTAACACCAGCAAAAGCAATCGCCTGTCGGCCATGCTAAAGTAATTAGAATCATACACACCACTGAGGTNACAAAACTTGTTAACAAATTAAACTGCCTGTTGTTTTGCGAGCTAATTGTTGCAAGAGTTCCAACCTATGCTTCAAATGATTGCATTAGGTGGGAGATTTGAAACGGATTCGTCCGATAAGAGGAGCGGATATGTTTTTAAAACGATTGATCACGAACTAACTCATCGGTAACGATGATGATGAACTAGCTTAACTCGGCTCGTTGCCTTAAACGGACCACTGCAATTGTAATTAAGCCAACATGGCCATTTTATCCTACCTCTTTTAACGTGCTTCAACTGAGCCGACAGACTAATTGGCGTTTGCTTGAAAAGTTGTTTCTCCCAAAATTGGAATCATCAATTTGCCATTCGAACAGTCTCTCTTTTTGAGTAAAAATCCTGCCCAGTCGCTTTCACCTGCCCGAACATCTGTTTTGCGAGCCAATTGTAAGTGCAACATCGAACACGACAATCAAGGAGCGACGAGGTTGCAGCAATTAACTTTAAGGTCAACTGATACCCCCAGCAGAAGGGTGTTACTTAGCACCATAAGCCCGTTAGTGACGTGCAGGCGATTAGAGATTAGCTGGAGTTGTCTAATTTTATTTATTGGATTAATTAATTCCGCTTCCCTTTCTAATTTGAGCCAGCCCCGAGAGCAGGTAAGGCACAAAATCCGCCAACCTACTCCGAGTTTTGTTTATTAGTGAGCCAGAGACTGGTATCATAAAGTAAACACGTTTGAGCGTTGACTCGAGCATATGAAAACTATAGCCGATTCATCGCTCGCTCGATCTCTCTTTGAGAGCAGCAACCTCATGCGAGACGCAATAGTTAAATCTACTCGGAAACGATGGTATAGTATCACCAAAGAGTGTCCTTGATCAGTCACGTTATTTATGCGCTGGATTAAGCTGAATTAGTTCTCCCAGAAACTTTTATCATATCGAAAGACTGGCACTCAAAACTCGCCCAGAGAATTACCAGAAAATTTTGGTGAAGATTTATAGGCCCATTGAAAGANATGTGGCTCCATCTAATGGCCGGTGTCAACTGTCTGTCGAACGATCGGGTTTGTCGAATCATACTCGAGAATTACGCACTAAGACTCAATCCTATCACTTGGATGAATACCATGAACTAGTTTNGCTCATTTCGTTTGCAATTATTATTATGCTAAAGTCCCAACAGTGTACAAAATACGGCTTGATTGTGAGAGCTTTGGATAGAAGCGGTATTAGCGTCCTCAAAGTTGCACTTACCACAACTAACTACGCCAAACATAATGTCTTTTACAAGAGGCCGAATCCGACCATTTAGCAGCTCCCGACCCAACCTTTTGGCAGTTACATCCCACCTCATTCGGGATTTACACTCCAGGAAGAAATCTCTGTCTTACAGTGTTAATGTAGTCCGACTATTTGCGGGTACTAACCCCTAGTAGCGTTTTTAGGCTCAACTCTGTGCGCCAATCCCACTTCTTCTGAGGTCTGTGCAGCCAGGTAACTAGTTGTTTGTCATAGTAATCGAAATGGTAGCAAACGGCTCTGACTTTGAACAACCTCAGCCAGAGTTGAGAAATCTTTGTCAAATTATAGCGCCCGAGTTCACACTTAAACATGCATATTTTGTTCTCAAATTTACCTCCCAGTGAAATGGCGCCTTCTTGACGGCAACTAATGAATTAAATATACATATACATATATATATCTTGACACTCAAGAGAGCTACGAACGCAAGACTAAGCGTGCTGGCTCTTATGGCCCCTAAACTTCCTCTTGCTTCGAACAATAACAGTTGCCATCCCCGAAAGTTAACAAATGCTAATTAGAGATTTTGCTCGTGCGCTCGCACAATGGAGCCCTTGTTTCAGGTGAACATAATGGTTTTCTAGCTTCCTGTTGAGGTGCAGGGCACCATAGTTAGAGTGAAGGACTAAGAGTTAGAAACCGGCAATCTTCTTGACCAGAGTTTGCTCAAATTATGAATTACGCTCGCCGACTAAAGACAGTTAACTTAGTTGACAAATATAGTTTTAGCCGCCCCAGACCAGAAAGAGAGTTTGTATTAGTGAGTAGTTTCTTCACTTATTAATTCGGAGCGGGTTTGGTGGAGAGCGAGACAGAGAGCACTTTCGGGCTGCTTTCCGGTATGGCTGAATACTAATGTGCCGGCGCTGACACGTCGGTCGCGGTGGCGCCTAATTGTTGACGAGCCTCAGTTAGATAAGAGTGGCCTAAAAATTTATAATTGTCGCCTTGGTCGGCAACTCTCTTGCCGACGGCAAGTGAGACAGACAGAGAGAGAGAGAGAGACTGAGGAGAAGCGGGCTCAGCTTGGCGGAAAATCCTCAAAAGAGGATGGTAGCTCAAAGCGATCTGGCCTTGTTACGCAACCAAACCAGCTGCAGGCACCAGGCGTAGTAGAGTTTTAAAGCTGTCTATGTCTGGCCACAGTTGACTCAAACTCTGACTAACTCGCCACTGCTAGCCTACCACTCTAGCAATTGGATGCTCGAAATTCGAAGGAGAGCGGCAATTAATTTGGCAGTAAACTTTGTGGCACCAAAATTTAAGATTTGGAGCCGGCAATAGGCAATTGGCTGCTGCATCAACAAGACACATAGACATGGCGCGATGGGAGAAAAGTTCGCGAACTACGTAAGATCAACAGAGTGAAGATGGCAGAGCGAGAGTGGGACCGTTTTGATGAGCAACTAAATTGGCTTCTCTGGGCGACTAAATGGCACGACTTCAATGACAAAATCTCTGTGTCGCCTTCGAGCTAATTTATCGCCAAAACCCGATTGGATTGGTCGATGGGCAGAAGACATTGTTGTTTATGTAGATTGGATTGCGTCCCACAAGTTTGGCTCTCTCTCTCACTTTCTCTTCCCCTGTTAGAGTGTGTTTTAAATTATACGAGCCAAACAGAACGTGAGATACTTTGTATCGGTGTCTGGATCTCCTTCCTCTCAACACAAGTTCATGTTGTTGGTAGTGTTGTTATTACAGCTTATTTTATTGCCCTCTCCATATTAGCGCCCCCAGAGCTAGTTAGGCTCCGTGTCCAATGCAAGCCTGCCTGTCTTGAGCCTTGAACCGAGTGGCTCTAATCAAATGATAATTACTCAGCTTGTGCCGATGCATCAAACAGCCAGAGAGACGAGCTATCTAGTTGGGCAACCGAAATTGGCGCTGAAATGGCATGACGATTTTGGGCGCCATTGCTGCGGCGGAAGTGGCGCCACCTAGCATCGGCTCAGCCTAGTCCTCTTTTTAGTGACCTATTGATATATCTTGTCTAACTATTGTCATTAACAACTCACTCGTTCTCATTGATATGCCATCAATATAGATCGCACTGTTGACCAACATGGATCCACTAATTTCACGAGCAAGCAAACCTCAAAGAAGAAGAGGAAATCCAGAACTGCATTCACCAATAATCAAATATACGAATTGGAAAGGAGATTCAGGATGCAGAAGTATTTATCACCCACAGATCGCGACGAAATAGCAATGACCTTGAATCTATCAAACGCGCAAGTTATAACTTGGTTTCCAAGTTATAACTTGCGCGTTTGATAGATTCAAGGTCATTGCTATTTCGTCGCGATCTGTGGGTGATAAATACTTCTGCATCCTGAATCTCCTTTCCAATTC
>Ga0058699_1000315_pt1 | contig 14788 bp, 7 predicted proteins | sample AgamicAtPe_FD_55078 | JGI IMG/M metagenome (GOLD analysis project Ga0058699, IMG submission 55078) | Agave microbial communities from Guanajuato, Mexico - At.P.e | ecosystem: Host-associated > Plants > Phyllosphere > Phylloplane/Leaf | place: Guanajuato, Mexico | collected 2012-10-15 | reverse complement strand
TCCAAACAGGCTCGCAAACCAATCAATCTATTCCATTGAACAATTCAAACATGTGTCCCTCAACCAAACGAATGGCCAACAAGCCAAGAACGAATTGAGCGGAATAATCCCAACTCTAATTGGAGGGAAGGAAGTGCGCGAAAATGACAATCGATCGCTAATGAGCGCCAACAGGGTTCAGATACTCAAAGCCTCTTAACACAGTTGCTCGGTTGCAGCGCAGGCCCAATAGATGTCGATACAATTACTCAGCAACCGCACACTTTAGTCCACTCGCTCCCCAAACCTGAAGCATCTGTATGGTTCAGACTGAACCTTGTTGAGCGACCGAAATCATTGGAATTGTAATTGCGATCATCGAGGTAATTCAGCAATCATTTGGAGTTTCGACGCACGCCGCTTCCCAGTGGAAACGTCACTTCAACTTTGCTCTTGTCCAATCAAGTGATGGCTCGGGACACGAGTTCGAGACAAGAGGAGCGTTTGCACTGTAGCACAGATGTACTGTACTGTACAGGTGATGATCACTGTTGACATTGTATTGCAGCTAAACTAATGGCAGCAAGCGGTAGACAACTGAGACCAGTTGGCTGGCAGATCTGGTTAGTGGCTCGCCGCTATTGAATGATGTGTGGAGGTCGCAAACACGAAATTCAGCTCCACACCTACCATGGATGTAGCGAGAATCGTTAATTTGAGATCGAGATCATAACTTGACGCACCCAAGTGACCACCAATTCTTATCCACTACTTTCGTCGCCGCTTCCGTTTCCTCTTCAGCTCTCATTTGTGGAGAGATGGTAGCTGCTGCCACTAATGAACTGATGGCCGCCATTAGACGAGGCCGCTGATTGGTCGGTCAGCGGTAGCTGTGGGCGGTGGCTTCCTGCAAGCCAGGCGTCAGGCTCGCAATGATCGGCTTAGAAAACGGCGGGGCTTAAACAACACTGTTCAATCTGTCAACCAATTTGTCCCCTCCTCTGTCCTCCCCTGGAACTACCAAAAATTCCTGCCATGAGCGGACATCCAAGTGAACTGGCGCCTCCCTGTGACACTTGAGCGCTAGGTGCACCTGGCCGATCACGTGATTGCACTGGAGGTTTCTGTCAAGCATCCGCAAGCGTCTAGTCTCCTATTAGTTGATTTAATGAGTGTGGTCACTTATTCAATGCACTTAAACTACCTGAATGAACTGCGCAAACTCAACTTGATCTAGGTTCGCTGGATGGTTGTAAGCTCGAGTTCCGGTCATTTCGAGTTTTGGTCTCACCTGGGACANATCGAACTCTCGAGATGGAGGCGAAGTTTTTCATCAAAAATATTCTCGGAGTTTCGGATGACGATGACNCNGCTAACCTTAAAGCCGGGTCATCTCCAGAGAAGACCCAGCTACAACTGCTGCGGCCGCCGCAACCACCACNTCAGGCAGTTCCNTCGAGTACAAGTGACAGGATCCGGATGCAGCCGAAGAACGAAATCAACGGCATTGAACACGAAAGTTTGTTTGATTCTAGCGTGCGAAATAATCGACACGTCGATGACAGACTTGCCACTCGTGAATTCAATAGCCGCTTCCACGAGTACAGATGGCTTCTGTCTCACTTGGTCTCGAGCCAAAGGGGATTGCTAGCTCGCCAGGCTTACGACTCTAGCCTCTCATCTCAATTTCAAACAGAACCACTCACTGCAGGTGTATCTCGAATGAGTCCGGCCTGTTACCAAGTGCCATTCCAGGAGTATGAACATGAAGATCATGTGAATCACGAGCGTACGATCGGATCGCGCATCAAAGAAGTGGGCAGTCCTACGGTGAACCAGAACTCCAATCAAGAGAGATTTCCGTTCGCAAATACTGTTATGAACAGGGTAGAGGCGCTTAATGCAATGGATGAGAAGTTTACCCTGAATCAGTTCGTCACGAGAGAAATGCAACGCAAACTATGCGAGCAAAATCTTGCACCTATGGCCTGCACCCGAGACGGCGTGAAAACGAAATATGATGGACATGCAAAGTCCCATGGAAAGTCGAGTGAGCTCGGCATGACAAGCGAGCGCGATGATTCTAAATTTTGCTCCACTCGAGGAGCCGAGTCACAAGTTTGTAGCCGTGCCGCTTTATCCCGGACTGCATTTTCACATAGCTCCAACATTCATAAAAGGCGCAAGGCGAGAACAGTGTTTTCCGACCACCAGTTGAACGGACTCGAGACAAGATTCGAAGCTCAACGCTATCTATCTACACCGGAACGGTATGATTTAGCTTCAGAGTTGAGCTTAACGGAAACCCAAGTCAAAACCTGGTTAGTATCAGTCTCTAATTCAGTCTGTGTTTCAGTTAGGCGTGAGATCGAGCTAACATAACCAAGCCGAACAGGTTCCAGAACAGACGAATGAAACACAAGAAAAGCGTTCGGAAGTTGCTCATTGAGAGTATGAGATCGAGTCCTTGTCAGATGACAAAAGTTCAAGACGCAACCACATTTGATTCAGGAACCGAGCGCGAAGTAGAGAACGTGTGAGATTCTTCAAGCTCGAACTATAACTGTATGGATAGAAGACGACATTTTGCTTGGTTTTCAATTAAATTTACAGTTTGAGAAATCCATTTCAGGATGTTGCTCCATGAACTTTTTGAGAGTATCTTGTTTCTTCTGCTCGTCTGAGGTGGGCTTGCCCATCTCGCGTTGCCTCTGGTCGTACATCATCTTCTCGACCATGGCTCTGGTTTCGCCTTCAAGATCGCTCAATTTAGATGACTCGGGGTTAATCTTTTTAGTATCGATTTCTGGCTCTGTCGTGACAACTTTAGGCCACCATTCCATTGTGTTGATTTTGAAGAGTGTAATGGCAACTAATCCCTTGTCTATCGTCCAAGAGCACTCGGCAGGCTTCACTTCATTGTACAACTCTCCCGCTAGGATTGGCTCGGAATTCTTTAGGCCAACCCTAATTGTCTTNTTCTCAATATTGATATCCAAATCACGGGACTTTGTTCCCTCTGGAAATGGGACTTCAATCTCGAGCTCCGACAATTGCTGTGTCCACGAGTATTTCTCATGGTCGCCTCCGTGTCCTTTATTTGGTTCCATGTTGAGATATTTGTTTTTGGTTCACTTGGAGTAGAAGGAGAGATTTAATAACAATATTAAGCCCAAATATTATAGTTTGAAGGGTGATGCTGATTATGNTTCGATGCGAAAGAAGTTGAGTTTGTGAGATCAATAGTGGAGGAAGGGAAATTCTGAACGCATGTTGTCCAATGGTGTGGCCAAATTCGCGTTCAACATGAAACCCGGAACCCGATCAAACGACAAGCGGTCAGCTCTTGCACAACTTGGGCCAGCGAGCTATCGGGTTGAGCTTGAGAGTATCATTGATTACTATCTTTATTAAGTTTGCTAATTGGTTACTTAAGTATTTCGACCGAATGCCCTAGTTCAGGCCGAGAAACATATGACATTGTGAATACCGAGTGGTAGGGAGTCTCAATTTAAACCTTCACGACGATGCACAACACTGAATTAATTACTGGACATGAGCATTTTCATCGTACCTGCAAGCACCTGAAGAGTTCTACCCCATCCTCCATCTATTGTGATCACAATCGTATCCGAAATTACATGATCTGAGCTGCATTGTCTACGATTAGCCGCTTTTTGTCATCAGGATGGCTTACAGGTGACATATAACTATCGTGATTCAGCAGATGCCAAGATGCACCTCGATTTTCATGACAGAAAAATTAACTTTTAATTCATCATGGCGTCACTTAGAGCTCGCGATCGGAGGATAGCCAGTCAAAGCAACAAGAAAAATCCCGAGGATGGTAAGGTCTACTTGGGGTCAAACGCTATTAGGGATCCACGTGTTGCCTTATTGTTTGTCGCGATACTCTCTTTCGTCACACGTTTCTACAGTATTCATGAGCCCGCACACGTTTGCTGGGATGAAACCCACTTCGGTAAGATGGCCAGCTGGTATATCAATAGAACATTCTTCTTCGACGTCCATCCACCATTAGGAAAAATGCTCATTGCCCTATCCGGCCATCTTACTGGATATGACGGTACCTTTGCCTTCGATAAGCCGGGTGACCAATACACAAAATGGACCCAATATGTCGGTATGAGGGTATTCTGCGCAACACTTGGTTCAACTATACCGCCCATCATTTACAAAGCCACTATATCCATGACAGGGTCCAATCTGTCCGCCATCATTGCTGCACTATTGATCGTCTTCGACAACGGCATGATTACCTTGACACGTTACATCCTGCTTGACCCGCCACTATTGTTCTTCATCTCAACATCCATACTCGGTATGGCTGAATTCTCATTCAGGCTCGGGCCGTCATCTAACAATCAGCCTTTCACCATAGAGTGGTGGTTTTGGTTGATCTTGATGGGTGTCTCGATAACTTGCGCATTCAGTGTTAAGTTCGTAGGCCTGTTCATTGTCGCCTTGGTCGGCTTCCGAACAATTTATGACATTTGGATCTTGTTGGGTGATACTAGCAAGCCGATAGGACATTTTTTCAAGCATTTGCTGGCCAGAGTTTGTTGTTTAATATTGATTCCGATCGCCTTGTACATGACAATCTTCCGTATACATTTGCATCTACTAAACAGAACAGGAAACGGTGACGGGTTCTACAGCTCGTCTTTCCAATCACAACTGATCGGAAACTCTCTACATAATTCGTCTTGGCCCGCTCATTTGGCTTACGGGGCGGAAGTGACTATCAAGAACAATCGAATCGGCGGCGCTTACCTCCACTCTCATTGGCATCTCTATCCGGAAGGAATCGGTGCGCGTCAACAGCAAATCACTACATACTCACATAAGGATACGAATAATAAGTGGAAAGTCAAAAGAGGACTTGTAGATCAGCGTGTAGATGATATNTATGTCCGCGATGGCGACTTTGTTATATTAGAGCATGTAGTCACCAAGCGAAACTTGCATTCTCACTACGAGAGTGCACCGATTACTAAGCGCCATTACCAGGTTACTTGCTACGGCGAGAATGGTTTGGGTGATGCCAACGACCTTTGGCGCATTCAAAAAGAACATCAGAGTGTCAAATCATCTAATGAGGATGATAAAATCTATACGGTTCGGACCAGATTCAGGCTGGTGCACTATCTCACGAATTGTGCACTTCATTCGCATTCAAGGCAACTACCCAAGTGGGCTTATGAACAATTGGAGGTTACCTGTAACCCAAAACTCTATGATCGCAACAATTACTGGAACATAGAGGACAACTTTTACCCTCATCTACCTAACGTCAGTTTTGAAGAGTACGCACCAACGTTTTTGGAGATGTTCATTGAGTCCCACGCTGTCATGTTGCAGGGTAATGCTGGTCTAAAACCCAAAGAAGGGGAGGTTACCTCCAGACCGTGGCAGTGGCCTATCAATTATAGAGGCCAATTTTTTTCAGCCTCAAAGGGCCATAAGATATATTTGCTGGGGAATCCGATCGTTTGGTGGGCCAATATCGTTACGATTCCATTATCCACCATGCTCATAGTGATACTGGTCATTTCCAGAAAAAGAAGTACGTGGAGTAAGAATGAGAAGGACATACCAACTAGAGGGCAACTTGATCAAGGAATCGCAAAAACATATCTAGAATCAAGTTCATGGGTTCTGATTGGTTGGCTTCTACATTACATCCCGTTCTATTTTATGGGTAGAGTGCTCTATTTCCACCACTATTTTCCAGCATTCATATTTAGTTGTGTACAAACAGCCATCACTTACGACTATATTACGACTCAAATCGGACGAAAACTCCAAGGTTCAGAGACCAATCTGAATCGCAGGAAACTGGAACTTTCGTGCGTAATAGTTTCGATCGTCATATACACTTTCACGAAGTTTGTACCATTGACGTATGGAATTACTTCCGAATCACCGAGTTTGAATCAAAGCAGGACTGTTGAGAGCTGGCGCGATGAGCAGCAGCTCTCGTCCCTCAAGTGGCTCGATAGCTGGGAGTTTTGATTGCTCAAACAACATCCCTAGTAGCGCACCATGACGCAGTTATGGTATAAACTGCTTATGTAACTGTTCTTAGTTTCTCAGTTGTTCATCAACCTTTCATGCACCTGACAGTCGTCATCACTTTATACTTTCTTGAGTCTGTCCATGAGTTCTTCGATACTTTCTTCGGGAGCATCGATTGATTCTGAGTCAGCTAGGCCAGGGTCTATGTCCGTCACTTTTTTTGCCCTCAAGTAAGCATATTGTAATCCCTCGGTAACTTTGAAGGAGTCTTCATCCTCCTGGTGAGATTCTACAATTTCAATGCCGTATTCATTGGAGATTGATGGCTCGATATTTTTACAAGGCTCTTCCTTTGGAGGAGGTGCTGACTTGGCAGCTGAAATCTGTTTTATATGCTCTGTCTGACGCTCGAGACAAAATCGGTCTGAGCATTCGGGATTCGGCTTCATCGACCATGTTGGAAAGAAGTCATCCAGTGCATTGTATCCCAGATATGGAGATACTTTACCGAATTCGAGTAAAAACTTGAGACAGTTCTGGACGAGCATTCCGGCAACTATGGCCATCGTTGTTGGAAGACTTGCCGCGCAGACGCCTTCCTTCTTCAGAGTTCTCTCATCGATATTTGATGCGATCACCAACGGTGGGGCACAAGCGAAGCAAGCGCTCTCTCCTGGTTTGATAAGCTGTATATGACCAGATATTGCGTTCTCACTAACGCCAGATTCCATCCAGATCTGATTAACTTCATTGCATGCACGATTTATGGTCATTCTTGCTTCAAAGTTGTCAACACAACTCAATACAAGATCAACGCGGGACGTATTCTTGCTAGAATCGGTGGGAGGAGTGGGAATTTTGGCACCATGTTGTATTTTATCAAGCAGATGGACGTAGTTGTCCACCTTAGTTATGTCAAAGTTATAATAGTCAAACTCGACGTCTGGATTTATAAAGGATAAGGTTTTAGCAGCAGCTTCAACCTTAGACATTCCTTGCTGATGTGGCTGATAAAAAAGTCTATTCATATTTGCCAACTCTACTTTGTCATAATCATACAATATGAGCTTGCCGATCCCGCACCTCGTCAGCATCTCAGCTGCTACCGAGCCAACTCCACCAACGCCGACAATTATGATTGTACAATCTCGGATTTTCTCATAATTTTTAACGATATGCATCCGTTTCAAGGCCATGAGTCTGGAGTAGGGGTTCGTATCAACAACTTCGTCGCTCATTTTACTAATTCGAGATCGAGTGACAGGGTTCACTCTATCGAGCCCATCGTTTCTTGAATCTGCCATCTTGGGCCGTAGATTAATCGAGACGAATCGCCAGAGGAGCGTTGGTAAAATATTGCAGGTCCGGTAGAGGTGGGACTCGAAGGTATTGAGAATAAATGCTCAGTAGATTTCCAAATGATTTGCAGAGACTCGAAAATATTAAAACAACCTAACAGGTGGAATCATCTGTCAATTCTACATGACTCGGTCCCCGGAGGATTTGAGCGAGCATCGGAACACTGAACGAATTTTTTTCGTTCATGCAGATGTACCTTTGTTTTCGCACTTACCGAGTCGAACATTTTCTGCACGACGTGTTCGCTGGAATTGTGCCAAATTGAGGGATACAAAAGGCTCAAAAAACATGCTTTTCTAACAAAAATTTGATCACAATATGGGAAAATCGAGTAGTAAACTAAGTGCCGAGGCCGGATCTGGCTCAAATTATTCTCTGGACGAAAAGGATCTCAAGTATTTGCCTGATTCCCGGCTGACAGACATCCTAGAAGATGAAAAGTTGCTGGCGCCTTTCCTTACCGATATATTCTTTAGAGAAGTTGAGGTTTCCGATTGCATGCAAACATTGTTTCGCGGAAACTGCTTAGCAAGCAAGGTAATGTCACAATGTTTTCGCACGTTTGGTTCGGAATACTTGAAGGAATTGCTCGAGCCTCACATAAAACCATTGATTCTATTAGACGAATTCAAATGTGCCAAAGAATCAAGCTCAATCTCATCAGATAATGCTCAAAACGTCGATGTCACTGCCAACATTGAGAACACTACCAAACCTAATTCTTCACAGATAAGCGATAATTGTAACAACAACACTACTTCCATGACAACAGTATCCTATGAGATTGACCCAACAAGGCTCGAAGAGGATGACCGTATTTCTGAGAATCAAAGAAACTTATTAAAACTGACCAAACAAATACTGAACTCAATACTCTCTTCATCCTCAAACTTCCCACCTCAGTTGAATTTNATGTGCATCTGTTTACGCCGAGTACTTTGCGAAAGGTACCTGAACACAAATACAAATCTCAAAGCTGTTGGAACTGTGATATTTTTGAGATTTATAAATCCTGCCATAGTATCGCCTTATGAAGCCGGCATTGTGGATAAGCAACCATCCCCTAGAGTGATGCGAGGATTAATGCTGGTGTCAAAAATCTTGCAAAATATAGCTAACAATGTGGAATTTTCCAAAGAGGAGCACATGTTGCCATTCAACGATTTTGTCCGGGCACATTTCGAACCAGTCTTACAGTGGGTCCTGGAAATTTCGACAGAAAGACCTCAAACTCGAAACNTCGTAAGCGGAACAGTCAGCTCATGACAGCTCAAATTTGAATGTAGATATTGACGACACAACCAATACTGAGATCTCTCCATTGTATTTGTTCCGAGCTCCTCAGCTAGTTCAATTCTCGTGATCTACGCTGAATCAGCTAACCAACGAGCCGATTTTTTTCTTAATTTTCGATAGGCCATCTCCTTCTCCNTGGAAACTGCTGTTTTAAGCTCATGCGATTCAGTCACCACGAAATTTCATCAGCCTCTCACTGCTGACCGCTAGCAAGTCCCACATGATTATCGTCATCTCGATGCCTCAATTTACGTGTGCCTAGCTTCCGGAGGAGTACTTTGGTAGCATCAGCACTTTGTNACAGGTAATCCTCGATGATACAGCGACGATCTTTGCTAATCTTCGCAAATTCTGGCTCTCGAAAGATTGTAGTCGTGATCGATGATGCTGTGAGTACTCTGTGTGTAGATTGCTCGACGTTTAGTCAAGCCGCCGCAAACGCGCGTAAAAAGACCGAGTTGAGACTCATAAGGTGCTATCTATTGATCGCACTGGGATAACCTCCAAAGCCTGATTTAGGTAATGAACTCACCGGCGAGTATATCCCCACCTTTGTATGCTGTATCACAAGCGTGTACCATCGCACTGGTCATGCGCCAATCAGGCAGGCTATCATCTTGGGTCACTAGCATAGCTGCCCAAGAGTCAGAGCAGCGTTAGGTTGGAGCCGTATTGGAACTACCTGTGACCACATCACTCTAGGTGGTATCGGCCACCTGGGTGAGATCTTGAGAGCAACCAGTTGAACCCATTGCTATAGTAATAATTTCCATCTTTTTCATTAGAGAGCAAAAGTTCATGAGGCGGGGATTGTTTTGAGCTTCTGCCTACGCGCTGTATTGCTGAAAATGCGCGCGTCAAGCCAGTGATGAGAGTCATTAACTGCAAAATGTTTGCTTCCATTTACGTATTTCCATAGGTATTATTATTCTAACACTGGAGCTTCTTGCAAGTCTGCTGGAACGAAGTTCGTTAAAAATTGGGCCAAAATTTGGCTGCAATTTCCCACGCCCATGTTTGTCTCGCTCGCCTCTCGGCTTCATTAGACAATGGAGCTGTCGCTCTTGATGAATCCGCAACGTTGACTGGGCAACACACTGCAAGTGTTCCAACAGACTAGAGGTAGAGCGATCAGCAAAGCGGACCTGGAAGTATGATACTAGAAATTAAGGCCTTTTGAGCGCGAGCGCAAACTTTGTCCGAGTGTCTTAAAATCTAACACTGCTCCTAGGGAATGGCTTTCCCTTGGCTAGTTTAGTTTGAAAAATTTGGCTGTTTGCTCAGGTCAGTCTAGTTTAGTTTAACTTGGCTTGACAAGTCGGCGGAGTTACTCCGGTTTCAGTGATGAAAATTCCCATAGTTGCAGTGCAATTATAACTTCCTCCGAGTATCACTCATCTAACAGAAAGTCGCTCCGTTCGAGAACACAGCGTTGATATTAAACATAGACTAAACTAAAACAAAGCATTGCAATCGCCCCAGATGATATGGTTAGAAACAGAACCTGTTAACTAAAAGTTTGTCTGGTCATCCTGGCCAGTTGGTTGTTCGCACAAGTTTAAACACAGTTAGACGCACCTGTTGATCGAGCTGGCAATTTGGATGCGCTAATTTTGATTTTAGTGACTAAACCAGCGCGCAAAAGTCGTACTGCTGAGCAAGCGTCAACAAGTTGAAGTGGTGGGACTCTCTCACCTGTTTGCAAAATAATAACAGGTAACTGCTTGAGGAGATGGCTGTGTCACATTGGGGGGTTCTTCTTNAGCCTGAATCTATAAGGTTCAGAGGCGAGTTTTAGATTGGAGATGCAAGAGAGTTCAGTTGAGAGGGAAGCCCAATTGGTAAAAAGAGCCAAATGAATTGGGGACGAGCGTTCACGAGTGACTGTTGCTTGCCCCGCCGCCGAGGTATTGGTAGCGGCGGGATTTATGTCGAGATTGTTTGATCATTGCAAGCAAGCGAGACAGTTTGCTGTTGTGAGATAAGCCAGCAGGTAGTGGAGGGCTGCCACTTCAAACTTGGACGGCAGTAGCAGCAACAGCAACAAGGGTAGCTGCATCAGTCGCTAGCTGGACACTCAAACAATGGCAGTTGATTTATGAAATATCGGCAACAAGAAATCAATACGCTAGCAGAACAAACAAGAGCAGAAGTTGGATGAAGACTCAAGAGGCGCCACTCGGGTAGTCGCAGGGATAACTTCGAAACGATGATGGAGCATGAATTATAATTCATCCATTCAAGTGGATCAACTCAAAAGGCATCGTGCTCTGCTTGATCTCAAATACTGGCGGCAATTGTATTCCGTCAACAAGTNGACGCAGGCAGGTGTAGTGAGTCGTTGATGTCGCCGTAGATGATAACACTAGCAATAGCATTCAAGAACAATCGGCTCCTTTCAACTGGCCGTACTCGAGCTTTAGTCTGACTTTGTTCGAAATTGCAGCCGACAAATAAGAGCAGATTGAGCTGTTGAGCGNCTGAGAGTAGGCGCTTGTTTCGAGCTTACCTGCTCCAAACTATGATTTGATTTAATATTGCAACTCGGGCAAGCAAGTTGACCTAAGAGGGATCACCGGCTTTAGCTTCGGCCAGGGACAACTCAAAGAGCGGCCACGCGAACACTCGTCCTTGTCCAGATTGCGACTTGGTGAGTTTACCTCTGCAACTGAGTAAGCGAGCACCTGTCGCTCCGATTTTTCGGCTGGCAAAGTCTTTATCATTATAGGTTCGCGAGCTTCAGCAGTTAAAACTTGGGCCCAAGAGAGGAGACTGTTTGCCATGAGTGATAAAAGCGAGGCAGAACAATGATAGCAACCCGATTGGGTGCTGATTATTTGGGACTTAGAAGTGCAATCAATGAGCTCAGAGATGACACAAGTTTCCGGAAACAGAACGAGTTAGCAGCAGCAGAAGCATGTGCAACGACAACAAGGTTAGAATCGCTTGAAGAAAAAGAGAACAGCCAGGTTAATTGCAAACGCTTTAGCATCGCTAACAATATGGAATCGTGTTACTATGTTGAACATGGCAACAACGAGCAATCCCGACATCTGTCCTCGGGCAACTTCCTTGATTCAAACAACAACAATCACCAAGAGAACTTGGTTGCGGCTAACAATGGCCAACAGATGTATCCTCAAACTAAGTTAACATGTGGCCGGCTTGATACCTCAATCGAGTCAAGCAGGCAAAAACCGAATGATCTCAAGGGCACCAACTTTGCCGACAGTTCACAAAATCACGGTTGCAGGAATACAGAAGCAACTGAGGACAGTGAGGACACGTTTCATGGCGAGAAGGTGCTCGATCAGCTACTTCAGGAATATTCGGGTGAGCTGGTTAGAACTGGCAGCCCGAATATAGTTTGTTCAGCTTTACCCACCCACTGGCGCTCGAATAAAACCTTACCTGCAACTTTTAAGGTGGTTGCTTTGAGCGAGGTGCCGGATGGAACGACAGTCACTGTGCGGGCCGGAAACGATGAAAACTATTGTGGCGATATTAGGAATCCAAACGCTATCATGAAAGGCCAGGTAGCCAAGTTTAATGATCTCCGCTTCGTCGGCCGCTCTGGGCGCGGAAAGAGCTTTTCGCTGACCATCACGGTGGCAACGAATCCACCTCTGGTTGCAACCTACATCAAGGCTATCAAGGTTACGGTTGATGGGCCCCGAGAGCCACGGCGCCACAATAACCTCTCGCACCTGACTGAAAAATCGGACAACTCAAACAAGGGCGACGAATCATCGAGCAATCAGGCAGAGCCAGACGATTCAAGTCTCTCTGCGACTAACCTAATGGGCGAAAATCAACCAGTTAAGGCAAACAGACTTAAATCAACTAGGAGCTATCAAATCGTTGATCACACCGAGACTTGGCAGCCTCCTGTTGCAAGCGAACAAGATCTAGTTGATGACAGATTAGGTGGAGATGAATCAGAGTTGGGTAAGAGCCGGGTCAGGCCAACTCACAAGACGGTTAAAACTGATAATGGCAAACAATATCCGGAGGACGGATTGGCTCGTTCGGTTGGATTTGTCAACCAACTGATGGATAGAGATAAACAGCTCGAGACTAGCTCCATAGGATTTGATAATACGATGAGCGTTCGAGATGCTGTCCCTTACGATCCGAATCCGATATCAACAACAACCATCTCCAATCATCTCTACCCGCTGAAATCAAACCGCGAGCCTACAGATCAAATCTATCATGAGCCCTCCATATCATGTCCTGCCCCAAATATTAATGAGTTCGCGCCAAGCTCTGGTGAGTTTCAGTTCTACGACAACGGATTGGCAGTAACCGATCGAGACATCTATAACACAAATGATCAACCCCATGGAGAACGTATTGCGGCACCACAATCTGACTATGAGACGCGAGTTGTGGGCCCATCATTGCCTCATGAGAGCTTTCAACAAACACAGCCACTGGTCCACGACTCTCAATATACGGGAGGCCCGGCTACCCGCGCTTATTGCAGCACTGGTCCTTGTGAAGTGCCCAGGAATGAAAGCTTTTGGTCTCATGCGACAGATTTGAATCCATCGAGACCTTATCCAAGCATAAACCAGTTCCCTGTGAAGATCTGATGCACGCACACCAGGCCTATGTCGGGTCGGAATCTCAAATCAGTCACTACAACTCAATCCACCCGGCAGGTGCATGGCCGAGGCCTCATTCGATGAGTGGAACATTGCAGCAGGTGGCCCCCGCGAAATTGTATGATCTAGATCCAGGATTCAATTGCTCCTCCTACAAATCAGTGGGGCCCGGAGAGAACTATTACTCGATGAACTTAACCACACAAAGCCATCCTCTGGAAGGAGGCAAACGCCCCGATTGATCAAATAGTAGTCAGATCGAAGTTCTACAACGACACGGAAGGTNTACTACATTAAATCTTGTTTACAGACTCATCTAATCTCTATCGTCCCTGTTTCGACGACGGTCCTCTCTATCACCACGATCCTGGTTTCTTCTATTAAACTGTCTATCCTGATTCCTATCATAGTTACCTCGACCTCCACGCTCAGTTCCGTATTGTTTGTGCTCGGATACCCTAACGTTTTGATCGACTAGATAGTTTATCTTTTCAGCCATTTGTAGTGCAAGACCTTGAAGTCTNGATGGCTCAGTCCTATGCATCACAATAGATTGTGTGGGTTCGTCTAGGGATGCCATCAACTCTTCGTTTATAATCATTTTGCTCGCAATACTGTGCACGGTTGATTCATTCAAGTCGAACATATTGGCAAGAACTTGCATCGAGATGGAGTCATAAACGTTGCTGTAAGTGAATAGGTAAGCTCGCAAGGACCCCTCCCTGATTTTCTCCTCCAGCATGGACCTGACTGTGTCAGGTTGGTGGAAAAGGTTCCATACTTTCAGATTAACTTTATCGTTGATTATTAGATCACGACAAGACTTCCAGTTTCCAACTCGCATCGCTTTAGATGCGGCCACAACGTGCTCCCTCGTGGTTTCTGGCAAGCCAACAAGAGGTTGTTCCTCACTCTTTCTTAGCTGATTGTAAAATAGACGGCTGATCATCTTTTTTCTTACNCTAAATTCGTTTGCTGCAACATCTGGAATCTCTAGCAACATTGAGGATACTAGATACACGCACTCAAGTAAATCTAAATTTATGTGTTTATGGAACGGTATCTGACGACGCCGTTCTAATCTTTCNTGCTCTGCCGTTCTCTCTTGGTGCCTCAACGGCAATCCTTGCGCTAATAACTCACGAGCCTTACCAAGAATTTGAATGTCTAGGAGAGCAGCATGAGCGTCGCTAATAAATCCTTTACGGAAGGCGCACAATCCAAGTTGGACAAGAGCNCGATTGTACATGACCTGTAAGGGTATATCCGCCTTTGCAATGTTACCTTGTAAATGAGACATCAGCATGAGATCTCTGGCCTCAAAATAGTTATCATGCAAGGCCAAGTGGTAGATATGCGATAAAATTGCTTGAGTTGTCGCCCTCTGAGTGGTATCGTTGGCATAGATGTACTTGCAGAGCTGATTCATCACATCAGCACTAGTGTTTGTTATAATTTCCTCTTCTTTATCTACTCCTCCAGTGCCATTGATGGTTTTCTCGGAT
>Ga0058699_1000314_pt1 | contig 14791 bp, 13 predicted proteins | sample AgamicAtPe_FD_55078 | JGI IMG/M metagenome (GOLD analysis project Ga0058699, IMG submission 55078) | Agave microbial communities from Guanajuato, Mexico - At.P.e | ecosystem: Host-associated > Plants > Phyllosphere > Phylloplane/Leaf | place: Guanajuato, Mexico | collected 2012-10-15 | reverse complement strand
GCATTTGCGCTTCGAGGGGCCCAAATTGTTGTTGTCCATCTCTTCCTTCAAAACTTGCTGCCATCTTGTCATCTCTCACTCGAACTTCCGAATCAACTTCCGCTGCTCCTTCCAAGCCAGTTGGCGCTAGACTTGCCAAGCTTGCTGCTGCTGCTGCTTGCTGCTGCTGCTTCTCCGCGGGCCTCTCGCTCCGCCAACTTCCTCGGGCTTCTCGTTCGAGCCTCCAAGCGACTGTCGGCGCCCACTTGCTGCCGCTGCTCAGTGTCTCTGCTGCTGCTGCTCGAGCCTTGCATCGTTCCAAGAGCGCTCGGCTCGAATTCTAATCGGCGCACTCGCTCATCAAACATCCTCTCGCTCGCTGAGCCTCCCATTCCCCATCAAAACTTCTCCCTTTCGGCCGGCCAAACCCTCAAACCGCCTCCGAGAGAGCTCGCCGCTTTCAGAAAACACCGAGCGGCCTAATACCAACAACACTGTAGCTCCCTCAGTTGACCCACCGACACTTATTGCACACACACGCCGCTGCTAGTGCAAGTTGCCAATCCGCTTGTTGCCGCTCAACTCGGCTCGCTGGCGCCTAACCTGAGCCAGCTTGCCCCTCTCAGTCTCAGTCTCTGCCTCTGCGCCTGTCTCTCTCTCTCTGTGCGCCTACCTGGTGAGCTACTGTCGCTGCTTGGTGGTGGCAGCGCCGGCCGATCAATTGTATTGCTCACTAATTGATTGCTGATTGTTTGCTGGCCCGGCGAAAACCAGATGAGTGCGCAGAGTTCAAAATAATCCTGCCCGCAACTTCGCTCGCTATTTCAGTCCTCTACAACCCACTCATTCGCCTTTACCTCGCCGATTGAATGAACTAAAACCGAGAGAATCCAAGATTTATCAGCCACCTCAAGCTGAATCCTTGCATCATTCGCTCCTTTAGCCCATTTTGAGCAACCTCGGACGGGCTTGCCAGAGTGAGCTTGGCGGGCGCATGCGCCGCCCACTAAACGGAGCACGCGCGCCAGCTGGCGGCTCCAGAGTCAACTGGGCCACCTGCTAGTCAGCTGATTTTGGAGAATAACATGCACTCATTCGCGCACAGATTCGCCAATTGCCATCGTGTGAGCGGTGCGCGTCACTTTGCCTGCGACATTTTGAAAATGGCCTAACAGAGCAAACTGGCTTGGCCCTAGAAAGTCTGGCTTGGCCACCGTTTCACTGTTATTATTATTTCTCATCATCCCCATCATATACTACCATCAGTCATCGAGGAGACATCTGTTTTATCAGGGATTTGTCGCTTGCACAATCCCGTCAAAGGCGCTCACTTTTTGGGAAAAAATTGCTCGCTAAACAAGCGCAGCAATAGCAGATGGAGACAGCGGATCAGAGCCAACCCCCCCCAGCATCGATTCTCTCGATTGAAATCAGAGGCAAACAAACAAAGGTTCTTGCACTAGTTGTGAAAAGAAATATTCACTTCCATTAGCTTCAACGTTCAGTCGAACTCTCAAATCCACCAACCTTATCTAACATGGCGCAACAACAGTCGCAAAAGCTGAGCGCCTTTTACCTGGACCAATCAACTATCCAATGTAAGGCGGGTTGCGGATTTTTCGGGAACCCAGAGTGGTTGGGATACTGTTCGATCTGTTTTAAGCAGTTGAACANCAGCGATCGTCGCCATTCATCTCAAGCACGACAATTTCACGATCCTTATCCTAAACCCGACTCGGCCAATAAGCAAAACGAACAAGTTCTCCCTTGGTGGCAACATCAAACGCCACCCGAACATCAATTTAAAAACCTACAAATNGGCGAGAACAGTTACTACCCTCAACAGCATTTCAACTCTATTGACAATCAAGCATCCGAGATACATATGGCTCGCTCTGCCTCTCACATAATCCCTGGCCACCAGCAAGAGAGTCAGATGAACGTGCCAACTAGTCCACCCCGAATTTCGCCATTCACGTGGCAACAACAACAACAACAATACCTGCCACAAGCACCCCAATTATCCTGTATCGACGATAGTCTAATCCCCACAACCTGTGCCAGCATGACGCCAACAGGAGTCAACTATATCCCCTTTGATAAATATGAAGAGAAACGAAGAAGCCAGTGCACGGATAAAAAGTCAAACGTTCTTAAATTACTCAAACGTGCCTCTACCTTCCGAGACAAATCGCATCCAAATAATTGTGCAACTACCCTATCTGCCTGTCAAACCCCTACCACAAGCACCGACGGTACAATCACTAACACGGAACAAGCTGATGATGTATCGCCTAATACTAGCACAAGTAGCGTCTTGAATCCTAGTAGTCTTTTCAGCAATCTAACTAGTCCCACCTCAATCGTTATGACTGGCTACGATACCCTGACCAATTTGCACAACACTATAATGAACACGGCTAAATCGTCTTTTCGCACCAGCCCCAGCCTTCAAGGCGATGATTCCTCCATACATAGCGCAAGCCAATCCGAGTACTTGCACAACACCTCAAGCCGTAAAAGTTCCCTGCAGCAACCGCATTTCCTATACGATGTCGCCTGGGTCGACTGTCTAAGAAACACGAATAAATTCGCCCGCGATCTCCTAGCAACAGAAAAGCTACCTAACAAAACAATTAGCGATTTATCTGACATGGTCCACGACTTTTACCAAACAATGAACACCAGATTTGAGACTCAATTTGTTTACAAGGGTGCAACACCTGATCAATTAGAGCTATTGAACGATAACATGGAAAGGATTCTAAATGAGCACATCTATCAAGTAATTTCTGCACGAATAATTAATGAGGATGAGGAACATAATATGGCGATTCAGAAGAGGATCAGATCTCTTAACTGGATAACGGTTGAACACCTCGAAATTGATATCGACTTCAAGCATCCGCTTGTCCATGATCTGTTGGACAAGGCTATTTGTCAAATGGTTGAAATGTATTCGCGCACGTCCTCAATCGACAAACTTGAGTGCATTGTTCAGTGTAGCAAGACAATATTCGAGTTGCTCCAGGTGAGTCCAGTTAGCGGCCATTCGGTTCCCGTGAGTGCTGATCAATTTTTACCTGTTCTCGTTTTCGTAGTTATCCAAGCGAATCCACCAATGTTGCCTGCCGACATGAAATATTTGACCCGCTTTTCAAATCCTAGACGCTTGATGACTGGCGAAACAGGCTACTATTTTACAAATTTATGTTGTGCCCTTGAATTCATAGAGAAAGTAAGTGGTGCCTCGCTCAATATTAGTGAAGACGATTTCAAAAAATTCGTAACCGGTGAGGCTGTACCTGAGACAAAGAGCCAATTCAATACTTATCTATGTGATGGTCTTAGAACAATGTGCTCCAATGATGCAGCTCTCAAAAAGCTTAGGCGCGCGAACGAGGCAAGACAGGCAAAGATTGAATATTTGTCCGAGCAAATTGGTGTACATCTTGAGACAAATCGAGCAAAGCTCCTGGAGATGCAATCTTATGCGAACAATCTTAAGCAAAAATTGAAACCAAACCTACCAAAATCATTCCATAACTTTGTGGTAGAAAACAGGGAGTCTGCAATCAAATTGCTACCGCTCTACCTAAGAAACTCGATTGAGATTAGCTTGGAGCCCGAAGAGAAATTGGTGGAGATCGAAACAATCGAAGACGTGGAGCCACATAGCTTTCCGGTAGTGAGTGATGCTATTGAATTAACGCCAGTCGTTCTCAGGCCCATTTCGATCGGTCACGATTCAACTCAAATAACAAATATTGACCAATCATCATCCCCTGTCAACCAATTCGATGGCACATTCTCGTCGACTGAGAAGTCTAAACCATTGCAAACACCAAAGGAACCAGACGAGCAATGAAATAACACTGTTCTTACTGTCACAACAGATATCTATCTATGCATAATTCCAGATGAGTTTCAAAAAAATTGGATTTTTGAAAGCGATTTATTCTCATCTATCAAGTCTATTAGGATGTCGAAGCACTTCGTGCTAGAATGTTTGATAATTTCTAATAATTCCAGTCTTTGTTCGTTGTTGTTCGCTTGTGAATCAATAATTTAGGGCTTGGGGAGACTTGTCGGTTCGTAAGCTTTGAGGACTTGCATGAACCACCGCATTACAAAGGCTATCGAACACACTTCTACGTTGTATCAGTCAGGTGTCATTTAAATAACACACGGTAGTTGCACGTAGCGCAAAGCGAATCCAATTTGAGAGTTGAGAGCATTCTGGGTCTGGTCGGCGTTTGAGCGAATCTTCAGTTGGAACGGCTTCGATCTAGAGATGATTACGTTAGATTCTAGCAATTTGGTTCCACAGAAACGATCCTCGCCTGGTCCGATGCCATCATTGCTGCCTTGATCCACACCAATATAATCGTCTGAGTTACACATGCCACCAGTCGAGCCTCCCAAATCTGTGATGTTGCCCTCGAATGGTGCACCGAAGGAGAAGGACTGAGGGTATTCAGTTTCCCATTTGATCGCACAGAAGTTCTCCTCGACTCGAATGCAAGATGTATAACGGAGGTTAGACAGGTAACGAGCTCGCCCTTCCATCTTTGGTCCATAGTTGAAACTCTTTACGATTGCAGATGGACTCCTGAAGTATTGCATGCAACCCGATGGGGCCATATCTAAATTGTTGCAAGCAATCATGTTGATCCTAATTTTCCACTTCCGTACGATCTTCTCGCCGTTCGAAACCACCGATAGCACCACTGGATTAGCACTACCGCGGCCCATGTCAATGTACACTGTTTTGCAAAAGTAAGAATAGTTAGACGAGCAGATTCTTGGAAAACAATCATCAAAAACCATCTCCCATATACTCACTATGTTGACCAGAGTTTTCGCCGCAGAGTATTGGCAATCGCTCACCAACCGTAGTCCTAACCATGAAAGAGTCGGTGGTACACAAGCCGTTCTCATCAGGCTGAGCGAGGGTGAAGTCGTCGAAGTCAAGACGCAACTGGCAGACACCGCTCGCTTTTTCGATGGTTACCTGGCAAGTGTCAGTTCCATTTTCCCCCTTGGGATATTGCGGATTTACAAACGTTGTCTCATTTTGATTTGTGGTTCCTCCGCAAGTGAACTATTTGGTTGAACAAAATGTTTTAGTGTCAGTACAATGTTGACAGAACTGTTTCAGGATCTCGTGGCAACAGGCTGAATACATACCTTGAAGGAGCAGCAAGTTCCATAGCCGTTTGCGCAGGAGCCAATGTTAGTACCAGCGCGACGCGAGCATTCGGCATCCGCTAAGCAAGTCCCCGATTCTTGGTCGGCATTCGAGCAGGCTGTGTTCTGATATCTGACAATGTAGGTTAGTCCGATAACGGAGGGTCTGTATTGGGCATAAGATGAGGTAATTGCAATTAGAAGAAGCACAAATATTGTGCTTGTAACTGATTGATGCATTCTTATTTGATTGATTTTGCTCGTTTTAGAATTTAAAGGTTCTTTGAGATTAAATAACGAGCTGAAATCACAAAATAATGTAATAGAGAAGTTAATTTTTGAAGTTTGATCAGTCCGTGCTGGTGACAGCGATGGTATCCGCAGATCTGCTACTGAGAGAACGATGTGCTTTGCGACGAAACTGAAACTAGTCTTAGGACTTCAGTTTGGTATCTTCAGTCCCTCTGTATGTCTCAACTTGAGGTCGATTTTATGTTCGCAGCTGTAACTACCTTCAGAACTTAAACTCTTCGTTATTGGGCGAGAGCAAGTTGGCCATGAATTCCGATTGGATAGACGACTCAAACTACTCCTTTCAAAGATCAAAATAGCCTTTTCTGCTCCCACTTAGGCCGTTCAGACTCAGTAGGAACAGGAAGAGATTAGTTGGCTCAAGAATAAGAGTTCATCCACTGAGTACATACTTCGGGTTGGCTCATTCGATCCTCAGAGCAATCAGAGGGACAGCAACAGCATTAGCTCGGCGTCATGGTACCACTGCAGGAAGGTTAAGGGCAATGAGTGAAACAGGTGAATAAATTATCAGCATAGGATTAGCCAGTCCGGTGAGTTCGCCTTCAACAAACTCAAGCTGCTCCGTGAGCCGTATCTTTTGAGCAACAAAACTTGCAGGTACCAAAGCATAAACGAGCTCTTTGAGGCAGATGTATGGATGATTGAATGAGGGTCAATGAATCTTGCCTCCATCCATGGGCCGGCCAACATGGTTACTGGTCCTGCTTCTCGCTTGCTCTTTCAGCACTCCCCCTCGGATTCGAGAGACGTCTAGCGAGGATTTCGAGAATAAAAACGTAAGCAGTGTTCGTGATCTCATTGCCTGTTCGTCTAGCTGAACATGTTTCAGGCACTGAGATCACTGGCTCAGGAAATGGACGCTCCACAGGTTACAGGCTGCTTTCATCCAAGGCTAGAGTGGTTCCACAAGTGGGAGCAAACTGGACGCTTTGGACCTGAAACTGTTAAACTTGTACTCAAATTATTTTAGTAGATGTAACTCTCGCAACCTGTTCTTATCCAGCAGTCTCTAGTTTCGCTCTTTCTTCTCTCTTCGAGCTCCTCATAAAACGCTTACTATTCTCGTTTGCGCTGCTCATTTCGTATCAATCTTTTACGAGACTTTGTTTTACTGAGTGGTCGTCAAATGAGAAGACTGTGATGAATCGACCCAAGTAGAAAACGTCTGCATGAATATATGTCGATCTCAACCTGAAATCTCGGTTAAATTTTGTCTAGCATTGGCCAGTCGTCGCTTTATGGCCAACAATTGTGTTCTCATTCGGACTAGTCCTCGGTTTAAGATAATAGAATAAATTTTTCCCCTCGCTTGAGGAGACTGTGTTGCCTTAAATAGGAAGAATTCAGCTTGGCTCTGCGTGATACCAGTTACAAAGATGAACAAATCTAGGCGCTATATAATGGTAAAACTGACTCGCCTACATATGCACTCTTTCCAGAAGAGTATCGCTATTGCTGCAAAATTGTATCCGAATTCGCTCAGTATCCAACATCTAGCCCGGTCGCATATAGTACCTTGCAATTTGTGGTTTTTACCTTTTATTTCTCGCCACATGAGTTGCATATGAAACATGGAGGCTAACATGATAATAACTTGTCACGACAATCGTTTTGCATCTCAATCCATTTTTCGAGTCCCAAGATATCACTTGGGCCCGATACGCGAGCGGCGCGCGCGCGCATTTTCATGCAGCCTGAGGGCCATCGAATTGTTAGATATGTTCTCCTCTGTCTCGATCCTGTTATGCGCGTGCGTTTTATTCATATAGGGACGCCGTTCTCCCTTATGAGCCAAACTTTCATTGATATAAATAGATTGTATAAATTATTCTCGACATGTTATGATCTGAAATGTAATAACCAGATCTCCCGTTTTCTCGGGTGTCGTTTTAGCCTTTTCACTTCAGTGCAAACATTTCGATAGAATATATAATTTAAAGCCAAGCGGTCAAAGGTGAGTGATGTCAAAAGTTTTCACATTACACAAGGCAATTGGACATAGCGCATTGCGAACCCGATCTGAGAGTTGAGGGCGTTCTGGGTCTGGTCTACATTTGATCGCACCTTTAGCTGGAAAGGTTTAGATCTTGAGATTATGGTATTTGAATCAAGCAATCGTGTACCACAGAATCTGTCCTCACCTGGACCAACACCATCGCTGCTGCCCTGATCTACGCCAATGAAGTCATCGTTGTTGCACAAACCTCCAGCTGAGCCGCCCAATTCGGTCACATTGCCATCAAATGGGCTTCCAAATGAGAAGGAGTTAGCCTGCTCTGTTTCCCATTTGATTGCGCAGAAATTCTCCTCAACTCTGATGCAAGTTGTGTATCTAAGATTCGACAGGTAACGCGCTCGGCCCTCAATCCTGGGTCCATAGTTGAAACTCTTGATCACAGCTGAGGGGCTTCGGTAGTATTGCATGCAACCTGATGGCGCCATGTCGATGTTGTTGCAAGGAATCATGTTAATCTTGATCTTCCACTTACGGGACATTCGATCACCGTTTGAGACGACCGATAGGACGACTGGATTGGCGCTCCCTCTACCCATATCAATGTAAACTGTGACGAAGAGTGAATATTGAATCAAGCATTTACAGGTTAGCAATTAACAGGTACTGGTTTTTTGGTGGTCGATATACTTGAATTCAAGTCGGTAGTTGTACTTACTGTGCTGCTTGGCATTGTCTCCACATAGGATTGGCAGTCTCTCGCCAACGGTCGTTCTAACCATAAAAGAATCTGTTGTGCAGAGACCATTCTCGTCCGGTTGCGCCAGTTTAAACTCGTCGAAATCCAATCTGAGCTGACATACATTTGGCGCCTTCTCAATTGTCACCTGACATGTATATGTACCATTCTCGCCATTCGGATATTGCGGATTGACGAAGATGGTCTCATTTTGGCTTGTTGTTCCACCACAAGTAAACTATTCAGTTGAGGGAACCGATAGTTAGTTACTTACGATACTAGAAGTAATCAAACCCAAATTGGATCGGCAATATTCCACAGGTGAGCCAAACTTACCTTGAACGTACAACAGGCTCCGGCCCCATTTGCACAAGCTCCACTGTTTGTGCCTCCTTTGCGCTCACAGTCGCTCGCACTTATGCAAGTTCCTGACTCGTTTCCATCGCCCCTACAAGCAGTGTTGTAGTTTCTTGCCAACTGGGCAGCTTGGAAGTTGAAAATCGAGGGTCGACCGAAGAAACCTTGGGCCTCCACTTGCACGGTGATGACTAGAAAACTTGTCACCAGCCAAAGGACTGTATGCGATTGCAACATCTTGATTGGAGCGCTGAGGGTTCGGGTATGTTGTGGACGCGATGCGAATTGCTTGTTCAGGCTACTATTTCTTGTTGCGTATTTGCCGACTATGCCAACTGGCTACTTCAAGTCTAGCGTAGCCTGAGATACCCAAACTCTTCAAGCTTCTTGCGCGAAGACACTTCTGAGGAGCTGTTTTCACTTCGAGGCCAAGCTAGCGAATGCTCCTACTCTCAAGCAAACAATCCGGTTTAAATACCGTTTTCTCCCGCACTAGAGGCTGAAGTTTTCTCACCCAACGGGATTCGAGAGAGCAGCCTTGAAGCATAGAATGATTGACCAAGTTTCTCGTCGGCTGGCCAAGGTTGAAGTCCCGAAAGAGGGTGAAGGAGATTTAGCCGTAGCTTGGGCTGGGGCTGAAGGGGCAGAGAAGGGCTTCTATCTATCGGATAGAAGAAGCCCAGCAAGGCTCTGCAAGCTCGCCCATTACGACTGCAATATCACCGTCGCCGCCGTTGCCGTTGACTGACTGGCCTTGGATTGTGGCTGATGCGCAAACAAGGCGCCAAACTTGACCACTAGCGAGCAGGATTACAATTGAGCGCAAATGCGGTGGCGGCAGCGATGGTAGCAGTTGCAGAGGCGGCGACAGGTACCACATCTAACTGTTTGCAAGACAACAATGAGCATCGACGATAATGGCGTATTGTGTGCCAGATAGTGGCCACTCTGTCTGGACTAGATGCAACAAGTGCAAGCTCGAGGCAGCGGCGCAACAAGAATTCGGCTAACACTGTTTCCAATTGCAACGACATCAAGTGGCACCGGGGCGGTTGATTACTTTTTGGCATTAACGTTGAGCAAGAAACCTGCGGTGGCTGATGCAACGGATTGAGTGCTCATCATTGGAGCACTCGCAAGGCTTCGTTCATGAGACTGGCTAGCCTAGAGTTGTTGGCCTGTGGATTGTTGGGCCAAATGGTGGGCAGCCAACTGAGTCCCTATTGTTATTGTTCAGACGGCAACAAATTCCGCCGACACTGGGGTGTGTTTCGGCCGTTAGCCAATCGGTTCTCTCAAGGCCAAGCTCTCAAGGTTGGTCCTGGGAAGACTCGATTGAATGAATGAAAAGCATTTTTCACCACTCGACTTGGAAAGCTATTTGCAGTGCTCACGTTCACCTACTTAGCAGCGCATACATTGAGCCAGGGTAAGCGGCCATCGGCTCACCTAATTCCAGCATCTCGCCCTGCCGAAGGAAAGGACCGATTCCAGGTGAACGGGAACAAGCTTGCTTGTTCTAGTCCAGCACAAGCGGCCAGTATCACCATCTTGATGAGTTGGATTGGGTTTCCAGTGTGACTGCTCCATGGAATCGCTTCGGCTGGAGAGGCAAGTTTGAGAGGAGGTTCTGATGTAGGAGGACTTGGCACTTTTAGCCCTTCCAGGCGAGCCAGCATATGCAGGTGCGATATCGTTTGCGTTCTCAGCCGGCCCTGGATGATGCACTGAATCGGACGCATTAATGGTCCAAGCAGCGAGCATCACCTGGAGCTTAAAGCGAGCTAGGAAAAACTTGCTAGAGAGGTGGGGATGGTCGCATTTCTAACGGGCTGTGAGACGAGCAACGGGATTTCCAAATTATTCAACAACAACCCTCAATTTAATAAATAATTATTTATTCTACACAGCTCTAAGAGGTCGGCGAAGGTTATTCTCTTGCAACTAGNTAGAAAACTGCACCTGANTCCCTTCAAGGACTTTCCTATCCTCCGACCCAGTTTTCATCAACCTCGTCTCGTTTGCTACCTGATTGCACTTTCAATCTTTGTTGACAGATTGTTTGTNTGTTTGCTTAGATTACACAGGGCAGTTGCACGTATCTAAGCGAGAAACCAACTTGCGAGTTTAGGGCATTCTGGGTTTGGTCTGCGTTCGAGCGGACCTTCAATTGGAATGGTTTCGATCTTGAAATGATCGCGTTGGATTCGAGCAATTTTGTGCCACAAAATCTATCCTCCCCTTGGCCAATTCCATCAACACTTCCTTGATCGACGCTAATGAAATCGTCGGAGTTGCACATGCCGCCTGTTGATCCGCCAAGCTCTGTAATGTTACCGGCTGTTCAGTGGACGAGGTCGGTTAGTTGGGGTCTCTTCTTCAGGAACGAAGAGGGCGAACAGATTCTGCAATACTCACATTCGTAGGGGGCTCCAAAAGAGAAGGAGAGCGGATATTCAGTCTCCCATTTGATGGCGCAAAAGTTCTCTTCAACTCTAACGCACGAAGTGTAGCGTAAATTTGACANGTAACGAGCGCGACCCTCCAGTCTTGGCCCGAAGTTGAAGCTCCTTATGATTGCTGACGGACTGCGAAAGTACTGCATACAACCAGATGGGGCCATGTCGAGATTATTGCAGTTGATCATGTTGATCTTGATCTTCCATCTGCGTGTCACTCGGTCGCCATTCGAGACGACGGACAAAACTACCGGATTGGCGCTTCCACGACCCATATCGATGTACACTGGCGAGTGGTTTCAATGGACGCAAATTTGGTTAGTTTTGTTTGTTTACAACGGATTTGAATCTAGATAGAATTCCACCCATCCGCTCGTGCAATACTCACTGTGCTGGGCGCTGTTGTCGCCACATAGGATCGGAAGTCGCTCGCCAACTGTCGTCCTAACCATGAATGAATCTGTTGTGCAGAGACCATTCTCGTCTGGTTGCGCCAATGTGAACTCTTCAAAATCTAGCCTCAGCTGGCAAACATTTGGAGTCTTCTCGATGGTCACCTGGCAGGTTTCCGTTCCATTCTCGCCCCTTGGATAGTTTGGATTCACGAATGTTGTCTCGTTTTGGCTCGTCGTTCCGCCGCAAGTGAACTGATGGTTTAGGAGAGGAGGCAGATTTGTAGATTTAGATACCGTTTCCACACTGTAACACCTCTCCATCATCAAGTTATCAGCTTACCTTAAAGGAACAGCACGATCCGTATCCGTTGGCGCAGGTACCTATGTGGATGCCAGCTCGTCGCGAGCATTCGGCCTCGGACAAGCAGGTGCCCGATTCCTCTTGATCATTGTGGCAGGCGGTATTCTGGTGTCTGAGCAGATTTACTATGGCCGCCATTGAGTTCTGTCTTGGGTTCCATTGTGCGAGCGCTGGCGAAACCAAGCCGAGGGCGCCCACAACCAGCAACAACTGACTCGTTTTGTACATCTTCAATTTGGATTTATGTATAAACTCGCGCACAGCTTAGATCCCCAACTCGCTAAATCGGACAAACACACACTGTTGATTCTCTTGACCACGAACAAACCAGCTACCTCGATTCACGAAAGGATGGATTGAACAATCGACCGATTTCTTGGCCTCTCGAGCGACTGTTTACAGTTTATTTGGCTCGAGTTCCGCACTAATGTGGTCGGAAATCTAGCGGATGTGCAGGTCAAATTGTACTCCTCGAGCAAAGAGCCTGTAGATGGGCAGTCGAATCGCTCGTCATAGTGCTCAGAGATGAGCGTTGGAGCCAAGAAGGAGCTGTGCAAACCAGAGCTCTCGAATCCGTGCAAAGTTTGTGGACTCGAATACTAATCGAGCAAGGATTTAAATTCAGCAACATCGGCTATGAATTGGACACGGCCAGAGCCAAAGCTTCTAGGCTTGCACCCGCTGATGCCTGGAGACGGTGATCTTGAACTTGGAAAGATGAGCCATGATTGAATTTGGCTGGTTTAGCAGCTCAGCTGCCACAAGAGCCCTTAGCCTGGAGGCAAAGGTCGATACACTCTGTGTGGGAGCCTAAGTCTGCTCGTCCAACTTGAGCTCCGAACTGAGAGAGGCTGCTCGTAAGGGAGCATTGAAAGTAGCATTATACATATGAGTANGTTTCCTTTTCCAATGCGATCGAAGCTAAGCTAAAGTCTCGAGGCAGCCTGAGCAGAATAACCACTGCCACGTTCTCCAATCGAGCCGACAGTCGGCCTGTTGCCGGCTCAAAGCGCCGCTGAACTTTCTTCCCTCCAAACTCTCCCATCAACCTTGTCGACCATTTTCAAGCGGCATTTGACCCCACCGGCTCGAACTATGGCTTGAACTTGGCGCCCGTGAAGTCTTCGGGTTGCATAACTAGTTTACGTCGGCCGCCTTCTAATCTCAGCCAACCNCTCGGCGCTGCCAACGATGAGCCTTTCTAGTTCCGATCGCAATTATGACCACAAAGTCGCGCAATTCTCGAATGCAAGCGCCGGCTCTGTTTTGTGGACGAGCGGCCTATGTGGCCTTGAGAGGCTTGCAAGCGAGTGAGCTCCCCCCGAATTGAGTTGCGCTTCCTACTCAATGGGAGGCATCAGGTGGAAAAACGCGGACGACTTTTGGCATAGGGAAACTTCAACCTCCTCCTCCTCCTAGCTCGGCTCTCTCTCTCTCTCTCTCTCTCTATCTGCCGGCATCCAATGAGATCGTCGTCTCAGACTCATTCGTTTTATCTCCAAAGAAAGTTGTCTGAATCCTCAGCTTGGCCAGCGTCGATATATTGACCATCCATTGAAGTCAGCTATTGTCTCAACCCAGGCCGCCCAGCGAAACCCTTTGAACCGAAAACCCAGCACGTAAACTGTAAGCCCACAATGTACAAAAAGATCGTCGCTCTTCTCGGCCTGGTGGCCATAATCGAGCCCAGCCTTGCGCAGACCTTCGGCGGCCGGCCCACTCTGCCAGCCCTGCTCGCAATGGTCAGGTTCCAGAATACTCCGTGCCAAGGCGAGCAACAGGACTCGGGCACCTGTTTGTCGGACAGCGAGTGCACCCGTCGCGCAGGCCAAAGCGTGGGCCCCTGTGCAAACGGATTCGCAACTTGCTGCTCATTCAAGGTTAGTGTTGATTGAGGCCAGCTCGGCCGCTTACCAGCGCTAACGAGCCCTCCTAACCCAAGCATTCCAACCAACCCTCAATCAACGCAATCAGTTCACCTGTGGANGTAAAACAAACCAAAACGAAACAACCTTCGTAAATCCAGGCTACCCGAGGGGCGACAATGGAACCGATACCTGCCAGGTGACCATCGAGAAGACTCCAAATGTTTGCCAGCTGAGGCTAGACTTTGAGGATTTCACTCTCGCGCAACCAGATGAGAATGGTCTATGTACAACAGATTCGTTCATGGTTAGGACGACAGTTGGCGAACGATTGCCAATAATTTGTGGAGAAAACTCTGGTCAACACAGTGAGTGTTTGCCGATAATACAACTCGCTTGCTCAAAACGAACCTCGAAACTCAGCTAACTAATCTAAACTTTACCCAAAACTCTAGTGTACATTGACATGGGAAGAGGGAGCGCAAACCCTGTGGTCCTATCGGTGGTGTCGAATGGGGAGCGAGTTATACGCAAGTGGCGCATCAAGATCAACATGATTCCATGCAACAACCTTGACATGGCGCCATCTGGTTGTATGCAATATTTCCGTAGCCCATCGGCAGTGGTTAAAAGCTTCAACTTTGGACCGAGAATCGAGGGTCGAGCTCGGTACCTTTCGAATTTGCGCTACACTTCCTGCGTGCGTGTCGAGGAGAACTTTTGCGCCATCAAATGGGAAACCGACTATCCGAGCGCATTCTCCTTTGGCGCCCCAGCCGACGGTAGGTTATCGTCCAAGTTCAGCGTAGACCAGTGAACAAACTATGAGAAAGCAGCTAACCAAACGGTTTCTTCCAACTCTCATGAACCCATACAGTGAGCAACGCGACCGAGCTCGGCGGATTCCAGGGTGCAACTTGCAACGATGACGACTTTGTTGGCATCGACCAAGGCAGCATGGACGGGGTCGGCGCCGGCGAGGACCGATTTTGTGGAACCAGACTGACGGACACCAACTCGGTCATTTCAAAGTCAAAGCCGTTCCAGCTGAAGGTGAGATCAAACTCAGATCAAACCCAGAATGCCCTGAACTCTCAGATTGGGTTTGCCTTGCGTTTTGTCCAATTGCCCTGCGTTATATGAGCGGCCCAGTGGGAGGAGGCGGCCTGTTGTAAAT
>Ga0058699_1000312_pt1 | contig 14827 bp, 9 predicted proteins | sample AgamicAtPe_FD_55078 | JGI IMG/M metagenome (GOLD analysis project Ga0058699, IMG submission 55078) | Agave microbial communities from Guanajuato, Mexico - At.P.e | ecosystem: Host-associated > Plants > Phyllosphere > Phylloplane/Leaf | place: Guanajuato, Mexico | collected 2012-10-15 | reverse complement strand
ATCTTGCCAAAATTTGTGTGCGGCCCAAGTTTAATTTCGATCAAGGCACGAGGAAGCAAATTATGCAATTTGGTTGCTGGGGATTAGGGCGAGCTTTAGGTAGTGTTTATTTCTGNAACGAGGCTGCCCCGTTACGGTTTTGTCTACACAAAAAAGTTGTTTTGATCGGACCGATTTAATCGGTCTCACTCGCAAAGTGAACGCAGATCCGCGGTCGGCGGGTCGGCGACTGTACAGCTTTGAAGAAAAAACAAGTAAAAATCTGTAANGCTGACGCTCTTGTCTCGAGTCGGGACCGGAGGTTTTCATCAATGAATTATTTTCTACGCAATCCTTACCCGCTCTCATTCATGATTATCGCTTGAAGTTGACCATCACAATCGAATAGCTCGCATGCAATTAGATATCANACAAGAACTATCCGCTCCAAGGAAACAGCGCTGGAATCATTAATTACCAGGGCTGCCCCAAGTTGAGATGGCCCTGTTCGATGACCGAAGATTCCTACTCTCACATATCAACCACTCTTTCATAACTGGTGACGATACTGGAATATGCGAGGTTGTTATGCTTGATGAAGACGTTTTCGAAAATCAGCATCAACGTTGCCTGAAACTCGAGGGTCAAAACGATGATCAAGAGGAGCAACTTGATCCAGAGGGTAAGTCGTGCTCCGATAAATTATGCGATCAATTTGCGTCAACTTATCTCACAACAAACGANTGTTTTGGTATACCCCTCTCATAGCTTACGACCTCAACTACGAGTCAGACCTGTTCGAATCAGAGCAGGGTCAATCTTATGATATAGCATCAGACTTGGATTATATTTCTCACCGAAGAAGATCCAACACCGCCCAAAGATTGGATAGGTTAAAACAGGAAAAGATCAATCAATCTAGGACCAAGACAATCNTATGGCGTTGTAATTCCCCAACAGGCAGCCAAAGTGACGACAGATTCTCTCAAGATTCACCCACATCAATCGGCGATGATAATGAACCCAATAAACAAGATAACGGAATTCAGAATAGAAGATCTAAGAGCCCACCAAGAAAGTCAGGTCTTACAAGATTGTTGGAACGATTCCCATCAATTCCTAAGAATCCCTTCGATGAATTCGCACAATTCGATGGCGGCATGAGCGAAACTGTACCTGTCAAGAAGATAATGATATTCATCGCTCTAAATCAAGATTCACAGAATAGTGGATCAAAAGCAGGAGGAAATACCCAGCTTGATAATATTAACGACGTTGCAGCTGATCAGAAAGACGGTTTGAACACAAAACATGGTAGCAATACGCCTCAGTCGTCAACGAATCCACCCTCAAACAGATCAATTGGTAAATCAAAAAACAACGATCCTCTTGAGATCGTTATTGTTTCCTCGGCGAGAGTTCAAGATCTAATTGGTTTAATCTGCTGGCAGTACACCAATGAAGGCCGTGAGCCAGAGCTATGCCAGGACATTAACCGATATTGCCTGAGAATTGCTGAGGATAATGGTGAAGTTGATCCAGATTTTCCAAGCCTCAATCCACAAGAGCCTCTGTCAAAGTTCAACTTTCCATCACTGGCACTCACAGAAAAGAAATCAGAAGAAAAAATTAGGGATTACTTTGCCGGTGGTTACAGGTACTACACTCGTCTCCCCTCCATAGCCCAAAACGTAATCACAAGTAGCACCAAGGTATCTAACGCGAGCAGCAGGTTTGCAGCCCTCACTCGCATCATATTCAAAGATGCCAAATTGGATTCCAATCAATAGCACCCGATATGGCTAGTCAGACCTCATTAACGGCAATGTTGTTCGGATCCACCTTGGTAATGGAGGAAATAAACTAATCTTATTCTGTTCGTAGCTTTACAGGTTTGTATCATATTTGTATTCCGGATTGGATTCAGTCTGTGTAATTTTTATACAAAATATAGAAAGATATATATATTATCAATACTATAACAATTATTTTCGTGGCGTCCAAGGCTAAAGAGTTGCCCCGTGGTCTATGGAGGACTATCCGCCTATCAATCGAGACACTGAGCAAGGGGCAAATGTCACAATTCGTGAGACTCAATGATTCTGGTTTTGGGGTGAGGAACCCTAAATTTGTGACTGCGCTAGTATGAGCGCCATTAATCTTATATATTCGTTTGAAATCTTTCGTACGGATCACCAGAACTGATCCAGACCTAGTTCCAACCCCGATAAATTTTCCATCTAAGCTGACTGTCATGGCCATAACATTGTCATCGCATAACAACGCTGACGTGCTCTTCTCGAGGTTTTTCGTGTTCCACCGGAAGACTTGGCTCGAACCTTTCGGGACTGAATTGCAGATAATAACTAAATATGAATCTTGTGGAGTTTCGCTTTGTTCAGTTATGGCATCGTAAGTGAATCGACAAGATCGGTAGCACAATTTCGCACCACCAATATCGCCACCACCTGACCTATTTATGAAATCCTTCTTGAACTCCTTGACTAATTCCAGATTAGACATGTTCCATACTGCACACCTCCCTTCTGATCTTGACAATGTCACAATTTGCTTGCTGATCGGATCTATGTCAACTTCATCGATCTCCTTACTGTGAGCTCTGATTCTTCTCTCCATTCGCTTGTCATCGCTGCTCACCTTCCACACAGTTAAGTGACCATCTATAGTACCGGCAAAGAGTTTGCTTGGCGTACACTTGACACATTTTGTGTCCGTCATAGGTAGCTCATCGTCGAGGATTTCGTAATGATTGATTTCGAATTTCTTGGAGCAAGGATTAAAGATAATATGGTAAGAGACAGGACGTTGACCTCCTGTTATGAGACGCGTGTTTACCAAAGGCATGCTTCTCATCAGGGATCCGTTCATGATGGCATCTGGAATTTCTTCTGGGGTATGGAACTTGAGGATTAAATCTGCTGCGCACGAATTACCAGCTGGAACTAGTTCCATGATGTTGATCTGGTTGTGTACACCGGTTTTGGAGGATCCCCCACCACCGGCTATAATGAAGTGCCGCTCACTCAAACATTCGATGTAATAGATTGGAAAATCGACTTTATGGATTGCTAGAGCATGGTTAAAATAACTCAACCTCTGAGGCTGATACCTTTCCGCTTCAGTGGAGACCATGTTTGCCGGCTGGAAGAGACTAATTCTACTAGGGTACGGAAATGCAGATCTTGGATACAAATACCAATGGGACGAAAGATTCAGTTTGGCCGGTATTTTAAGAGTGGGATAATCGCATGCGTGCACGTCAGGCCTCCAATTTCTGCTAGCGGCTAAGGGCACTGACTCGTCTGGGTGAACTGGGAATGATTATGTAGAGATCGTAGATTTTCATTGATGTGGCTAAGATCGTTGAGCAGTTTATTCATATTCAGATTAACTAGATGGAACTCGTGAGACTTTCGGTACAGCAGACATTAGCAAACTTTTACGCGATAGGCGCATGTGGCCGGATGCAGGGTCGCGGCCGAAATATTTCACCTGAATCTGTTGACCGAGTTCGAAGTTTAACGCGGAAGGATGACTAACGGTCCTTGTGTCGAGCTGGGACAATGGCAATAGAGTTGGGGTCATGTTTGGGTAGAGCGTAACCATAACTCCCGTAGGTCTGATCTCCTCTATGGTGGCCGTATATATCCCGTTGAATTCTAGCTCAGGCTCCTTGTATTCTTTTTCTAGCAGAGTTTTGATGAATTCCTCAGCCTCAGCCATGGCTTCCTTGTTTGGTGCAAATATGACAAAATTATCGCGCGCTGATGCGCCGAGGGTTTCTCCATGCTCAAATTCGTTAATGTCTCCATTATCACAAGCCGAAATTCTGACTCCAATTTGAGCGGTCAGCNTCTTGAGATTCGCCCCACCGAAGCCTATGAATTTCGCCTTCTTTTGGGGAGGAACATGGATTGACTTGATTACAGGATGATTGTCCTTCTTTTCTTTTCTCGGCTCTCGGATCGTTTTCTCCATCAGGTTTATAATCTCTCCCCGGGCTGCATGAGCTTTCTGGATAGCCTTAAATAAGACTGATGAAGGCAGTCCATTCATTGGCTTGACATCAAGCTGAAGGGCCGTGATAGCTCTCCTTGTGCCAGCAATCTTGAAGTCCATGTCACCAAAAAAGTCTTCAAAGCCCTGGATGTCAGTNAGGAGCATAGGCTCGCTCTTGTCAGACGTCTCCCCTTCGCTGCAATCGCTGAACAATCCTATTGCAACTCCGGCAACGTGTTCCTTCAACTTGACACCAGCATCCATGAGACTCATACTGCCAGCACATACACTTGCCATGCTAGATGAACCACTTGATTCCATAACCTCACAATTCAGGCGTATGGTCATATCATGGTGCTCTGGGACGAGCGGACGGATAGATTTTTCGGCCAGAGCACCGTGGCCGATTTCTCTCCGACCAGGTATGGTTGCAACTTTACCAATTTCATTGGTTGCGTAAGGAGGAAACTCGTAATGTAACATGAAATTCTTCTCCTTAATACCGCTCGTGAGTAGGGTGATTGTATCAGTTCGGAAGGCAGCATCCGGTGAGTCGAAAGTTGTCGAGCAGAAAACTTGGGTTTGACCTCTTTGAAATATCGCCGATCCGTGTAATGGTTTGTAGAGGTTTACTTTGCAACTTACTGGCCTCAACTCGTCAAACTTTCTTCCGTCACATCTAACCTTTGTCTCGTTCAACACTTGTTTATATGTATCCCTAATTACGCTGGTAAACGCTTCTTTGAAAATTGAAGGATCAACATCAGGATGAGCCTCCTTCACGACGACGAATACTTCATCTTGCACTCCTTTGATTGCCTCAAACCTAGCTATCTTGTCGAGTGTATAATTATTCAAGATTTCTTTAACTCGAGGGGTGGCCAACGAGAGAGTTAGCTTCTTTTGCTCATCCGTAAGTGTAGGACTGAGATCTTGAGCTCGTTTTGGCTTTCCAATACTTTTTGTTAGCGAACAGATGGAGGAAATAACGTTCTGACACTCCTTCGTTCCTTGTTTGATGGCTTTGAGCAAGTCCGGCATGAGGAGAGGCTCTTTGCAAGACCCATCCATCATCGTTATATTTCCAGACCCATTGGCGGAAAGAACAAGATTCAGTCGGCTATTCTCCTGCTCGCGTCTAGTGGGATTTATCACAACGTTGTCTCCTATTAAACCCACACGAGCGGCACCTATGGGTCCATTCCAGGGTATGTCACTAATAGATAGGCTCGCCGAGGCACCATTGATTGCAAGAATGTCTGGATCGTTGATTCCATCGACAGCTAGTAGGTTGCAAATCACTTGTGTATCGTAATAGAACCCCTTGGCAAAAGCAGGTCTTATTGATCTATCGATTATCCTACTTGTAAGTATCTCTTTTTCTGTAATACCTATATCTCTTCGCAAATGTGTCATAGGTATTCGGCCTGCAGCTGCTGCTTTTTGCCTGTAATCAACGGTTAGAGGCACAAAAGAAGAGGAGGCCGGCTTTTGAGGTTTAATACTCACGGCGGTGACCAATACGCTGGTATCGCCGAGACTACAGGTACATGCACCATTTGTAAACTTTGCTAGATTGGCAGCCTCGATATTGATTCCTTTGCTCGGGTTGCCGGCTGATCTAGTGACGATTTTTGTCAGATTACCAGCAACCTTGTCCATAGGTTAGTATGTCAGCAGTTTGATAATGATCCATATAAACACAAGGGTGAGGGACTAGCTCGTGGAGATTTAAACCACATTGTTCATTAAAATCGCCGATTGCCACATGGCAAAACGGGCAAAACGGGATGCTCTTTTGCCCCCATCATTCAACGAATATTTCCATTCGCATCTGCACCACTCGGCTCGTGNTCCCTCCCCCCTCTTACGAAAGCGCATTCGGTTTAACTTTCTCCATGTTTCATCAGACATGGTTGACTCAAGATTAGCGATAGGTGTAATTTAGCTTGGGGCCACTTTTATTTTAAGCTTGTCATATAACTAGCACGTCGCAGAAAACAAGACCAAGGTATAATCCGCCTTTTTGAAACAAGTATAATTTAAATTAAATAAATCAATAGTTGACACCTGNTATTGCTTTTTCGATCCTAAGTTCTAGTTGGCTAGCGTGAATATCACGTCGCCTCCTGCGTCCTCTTGGTACCTGTCCGTTTTGGTTATTGTTGTTGTTATTGTTGGGTGGAAAGACGTTTGGCATGATCATGTTATTTCCGTTTAAAAACTGCATAAGTGTCATTGCAAACAGTGGTATAGATAGAAATAGGTTTGAAATAATGAGAAAACTGATCAATGCAGCTCCAATTCCTAACAAGATTGGTACACCTAATGACTTCTCTAGGCCTTTGCGATGCATGGGCGAGCTGTACTTGTATGACGAATAAGATGGATACGAATCATACAATGTGGACATGGGATGGTGAGATATGTGGCCCATGTACTTGCTGCTTGCGATTAGATTATCCGTCATGGAACTATCATGAANGTCATCTCTGATTTTCGTGCTTCGCCTGACAACTGACGGAGTGGAGTCGAAGATGACAGGTAGCGTGTTCAAGGATGCAAGGAGATCGATGCTATTCAAGGAATCACTCAAATCTAGTTCACCTTGTTTTGCTGCCTCAAGTGCATCCTGAAGTGTTGACATCTTGGACGATTTGGACGCAACATTATCCGTACGAGAACTATGCGATCTCCGTTTGGATGACGAAATAAAAGGATTCAATCTGAACCCTCTAGGCTCTACAACATTCGAGGGCGCTAATATTCTGCTGGGAGGATCGAGGATCATGGGTAGCATACGAGTTGCTTGTTGGATGAATAATTGAGGCGCCTGATTTTGGGCCGGGTTTGAGGTGCGAGCTTGCACCAGTTTTGGTGCAGCCATATCCAAGTAGTTTTGAGGCTCCAATGAGAAACTCGATTGCGGCCGAGAACTGGGGAAAAGCTGATCTCCAGCCAGGAACTGACTCGTTGGTGCAGCACTCTGACGGCTGAATAAGTTTGCTTGAGCAAGGTAGTTGGCTTCAATTGGTTCGGATGGGCCATCTAGTCTTGGCCAGTGCGTCAGGTTGATATTTGCCGACTGAGCGGGTGCCTTCAGAGCACTCGCATAACGAGAGCCGACTTCCTGTTCGGGATTGAAAGTCCAGGAAGTCTGTTGGGCGGCCTTTGCAAGAGTTGGATTTTCTCTCAGCTCGTCAAACAGCGAGTCTTGCGAGATGTTCAAATTAATGCCACCATTTGGCGTCTGCTTCCGGTTCTCGTTTTCGTTCTCATACCACCACTGCCTAGTTGGCGCAACTGTAACGGTTGGATTGAGCTCGATGCTCCAGCTCATTGGCTTGCTTGGTTTTGGGTTGATTTTGCTGGAAGCGTGCGATATGTTTGCAGCAACCAGGATGATTATTAAAATTAACCGTAACATTTCCGGCCGGCTTGATTGACTTTATCCTGTTCTTAGACGTNAAGGTCGAGTTTATCAATCTGAGCTAGGCTCTTTCGATCGAGTCTGTCCGAAGTTGGCCAGCGCAAATGGGATAACATTTTCCTAGAGAGCGTATGACTTTCTCGCTGAAACTAAAATCGGCCATGAATTTAGAGTGCTATACCGAAACTGTTTACACATTGAGATGTGTGGTGGGCGCAATTTTTAGCTGGACAACAATGTGGTTGTTGGTGGCCTTTCTTTGCGCAGCATCACCTGTCCTGAGAGTCTCCAAGTGTGCGGTTTCATTCTCAGAGTAATAAAAGCCACAAAAGGATGGCTCTCGCCCTTGGAGGGGTGGCGCAGAAAATCTGAATAGCTAAAAAGCCTGTTGGCCGCTGACAGTGGAGCTGGCACAATCTTCCCTCCACGATCGATTGTGCTCATTCTGAGCCACCTCTAATTCGCTTATACACCTGTCCGCTTGGTTCCACGCTCGTCAGCAGCGCTCGCCCGAGCCAAGCTGTCGTCGCAGATAACGAGGATGACACCCATTCCTCTACCTTTGGCCTCCTTCTCGATAGGCCGCATTACCTATCAATGCCACCGAATTGGCTTCCATTCGGCTGATGAATTGGGGTGAAATTGGTCGCAAATTGGATGTTTGCTTATGCTCCAAGTGTTGAGCGCAAAGCGAGCAATTGCAAAAGTAAGAGGGCACATTATTCTCCAAAGTGCGAGACAGCAGGACCTGTTTGAGTTTCTGGCTTCTATTTGGAGAAAGAGAGAGAGAGAGGGGGGACTCTTCTTAGCGTGGGCGACCCTCACCCGAGGGCCAACAAAGGGCCGAGCTCTAATATTGGATCCATTCCGTCTCGCTCGCGCTAATGCCATCTCCACCCAAAACACAACATTTGCATCAACCTGTCTACCCGCTTCGGTGGAGTTTAAATTTTAACCTGCTCTTGCTCTTGGACTTGGATTTAGCTGGCAACAAATTCAAGGGTTATGCTCATTGTGCATTGTGAGAGAGCGCACGAGCTCGCCTCTCGACTCTTTGCACTCGGACACAAGCAACCAAGAGAATGGCGACCAAGAGGAGCCACTTTAATTGGCCGGATTCTTGATTTGAATGCCAATTTGAGAGTTTGGTTATTTATGTTTATGTCAGTCAGTTAGTCTGGGGGCTGTTTGGTTTTGGGAGCTCAAATCGATGGTTTGAGGGAGGCAAAGAAGCGCTGGCCGGCGGAGTCGGGCGGCCGCGCCCAAGACTTGCTGCCCTGATGCCATGGCCGCCGCCGCAACTGCAGCCGCAAAAGGGCCGCCAACTTGCGAGGGCTCAATTCAATGAGCTTCGATTGTTCTCCAATTAGAGCTACCTGTGCAATGGGATCGAATATTGAATGTCAAGCGAGGAACAATCAGACCAAAGTGGGAATGGATCTGCCGATTGATGCATTGTGGCGCCGAGGCGACAATGAAACCTGCACACGAGCGGGCCTGAAAGTGCGTGGGCATGGGATCTCAGCTGGCGCCAGCTTGTCACAAGCGAGTAAGCAACGTTACCAGCTAGCCCGCTCGCCCATCCCTATGGACGCGTCAAAACTGACCACAAACTCAACTCGGTCGACACCATTCCACTTTGAACAACGAACAATCATCAAGCAAACCAAACACGCACTTGGAGCTGCCTTTGAGCACAAAAATAAACACTCAACTCTCTTTATTTCGAATTGTTAAGGTCGCTCCCTCTCTCTCTCCTCTTGGCCTATCGCTCGGATGGATGGACCGTCGAGAGTTTTAAAACATTAGGCTCAATGCAAGTCGATTAGGGGAGAGCTGGCTTGACCCGAATATTGCGACCAATTGTCTGGCCTCGGCCAACCTGTCGGCGCTCTCGCCTCGCAGGCCCTCAGTTGAGGGGGGCGCAAGTTTGATGGAATCAATCGAGCCGCCAGGTTCCTTCCTGTTGAAACTGCTCGGCTGCCATCAGCGGCCAGCCTGTTGGCGCCTGCTAAAGTGCGAGTGCACGAGCGGCCAATTGGCCTCGGGACATCCAAGCCATCGCTGCAATCGTTTGGTTGCATTTCGAGCGACGAGAGACGGATGCCGAGAAAATGGCGATCATGGTTTGGATGCCCCTCTTGGGCGTCCTTGTCGTCGCGAGCGCCGTTGTCATGTTCTTGCTTTTTGCTTACAAACTGACGCTCTGAATGCTAATTTGCATCAAATTAAGGCAGCCGCTTCTTCAAGCAACGAGCGCTCGCCGAGCCCCCCTTTTGTAGATCACGTGAGCGTCGGCCGGCGGCCAGGTAAAGGACCCTCAGCTGGCGAGCGCTTCCCTTTGGCTCGCGAGGGGGGATGAGCAGAGGAGAGGGGCGAAAGGAGAGGACAAGACAAGACAAGACTTGTATGCTAATTCAATCAATTTGTGAATCACAATTGTGTTGCGACGGCCGGCCTGTCTGGTGGCCGAGCTAGCGAGCTTGTGAGCTCACTAATGGACTCGTTGCATTGAGCCGTCCAGACGGATCAACAGACGGTTGGCGAGCGCTCTATGGGGGCGCCTTGAAGCTCGATACTGAATGAGCGCTCGGCCGACTGAGCGGTTAACCGGTTGACCACAAATGGACATTTGCTTTGGTTGGTGGGAACAAGGCGCGCGCCTACAGGTCGCCTGATGCAAAAAGCGAGCGGCCGCTCTGGGCCGAAGTGCCGGCTCGCAGATCGAGGGCGAGCTAGCGAGCGAGAGTTCCCGCTGGAGGTGTCTCAGGCGGAGACGCCGGCCCGAGGATGCTCGATGGGATCCAGGGGAGAGCGCTGTTGCTGCATCGGCCAACAGACTAGCGGCGGCGCAAGTCTAGTTTCATCTCAGCTTGATGGGCCCAGACTCGCGTCTTGGGCGTCGAGCGGGCGGAATGACGAGCGAGCAGGCGGCAGGTAAGGAGGGAGAGCGGGATTGGCGAGCGGAGCAGCGAGGCGATCAATGGGAGAGAGGCGGCTTGTTGTTGGGCTAGCGGGAATGCAAACTCGGTCCAGAGCATTCAGGCCAAAGCCGAGAATGGTTAGCACTAAAGAGCATTGTTTGGCGCCACTTGACACGCAAATCGCGCGAGCTCGCGCACGTTACTGTCTATGTTTGTATGCTCAGTTGCTTGGTGTTATTTTGTGGGGGCGCAGACAGGCAGCGAGCGAGCCAGCCAGCCAGCCAGCCAGCTAGCTTGCCAACTGGCCGCTCTTGAATCTCGCGTCCCTCTCGGCCAGCTCGCAGTTCCGCCCACCTGAGCCGGCTGAACTGGCGCCGGCCCAACCCTAAGGGCACCAAACCAGGCAGCCAGCCTAGACTGATCGCGCGCTTTGTTGCTCCAAATGGCGCCAGATTGTGTCAAAGTTTCAAGCTAGTCGAGCGCACTTTTCACGTTAATTAGGTGCCCACCTCCGTCCGCGCTCAGCGTGCAACTCCCATTTGGTGAGATACCTTCTCAGATGATTGCCAAGCAGCTCGTGTTGGTCGTCTTCGTCAACGCGAGCAGCAAGTTTTACATGAGCCTCTGAAACTCTTGCAGTGATCGGCGGCACAGAGATCAGCAGACAAATCGGTTTCATAAAAGAGGAGAAGCAGAGAGTCAGAGTAGTCGAGTCTTCGAGGAATGAGTTGTGATTGATATGTAACATCAGCGGAATTGTGACTTGAAGAGGGCGAACAAGATGAGGCAAATGAAGGGTGAAACAAGGTGGCTAACGTTCGTCGTTCTTGCCACTACTTTTGTACAAGTCTCAATCCAAACCAAACAGATCAACTGCCAAACTGTCGCAAGTGTCGGCCAACAGACGATCAAGCGGCAAGAGTCGCGCCAGTTGGCCTCGAATGAGAGCCAACTGGTTGTGTCGGCGAACGAGAGACGAGTTCAAGAGTCGAGCTTGCAAGCGGAGGAGTCGCGACAGGAGGGCCCCTTGAGCGTGGTGCCAGCGCCAGGCTCGCTGGAGTCAAGCTCGCGGCCGCAAGATGGAAGCCAGACGAGGACTACAGCAAGAAGCCTCCTGTACAGAAACGGCTCAGGCAACTCCTACATGTTGATCTCGCGCGACGGCTCAAACCGCTACCAGTTTGGCTTCGACACCACAAGCAGCGAGAGGGGGCCCAAGGAGGGCGCCAGCGAGCAAGCAAAGCGCTCGCCCAGACTTATGCGCGAGGAGAGCAGATTGGAGGACGGAACGGTGATTGGCCGCTACGGCTACACTGACCCCTTCAACGTGTTTCGAATTGTGCAGTATGTTGCGGGCGCCGACGGTTACTTCGCCGCCGAGGATGTTGGCGCCATGATGGAGGATGGAGTGACTGGAAAGCCGGCCAAGTTCCAGCTCAACAAGCAGCTCCATAGGGCGCTCGAACAGGCGAGGGCGCGAAGACTTGCAAGAGCAAACAAGTCGCCGGCTCAGCTCCAAACTGGCAGCCAAGCGCTCGAAACTTTGGCCGCCAGCGCCAGCCATCAGTCAGTCCAATACTCAACCCAAATAAACCACTTGGTGGGAGCGAATGGAGCCACCTTTGCCACTGCCTTCAGGCCAGTCAAGGCAAATCGGGAGGAGGCGACGAGATGGCGAGAGGGCGCCGCTAGTCCAAAGCAAGCGCGCGCCTATGAGCCAGTGCGCTCGCCAAGACCCATCGAGGCGCTACAAAGGCAACACGAGCAGTATGAGCAGCTTAGATCCAAGCTGCCAGCTCCAATTTACAAGCCAAACTCAGCTGCCACATTCAGTTTCTCCATCGCCGACCATCCGGCGCCACCAGTCTCAAGCCCTGCGCCTCTCGTCCATGCAACTGGCGCACTCGAGCAAGTGGCACCGAAAACTGCCGAGTTGTTGGTATCGGATGAGCAGCAGCAACGAGCGCCGAGCGGGCTTCTTTCGCAACCAAGCAGAGCTCAGTGGCCGCCGATGGAGGTTCTCCAGGCCTCACCAGCCTGGAGTGTGTTGGACAACAACTACAAGGGCCAACAGGAGCAGGAGTCGTCGTTGCTGATTGATCACAACTCTGGCGGCGGCGCCAGACTGGAGCGACTCGGCGGCCGGATAGAGGCAAACTTCAACCACGAGGCTGCCCTGCTGAGGTCGCTCCAGAAAGAGAGGGGCCACTTTGGGATGGCCTATGACTATCGTAGCGACGATCAGGCGGCCAATGCGAAGGGTGAGCAACAAGCGCGCTCGCAGGTTGCCGCTAGCTCGCCCGGAGTAGGCGAGTTCGGGGCCCGAACTCGGCACTGGCCCACGGAGCCGGCCGCTGAACCGGCAGTCTACAACTATGGGCTCGCGCTGAAACAGTTCAATCCGCCACTCTACCACCCGGATATGCACGAGACGAGGCCAGTGGATTTGGTCGATACGGCCAGCAAACCGGCGGTCTATTCGNGCACCGTTTTCCATTCTGAGATCGCCGCCGAGCAGAGCTACCGGCCGGAGAGAGTTTCAGCGGCGCAAGTTGAACGGCGGAGTGGCGAGGAGAGCATGCAGCGAAGTGCGTCAGAGAGCCAACCAGCCAATGGCGCCCTCGAGTTTAGTGCGAAGAGTCGAGCTCAAGCTAGTCCCATCTTTGGTGCTGAGAGGTCAGGCTCGAACCAGCTGGTTAAATCTGTCAAAGTGTTGACTCCTCCAGGTGGGAATAAAACACTTTCTGGCGAATCAGTTGGGACCAAGGGAGTGAAGATTGGTGGCGCGCAGGCCGAGCCCATCAAGTACGCAACCAGATTGAGCAGGCCATCGAATTCCAGGGGCAAGTCCAGTAACGTTGAACGTGAGGAAGACTTGCACATGGAGGATAGCGAGCAGGTTGCTTACCTGTCCAGCACCAATGGAACTCTAAGCAGGGCCAAGTTTCCAGACAGAACAAAGAAACTATCCTCCATATTAAAACAACGAGCACAACAGAACTCCACCGACGATGCAAGCTCGCTTGATGGCACCAAAATAAGACGGCCGATTCCTGTAAACATGAAGAAACAGTTCCAACGCCAGAGACCCGAGCAGCAGGCCTCAGTGGCCCAGCAGAGCCAAGAGCAAGCGACCACTGAGCAAACAAGAGGTGAGAGCTCACGGATACGAACAGAATGAGCTTTAGCGAGGAGACTGCAGTTGCAGCAAATGGAGGCAAGGAGAAGCCGAGCAAACTAGTTGTGGGCGCGAAGAAGTTTGGTAAAGGCTTGAATGTGATCGAGAAGCAGCCTGTCGGTTTGGAGGAGCCGGCAGAGTTGGAGCCCGTAAGCGCAAAGAGGCGCCCGCTCTTGCGAGAACAGAAGAAGAGCGAGGCCAGTATTGAGGTGTCATCCTCACCTGTACCTGCGCCCTTACCTCCACCTTTGCCACCCACAACCCCAGAACAGATTCAAGTCCAAGCAGAATCCGCAACGACCGATAAGCCGGCAGACCGTGTTAGTTCCACCAAGCTGACTAGCATAGAGGAGAGCCCAACTGTTGCATCGACAAAGATCATTGATGCAACAGACACTGAGGGAGCAGCGAAATCGTCACTCGACAAAGACCTGTTTGAGAAGATCCTTAGAATCCAACAAGAAATTGCAGCCATGTCCTCCACCTCAACCACCTCAACCTCCACTGAAGCTCCTCAAACGAGCACCACTGGGGCCCGAACAACAAGCCTTCCTCCTGAAACCACAACATCAAGTCAGCAGCCAAGTACACTAGCATTGTCAAACAACTCGACAACATTCGCGGTCAAAGTGGGTCAAGATGAGGTTGTCTCAAGTAGCAGTTTTCCATCGACGCAAACTTCAAGCACTGAGATGAAGAAGGTCTTTGGCCCAGAGAGTGAGCAACAGGAACAGCTACCACTTGACCCGGAGAGCAAGGGGAACGATAGGAACTTTCTCACCGGGCCCATCATATCGATGGACGGCATGATGGATCAGAGCGCGTTCATGGATAAGCTTAGCCAGGATATGGACACTTTTGATAGTGTTCGAGCGCTCAGTTACGACCTCACAACAACGAGCACTACTACCACCAGCACAACCCCAAGTCCTGTCATAGCCGCTGATGAAACCCTCAGCTCGACTGCGCCACCCTCTCCAACTTCGCAAATTGCTGAGGCAACCACGCCTTCTCCAGCACCAAGCATTCTTTTGCAACCAACCACAGCTCAGACTCAGGTGTCTGGGTTGCAACTGATCGCATCTAGCAAGCAACCAGACATTTNGGACGGANCNANCCAAAGCTCCGTGTTGGATCTCGCACAATCAACTGGCCACCAAGTGCAGGCCAACAGTTCGAGCGAGAGCTCAAAAANTGTCCCAAGCACCACTGTTGGCCCGACCAAGAACCAGACGCACGCAGGCGAGGCCACAAACGGATCCAAAATAGCACCTCAAGCGGGAACAATTTCAATTT
>Ga0058699_1000311_pt1 | contig 14830 bp, 13 predicted proteins | sample AgamicAtPe_FD_55078 | JGI IMG/M metagenome (GOLD analysis project Ga0058699, IMG submission 55078) | Agave microbial communities from Guanajuato, Mexico - At.P.e | ecosystem: Host-associated > Plants > Phyllosphere > Phylloplane/Leaf | place: Guanajuato, Mexico | collected 2012-10-15 | reverse complement strand
CACCTGTGGCCGCTGAGGATCGAACGGCCGCTGAGAGTCGAAGTTGCTCTCCTTGATCTCAGTTATGAATTTGTCGCCATTGCCAATGCTTCTGGATTGCGATTCGTAGGAGTAATAAGTTGTACGTCCAAGAACTTGGTTCGCTAGCACTAAGATTGAATTCGAGTCATTAATTGTCCATTGTAAATCTCTCACAGTGTCTGGAACGGGAAACTATACTTACGAAAGCCAGCGATACCTATNAGACTAACCAAAGAGCGGAGGTTCATTCTAGAAATGTCCTGTCCGAACTAAAATAGAATCTAACCTAGAAATTGGGTGACGAGAATCACAAATGGCAGCTGGCTAATAAATAGTGCTCGAGCGATTGATCATAATGNCATTTGATCGATCAATTCAATCTGAAAGCTCAAATCCAGATGCATCCGGCAGAGAGNAGGTTCGTTTGAACGACGATATTTTATTTACGTTTGCACACATCATCATGACTCTGAAGTCAGACAGATATCACAGATGGAATGTAAGGTTTGGACTGTTTTTCTCCCGGAGCTTGCTGTGATCATGCACCCTGGGTCGGGGGCGGAAGATCGAAGTCTGGAGGATCGAGGGATGAGCGGTTGAGATGGTAGGCATTGTTGCTTGCGTTAGAATTGCTCGCACCAGTTGTCGTAGATAAGCAGTCTAGATGAGGTCCAACGTCAACTCCGCTGCTGCTACTACTACTGTCGATTATTGACTGCCCGCAGACCCCAGATAGACTAGGCAACTTGGGGTCCAAGTGTTGCTCAGGGATGTTATGGATTGTGGCAGCTAGATTTCCGTTGGCATCGAAGTATCCAGCTGGCTCAGTCTTCTTGCCAGTCAAGAGTGCGTATTGTTGACGTTGTTGCTGCTCAGTCATAAGCTGCCGAATGCAGTCGTCAATACTGCCCTGTCCATAGGTGCCCTGGAAGTAGTCAGCTTGGTTGATATCGTAGGCGTTTATTTGGGTAACGCAAGGGATCGCATAGGTGGTGGCGGTCCCATGTTGACGTTTGATGCACTGCTCACCACTATAATCAGCCCAGCTCGTCTCCTGCTGATTCCCATTCGATTGGTAGCTAGTCTGGTGTGGATCGTATCGGTTTGAGTCCTGTGGCGCGAAGTTAGCTATTTGTGGCTGACCCTCAGCTGGTAGAATCAACCGCTGATTCTGGCTAGNGGTGTAATCACCTAAAGGTCCATTGTTATTAGATTGTTCCTGTTTGCAAGCTGGTTCGTAAATAGAGCAAACGTGACTCCTAACATGAGAGGTCTCGGTGCAACTCTGTCCTCGCTCATTTCTCATTGCAGGGGCGTAAACATCCGAAACCAATCTACCTGCNCTCAGCGTACCGGCTTTCCTCTCAACGTTCGACTGGCCTGAGGATCGAAAGTTTTTAATGTTAAGAGTTGAGTTGGCAGCCAGTGGATCAGCTCCATGGATGAGGTTGAAGTCTTTCATTGATATCGACTGGCTGAATGAATTGCTCTTCTGATTCATGCTTCCCATCATTTGAGTTCCATCTGGATCGCGCATGCAATAGTGCATCGGTGGCAAGTCTTGACCTAGATCCTCATGATGATTTTTCGGATTTGAANGACCATTGAACTGATTTTTCATGCGCCAGGTGGCTGATTTTCCTAACGAGGCGGGACTCACGTTCAAGTGTTGACCGTTGGCCCCTCTTGAGCCACTGCCGCTTGGATCACCCGATAATCCTCTCTTCTCTCTCCAAGAATCGGCGAGCCGGTAATAGCAAAATGTTGAGCTTATTATTAGGCAAACAAGACATAATGCGATGAGCACTATAGGAACAAATTGGGCTCCATTGTTGGACTGGTTCGCATACGATGCTTGTTGGTCTGTGTTCCTGGAGCCATCGTAAACTTGGTCAATAGCAGCCCCTCGCTGGTCAAGCCTGAACATGTTATCCCTGCGACTGTAACCACTTTTAGTTCCGTTCAAGCCCGAGGTCACAAACTCGTACTGTGAGGCTGTGTGTCCGGCTATGTTGTGGGCGACGATCTCGAGGTCGTAGCTCGTGCTCGGCAACAGGTTCTTCAGGTAGTAGAGAGTTTGGGCTTCGCTCGCCGAATCGACTCCGCTCGACTGGGATCTCGTTTGTTGGGCATTGATCGCGGCCAAAATGGCCAGAGGTACGCTGATCGTTATGGGTCTACTGACAGATGAAGAGGAGTTGGCCTGCAAACTGGCGGTTGCGGACGAGGAGGCAGCCGAGGCAATTNGAGCTGCTGTTTGCTTGTAACGGATGGTCATGTGGGTGAGTGGACAGCCACCAGTTGACCAGGCAGCAAGATTGAGCACAATCTCATGGGTGCCGATCTTCCAAAACAAACTATTTTTATTTGTGGGCGCCAGCGGAGGCTCGCCGAGGGTCCTGGTTGTGATCATGGCCGATGGCTCGGATTTGCCAACACTGTTCCTGGTTGTCATGTATAGTTCATAGACGCTCCCGCACTCGAGTTGGTCGAGAGTGTATGTAAACTGTTGGTATTGTTGAAGTGGCTGGTGGGCAAATTGAGATTTTTGTTCGTGAGCATGCTCATGGGTTCCAATTTCGTTGAATAGACTTCCACCTGTTATGAGCTGCTGGCTATTCACGGTTCGTTCAATGAACGAGCTCGATTCGTAGAGGTGAGGCGACAAGAACTGCGACTCGATTGTTGGCGGGCTCGAATTTGTCTTGAAATTGGTATCGAGTGAGCCGGAGTTGGGCTGGTTGAACGGTTGCGGCGCTCGGCGATAGAAGAGCGAGTATTGGTTTGCTGTGCCGAAGAAATTGCTTGATAGGGACCAAACGAGTGTGATGGAGTTTGGAGTTGTCGACTGCACCTTTATTGCGGGCGCGCTTGGTGGAACATCGTCGAGGGTCTTCACTGAGATTGCGTGCGATTGGGGACCTAAGCCTCGGTTGTTGATCGCCTGTATCCAAACCAGGTAAGGGGTTGAACGTTGCAAGTTGGTCAGATGGGCGACCAGCTCTTGCTGCTGGAGGGCGAGCATCTGGCGGAGATGCTGGCTCAACGCTAACCGTGAGCTTGAGCTAGACTTCTCGCCTGTTTCTGAGCTGCTATTGCTCGATTTTCCGATTGATTGTTGCTGCTGCGAGATAGCTCGGCTTTTTGCGACCACAGCAACATCGGCACCAATTGGTTGCTTCATAGACGAACCATTCTCGAGTTGTGCTCTCGGCTGAGACTTCGCACTGTCGGTTCCAATGAGCGATTGGAGACTTGGCGGCGACCATTCGACTGTCNTGTTGAGCTCGAAATTGGAATCAACGGGACGGTAGCCAATGTTGAATCCAATGAGCTGGCCATTCCAGGAGCGCCGGTCTGGCGGACTCCAGCTGACTTTGATGGAGTTTGGCCCAGTTGCTGAGGCGCTCACTCTGAGCACGGTGCCGCTTGGTGGCGCCTCCTCCGTTCTCGCGCGAATCCATTCGCTGAACTCGCCGAGGCCAATCTTGTTTATACCTGCAAGTCTCAGCCTATAGACACAAAATGGATTCAGATCCTTGACAACCAGATGAGTTGAGCTTTGTTCAACTGTCAGCTCAACGAGTGTTCTATCGATTGCCTCGTCGGCGCTTTCGAGATTTGGAGCAACATTGAGCGCGTCCAGGGCGGCCTTTAGCGATAAACTTGAGTTTGGTACCGAGTTTGAAGTTTGCGTCGCAACCCGAAAGAAATCAGGCTCACTTGCCGGNTTGCTCTGGCTTGAGCTTGTTTGCGGCCGCAAGCTAGCCTCCGAGGAGAGGAGCAGATCGTCGAGTGGATCGTCGGATTGATACTGGACCAGATAGGAGGTTATGGGCGCGTTCCCACTGAAACCAAGCTGCCAGCGCAGGAATATGGTCGAGGCGGTTGTGTTAGTGACCTTGAGGTCCGTCACTCGATCCGGCACATCTGTGGCAAATTGGGGAGAGTTTGAAGTTGAAGCTTGAGGCAGAGTGTTTGGTTTTGGGAGTCTGGAGGTGAACTGACCTTGGACGAGGAGGTTGAATATCATCTTGTCCGAGCCGTACTTGTTTGCCGCCTTGCAGGTGTAGTGGCCAGAGTGGGCCCGGCCGCTGCGAGCAAGGATGAGTCTGGAGACGGTAACATTCTCAGCTTGGCCGCCGAGTCCTGTGTCTGAGGGATCGCTCTCAATCCTGAGCAAGGGACGATTGCTTGTTAGCTTGAGGAAATTAAATTGGACGAACTCTGTCAGGAATAAGCCGATCACTTACATGAACCGTTTGTCGCCCTTTTGAATCAGGTTGCCGTCCTTATCGAGCCACTCGAGACTAACTGGCTGCTCGCCAGTCGCAACGCATACAATGTTTGCCCGCTCCTCGACCCTAACCTCAACCGTCTTGAACTTGGCGCCAAATTTCGCAGGCTCTGCGTTTGAGATGGAGGGCAAGCGGATCGACTGATTAACAGGATGGCTCTCGCGGGATCTGTGGCCAGCTGGCCGCTTGCAAACACTCACCGTGAACAGTAATTTTAATTAGCTTTGTCACCTCGGGACCAAATCCGTTTTTGGCCGAGCACATGTAGTAGCCTTGCTCGCGTTGGGTGACGTTCGCAATGGCCAGAGATCCGTTGGGCAGGATTGTGTATCGCAGATTATCGTAGACTGGCACATAGTCCCACGCACTGTTCGCCGACTCTGCTCCGATCCATTTGGGCGCGTGAGATTGGGAGGTTAGCTGCGTTCGGGGGTGGGCGCGAGATTGGCCGCTCTGGTGGGCGGAGTTTGGTTCGCATGAGGGATGCGCCTGGCGCGAGGAGCAAAGGCGACGGCCAGGTGAGGGCCGGCCGAGGCGAGTATTCACGACAACGAGTGGTTACAACAAAACCGGCCGACAACAAAGCGACCTCCTTGCCGGCCAGAGGAGCCGATAAAAGGGCCAACCTCGCAGTCAAGTCTAACGAAGGCGCCCAGATAATGGCCGCTCGCTGGCTTGCGGGCTCGAGTTGCACGATTCTGTAATCAAGTTGATCGATTGATTTGCATTGTTTTGCCAGCAGCTGGCTGAGATTGTCCAATAGAGATAAATGGCGCCATTGAAATTGGAAATTCAAAAGCTCGAGCGAGAGCGGCCATTGTAGGCGCCCGCTCGGCGGTGGGCCTCTAATTTTATTAAAGCAAACTGCAAGGTGTAACTCGTCTTGCCTGTCTTTGATGGAAGGAGGCGAGAGTTGCGCGAGCTGTACGCCGACGGCGACGGCAGCAGCTTGTCAAAAAGTCTGCTCGACGGGCGCGCTCGAGTTTGGCGCCGTGTGGGCGGCACATAGCGCGTTCGCGACCTCCGCGCGCAACCTGGCCTCGCGCGCGCGGGCCCCTTTCGCGCCTCGTTTAATCTCGACTGGATCCAATTCCGAGAGGATTTGCGCCAAATGTAACTCGCAGCGCCGGCGACAACTGGCAACTTCGGTCGTCCCTAGAACTTCGATTGAATCCGCTCAACTGGCCCATTGTGCGGCCGCCTTGCAGGCTAACAAAGGGGCCCGCGAGCGTGGCGCTCCTTGCAGCCGCTCGGTCGGCTCGCTTGCGCGCGAACGCACTAAGCTTGGCGCCACATTTTCGCCCTCTCGGCGCTTAATGATAATTAAAAAGCCGGCTCGAGATAATCGCATATGTTTTGCGCTTCATTGGGCCAAGTTTGGTGAAAAACTGGACTTATCTGTCGCGCAAACTCAGCTTGCGCTGCAGTTTGTTCGAGTCGCGCGAGTGGATCAAAGTGCCACTTCAAGCCGTGACAGCGGCCAGATAGAATCTGATCGGCGCGCCAAATGGCGCCAGGAGCCGCCAATGGGGCGCCAGGCGCCAATATCGAGCGCGGCGCTTGATTGCGCCCCTCTGGAGCTCGTTTGTCGCCCGCTCAGCAGCCGAAGTGGGCGCCCAAACTCCGGCTGAATGGGCCCAAAGTGCGATTGATTAATTGAGACTGCTCGGCGAGCCGACCATGATTATGATCTTGGTTGCTGGCGGCGCCGAGAGGGCTCGCTGGGCGACAATAAGTAGGCGGCGCCGAATAATAATGTCAGCCGACAGGCGACAGTCGGCGGTGCGGCGGAAGTGGCGCCAGATGCGCGATAATTCCACCCCTTCTTGGCTCGGCGAGGCAGCGCGCCAAACTCGAGCTCGCTTAGGCCGGGCGGCCAGAAGCCGAACTGGCGCAGCTCTTGCGGATTGAGCGGAGTTTGCGAGATTGCGCCAGATGCCGCGCAAGTGGCCGCTCAAAGGCTCGCCTCTCGGCCCGCCGGCCGGCCCACTCGATCAGAGTGGGCCGCTCGCTGGACTCTTTGACGGAATGGGTTCATTGGCGGGCCGGCCAACCTGGCGGCCGGGAGGCGATTATTCTGATCCGCGGGCCGGTAATCCAAATTCAATCAATTCAAATTGCAGCGGCCGCGTCTCAGGCGGACAGGGCGAACGAGCGGGCCGCAGTTGCCGCCAACCATTAGCAAGCTAACAAGATCATCTGTTTGCCGTCCGCCACTCTCTGCGGGACTTGCGCGCTTCCGCTTCCGCCGGCCACCAGCAAAACCGGAACATGACGCCCAGTGGTCCGGGCGGGCCGGTTGCAGCAAACAACAAATTGCGCGGCCAGGCCCAGTTTCCGGCCTAGTTTTTGTCGGCCCACATTCATTTGCATTAAATCTGGTTGGAGGACTAAGTGATGCAGTTGCTTGGCGGACTCACTCTGGCTCCTCGGCGCCAATCGTTGCTCCGGTTGCTCTTACATTTGCAGCTGACAAGTCCAATAACCAAAATCTTAATGGCGCATTGGCTTCCCCCTCGGCCGGCAAGCAAAACAATGGCTGGCCCCTCGTTGCCGTTGGGCTGGCGGCCAAATTGGATGACGAAATGCCCCTTGCCAGCCAGCCACTTGGTTGGCCGGTTGGCTTGCGGACAACAGTGCATCTTATTGGATCATTACTCCCTTGGCCAGCGCCCCAGCCTCCCGTTGGGCCGCCGCTTGGGCCCCTTCTGCATCAAGTATCCCGGACGCGGCCCATTGTTGTTTGGTTGCGCGGCGGCCAGCCTCGAAAGCGGCCGCCCTCTCGGCTGGCCGCCACCGCCGCCGCCGCCGCCGCTTCTGGAAGTGGCAAACCCTTGAGCGAGGCGCCGCTTCAATCGGCCGCCAGCAGCGCCCCCTATTCTTTATGGGCGATTATTGTTCGCTGGCCCGTCGAAAGTGTACGAGCCAATCCAGTGAGTCGTGAACTTTGATGGCGGCTGCGGAAGTGGAGGCGGCACCGTCCACAATCTCAGTCTATATAATCAAATCAAGTTGCGCACTAAATAACATGGCGCCCAAACGCGCCAGCTCCACTGCAATCTCATTATCGCAACCGCTGGACGCCAACTGGACACATGGACACACGTGATACAAATTTTTTAGTAGCTTTTTATCGGCTCCCGGCTGCCCCTTGCTCTTGGCCGGAACTTTGCAGGCTCGCAAACACAAACGGCCATTAGTGGAATGGAGTCGCCTCCAGTGGCCGCCGGTCGCGCCCCTTGAGTGGGGCCGTCGGCGGCCAAAGCCACTCGATGGGCGCCTTTTTAAAATTGCCAACTTTGAGTTGGCCGGCCGGCCAGAGTTGCAGTTGTGGCGCGCACCAATCAGGCCAGGCGGACGATGAAAAGTGATCTCGCCTCGCTCCTTCTAAACTCACCTCGGGCGCGGAGCCAGCTCACGCTCGGACGCGGCTGACCCGAGGCGGCGCAGTCGATCTGAACCGATTGCCCGCTCACCAAGTCCCCGTCCCTGGGCTCCACCGTCAAGGCGGGCGGCGCTGCTCCAAGTTGCGGGGCCGAATTGGAGAATGGGTGGCTGGGCATTAGTTTCGCAGTCGGAAGTCGGCCCACTGGGTCGTTTGGGCGGCCGAGTTAAAGGTTAGCTCACCGTTTATGAGCAGCTTCGAGCTGTGACTTGCGCGCGCGGCCTCATTCTGAACGGAGCAAGTGTATCTACCTGAGTGCTTCAGTTCCAGCTTGTCGATGGAGAGAATGGAATAGTCGTCCGATTGGCGGACGCGAATGTTCGAGTCCGAGAGGAGCGGCAATAGCTGCTGGCCGTCCTCCTCGCCGGCCGCCTTCGAGGCCGAGTGGGCGCCCTGTTGTTCGGCCAGCAGCACGTACTCGGACAGGCTCTTCCCGCTCGCCAAATTGAAGCCGAGGGCGAGCTTGTCGGCCAATTGTTGCTGGTGGAGTTGGTTCAGCGAGCTCGGTTGGCGGCCTAGCCGGTGCTGCTGCTGCTGCTGCCGCTCGGCCGTCTCGATGATCTGATTGTCCTTGAGCCAGACGAAGGACATTGGCTGCTGGCCCTCGAGGATGGAACAGGTGAGGACCAGTTTCATTCCGACTTGCGCGTCGCTCGGAAACTCGAAGGGCGCCAGTCTTGGCGCAAGAATGAGCTGCAACTCGAACTTGTGCGCCTTGAGCACCCTCGCAGACTCGCTCTCGACTAGCGAGCACTCATAAATGCCCTCGTCGAGCTTCTGCTGGCCCGAAAGGATGGTCAAACTTCCGTTTTGGGCGCCGACCCGGAGCCGCGGATTCAGCTGGCTCAGCTGCTGTCCGTCTGCAGGCGGAGCTGGGCGGTTAGTTGGGTTCGGTCGGCTGATTGAATTACTGCTAGCAGGTGAGTTTGAGCTTACCCTTGCGCCAAACAATCCGATTCTCCGGCTGCGAGCTGGCAACTGCAAGCAACTCGCTGGCCAGCGGACACTGCAACTCAATCCACTGGCCGCCAACGGCCACAATCCTCGTCGAGTCGCCCTTTTGAATTGCGCGCCTCTGTCGCGAAACTGGCCCCAGCTCGCTCGGTGCGCCGCTTTGCCCTGTTCCATTTGGAAATTGTGTGTTTTGGTTAGTAATTTGGCCTAATCTTGTTGGGCAAAGCTAGCTGCAACTCTGATTGAGCCGCCGCCCCCAGGTTAACCAACCGGTGCGAGCTGCAACCACTGCAGCTCTGAATAAACTCAGATTTGGATTATTGTTTTAGTCTCGAGTTTATCGCACTTTGCGAGCGCGTTTGCCTCTCTCCCAACTCTGGCCGATTTGCCTTCCAAATATTAAACAAAATCGAGAGGAGGCAAATAGATTGCACTTTGCCTAATCTGTTGTTTTGTTTTCCAAGTTTTGTTCCGATTTCGAGCTTATTTGGGGCGGGAGGGCAAGAGTTTAGGCTTGAGCGCTTGGGGGAGGATGGCGGTTGTCCTTAAGCGCGCCGCCCCTCGGCTCTCTGGCAGCGAGCGCGAGGCTCAATTGGGCCGGAAATTCATTTATTGAACTGGCGGCGCCAATATTGACGCTCCCCTCTCTCTCTCTGAGCGTCTAGCGAGAGTCGCTAGTCGACTTTGCGTCGGCCAGATCCCGGTTGCAAATTTGGAGGATTTGGGCGGAATCATCGCGCCCTTGAGCAGGCGGCCGGCATGCAAATGGGGCCGAGAGACAAGGATCTCGCTGGCCCGAGTTTGAGTTGGACCGGCGCGCTCTCGAGGAGGATGAACTCGCGCCCCACTGAGGGCGACAGTTATAATTCAATTACTTGGCCGAACCGGAAGAGCCGCCCGCTGGCTGGCTGGCCGGCCGGCCAGTGGGAGGGTGCGCGCGCTTGGTCGGCGGCTCGTCGGCCAGAGGGGAGCTCCTCGTGGCCGGCGCGCCAATCAGACGGCCGGCAAGCGAGCCGCCCGCAGTCCCTAATGAGCAATAAAGACAAACACACGGGGCCGGCTCGTTATTGGTTATTGTTGTTCAACGAGCCGCCGCTTGATTGATATTAAAATTGGCCTCCGAGCGATCCGGCCAAAGTTGGCCGATTGCTCGCCCTTTGGCGCCCGGAGCGAGCAAGCAGCCGGCAACGCAAACCAGCCGAGCCAAGCGCCGAGCTCGAGTGCAGCAAAGGAACTTGTTTGGCTTCGCGCGGCCAGATTCATATTCTTGCAACCCAAAACTTGGAACNCTCGCAGGTGGCGCTTGCGCAGGTGCGACGAGCCGGGCGGCCAACCCGCTCGTTGTGAGAGCCGCCGCTTTACGGGCAATTAAGCCGCCGGGCGGCAAGTCAATTACATTTATCAGTTACATCGCCGCAATTAATTGCTCGCCCGGAGGAGGCCGCTTGGCCTAATTGTCGCAATGGACTCGAGTCGACATGGGCGCGCAACTCTAATTGAATTGGCCAGCCCACTTGGGGCCACTTGATCTGGTTGCGCGAGTTGCAATTTGGCGGCCGAGTTGCTCTAAACTGGCGCGCGAGCCTTTGTTTGCCGGCCCAGTCTTGCCGGCTACGTGGCCGCCGAGAGCGGAAGGGGCCGCTCGCCTTGACAGGCAACACGGGCGCGCCGGTTGCGGCAGCTTGGAAGCGAGGAAGCGCCGTCAGCGTGCGACTAACAAGTTGTACGTGATTACTGTCGAGTTTGAACTGGATGCCCCACTTTCCTCCAACTCAAGTTGCTCTTTTTCCCGCTTTCGCCCGCCCAAGATGCGGCGCAATCAATGGGCAATTGTTACAACCTTTTGAGGTTTGAGTGGCGCGCGCAGAGCGCCTAGGGCCGTCGGGCGCCTAGTGCCGTTCGCGCACTCGGCAGCAAAACCAAGAGGCGGCGATCGTGCGGCCAGCTTGTCGGCCGCCCGTCTCTACGTGACGCCGCCGCCGTCGCCGCCGCCGCCTTCCGGGCAACAAGTAAGCCAGTCGGTCGGCCAATCAGCAGCGCGCTCGGCTGAGTATGCAAATTCGAGCGGCAGAGCGGCCAACTTGGCGTCAAAACCATGGCAACAGGAAGTGGCAGCGGGCGACAGGGGGCCGCACTTGCCGCGTTGTCAATAATTAGCTTGGCTGCCCAGTTGCGCGCGCCCCTGGCCGGGCTATTAATTGGCCGTCTTGCCTCCTGGAAGCGCAACAAAAGCGCCAACCACCGGCGCCGATTAGATTGGCGGCCGCCTGTTTCCGCTTCCGCTTCCGAGCTCGAGTGGCAGTGGAACAATTGAAACAGGAGCGGCAACAACGAGAGGCCAACTTGCAATTGAGCTAATCGACTTGCACTCGAGCGCAAACTGAACTCAGCGCGCAACAATGCAATTCGCAACCTCCACTCTGCAACTCGCATCCGCAATCATTAATCATAATAATTAATATTCACTCACTTTTGCCGCCAGCCGCAAACAGAGTGGCCGGCGCACTCGAACGCCGGCCGCGCATTGTTTTGGGCGCCCGCCGCCAACCGGAAGCGGGCCGGCGACCTCGGCGGGCGAGCGCGCCGACTGGGGCCGCATCAGGCGCGCCGACTGGGGCGCCTCTCCCGCGAGACTTGGCCCAGCTTCCGCCGGCGCCGGTGATTAATTGGAGCCGCCCGCCCGCCCGCTCGCTCGCAGTTGGCCGCCAGGAGCCGAGGGTGGCGAGCCGGCGAGCGAGCTGCAAATAGATTCTTCCGCCTTGATAAGCGATGATTTGTTTCCTCGGCCGGGCGCGCGCACTTCCGCCCGCCAGCAACCCGATCCGGCCGGCGAGCTAATCGCGCGCTGGCCAAACCCTCCGCGCCCATCAATCATAGCCGGGCGGCCGCGCTGGCTAACTAAGTCCGCTGGCTGGCCTGTTCGCGCGTTCCTCTCCCCTTCAAAGCCGCCGAGCCAGCCAACAGTTTGCTCAAAAGTCTCGCCTCCATGATTGACTTTTGCCAATTTGCCCGCTCGGCCCCAATTTCCGGCCCCCTGAGCTGGCGGCCGGACGCCCATTTGAATCATTGCGGGCTTCATCAGCATTGTTTATTCCGCTCGGCTGGACTGGCGGCCAGCCCGGCTCGGTCCGTCCGCGGCCAGCTGATAAGGGCGGCGGCGGCGGCGGCGCCACTCGGCCGGCTCGGCGCCCCCAACACAATGGGCCCGAATTAGCCGCTGCCGGTCAGCGGCGAGGCGCGATGATGAATCGAGCGGCCGGATAAGATCCGCTCGATTCATCGCTCCACTTGACGCGCGCGTCCGGCCAAAGGCAAAACTAATCGAATTTTATTATCATGTCTCGGCCGCCAGATCGGACTGGCAGTCGGCCGGCCGGACATCCGACACTTTTGATTGCGATTTATCTTCGCATTGTCTCGGCTGCCAAGTGGGGCCGCCGAGTGGAGTGGGCGCCAGTGGGCCAAGACAAATGGAGGTGGGCGCGCGGCCAGCGGGACGCAAACAGAATGCCAAATCAAACACAGGCTCCGCTCGCCTGGCTGGCCGCTCGCTCGCTCGCTCGGCTTGCTGCTGGCGGCCGCCGAGCCAGCGAGGCCGGCCAGATGTTGGCGAAGGCTGCCCGAGACTTGGCCCAACGGTCGCCCGACTGAGGCGGCGGCTGCGGCTGCGGCCCATTTGTTTCAGGCCGGCGGATTCGGGCGCGCTGCTGGCGCTCGATCTTTCGGCGGGAAAAATAAATAATTGATTTGTGCAGCGAGCGCGGCTGCGTGCGCGCGGCGCGCATATCATCTCCCGCCGGCCGCCCGCTCGCCCAACCAGCAAGCAAGCAGCCAGCGAGCGGCCCACCTGACAGGCAACCATTTGCGCGCGCGCCCGAGANACGCATTCCGCGCGCACAATGGGCGCAGGATCAATCAGTTTCCTCTCCTAGGTGCAAATTGATTTTTTATTATTCATCTCTGGAAGCGAGCGCGGGCGGCGGCCGCGCGCTCGCCGGGCCGCCCAAAGATGCATATTTTTCTGATAAATGCCATCTATCAAACTCCTCGACACGCCCACGCGGCTCCAACTCGCGCCGCCCGNTCCTTTGTTGGCCAGGCCGGCCGCCCAATTGGCCCCATTGTGGCCCGCAGCCGGCAGCCAGCAGATAAAGGCGAGCGCCGGCTTCCGGGCGCCTTTGTGGCCGCCTGGCCATTGTTGGGCCTTTAAAACGATGCCTCCGCTGGCGACTGGCTGGCGGCCAGGCGCGCGGCGCCCATATCTCGCTCGCGGCCGGAAATCCAGCAGCGCGCGGCGCGCGGACAGGAAATTGGCCGCCGGGTCAGATTGCGCCCGGCGGCCGGCCGGGCGCGCGCGCGAGCATTTGAATGCGGCGGGGTCGCGCCACTTCCGGCGCGCGCTGATCGACACTGCGCGCAGATCGATTCCTCCCGGCCGGCGCTCGGCTCGCCTCCTTGCTGGCCGGCGGCTCGAGCGGGCGGCGCAGGTGTCCGCTGGAGCGGCCGAGAGGCCAGCAGCAAGCAGCAGGCAGCCGGCGACTGGCGAGCTCGGCTCCCAAATTCAATGGGCCCAGCCGAGTGTGAGCAAATTTCAATTAGCTTCCCATTTGGCGCCTCCTCCTTCCGCTAGAGCTGGCCGGGCGGCGCGCGCAAAGCGTCGCCAGCCCGCCGGCCTTGGAGATAAATCAATTCAGGTAGAGCGAGCAACTACAATGTCGCCACTCAAAACAAAAGCTCGCGCCAAGTTTGCAGACTCTCGCCTTGGCCGAGCGGAGCGGAGCGGCGAGGAGAGGAGCACCTGGCTTGGCCGCCAGCCGAGTGCAAATGGGGGCCCGAATTGAATTGCAAAACAGTATTTGCATTGCGCGCTTGTTTCCGGCGGCCGGCGCTCCAAAGGCGCCCCTAGGCTGCCGCGCGAAGAGAGGCGCCCGCGACGAGGGGAGGGCGACTCTGTGTCGCGCGCGCCAAACATGTCGGCCCAAACTGTAAAACTGTTTTTCATTCCCTTTTTATGGACAAGTCGGCGGGAATTGTCTTGAGGGGGGCGCCCGCGAGCGGAGTCATTTGTTGTGCTGTTTCTGGCTCCTGCTAATGACACTGACTGGCTTGCCGGCTGGCTTGGCGAGCGGCGCTGACTGCTGGCGCGCGAGTCCATCCAGCCGCCCGCCGGCCACTCAATGGGCCGTCCGAGCGCAAGGCACTCGCAAGCAACTGGACTTGCGAGAGCAATTTGAATGCACTGGTGAACTTTTGAGCAATGAAGCCGGCGCCAGCTTGGCTCGAGCAAGTTGGCGCCCAACCATTTGCATGGTCACGCTCGCGGCCCAACTGCAGCGGCTCCTCCGCCATTTAAGAGTCTCATCATTTACTTTTATTATTTGCACTCTCGGCCGGCCGACTGGCGGCGGCGGCGGCCAGACAGGCGGCCGGGCGGGCGGACATGCAGCCCGCCGATCATCCATATGGATGACCGAGCGGCACACCCGCAAAATGAATGAAAAGGCCGCCACCGGAGGCCAGTGATTGGCCGGCCGCCAAGCGAGTAATTGGAGCCTGTTGGCCCTTGAGCTCGGGCTCGGCGCCTAGCTCGCTCCTCGCGTGTTGATTAGTTTCTGGCCGGCGCCTGGCCAAGCCGAATTGGAGCCGCCGAGCTGCCACTTGACCGCGCGCTGGCCCCAAATTATTATGTCACCGGGCGGGCGGCTCAGGTGCAAGTCGGCCGCTCATCTGTTATTCACTGGCTGCCCGCTCGGGCGCTCACATAACGAGCCCGGATCCGCTTACAAACNGGCCGCTTTGCACCGCAATTTGCGTGCCCGCCGGCCGCCCCGATCCGCTGACAAACGGTCGCCGTCAATGGGCGGCCGCCCTCCGCCGGCCGAGGAGCGGAGCGGAGCAGCCAGCCAGCCAGCCAGCCAGCCAGCCAGCCAGGACCACTTCCGACCGGAAGCGCGCGCGCCAGACAAACAAATGAGCGGGCTGCTTCAACGCGCGAATGAGTCACCCGCGCTACCTGGCGGCCGCGTCGCCCGAGGTGTCGCCGCGAGCGAGCGGCTCCAATGCCAAAACAATGGGGCCGCCGGGCAGCGTCAACAATGCCGCAGAGCCAGCC
>Ga0058699_1000309_pt1 | contig 14860 bp, 7 predicted proteins | sample AgamicAtPe_FD_55078 | JGI IMG/M metagenome (GOLD analysis project Ga0058699, IMG submission 55078) | Agave microbial communities from Guanajuato, Mexico - At.P.e | ecosystem: Host-associated > Plants > Phyllosphere > Phylloplane/Leaf | place: Guanajuato, Mexico | collected 2012-10-15 | reverse complement strand
AGCAAGTGGCGGCCAGCGAGCGATGGCGCCGGCCCCTGCAGCAGCCACCCCGATAAAGTTGGCCACCTCGGCCGGGACAAGCCATTGGAGGAGCCCGAGTCGCCACCTTGCGGGGGCGACTCGAGCTCGCGAGAGAAACAGCTGGCCAGCGGCGGAAGCAGCAGCTCCACCAACGGCGACAGCCAGCGAAAACTCATTTTAGCCTCATGCAACTCGCCATCGTTGGGCGAAACGCTAAAGTTGAAGGCGGAAACAAGACGGCGAACAAGCTACGATCCAATCCGGACCGTCTCGGCGGATGTTCAGCAGCAGGCCGCCGCAAAGTACGACCGGCTACTTGACTCCTCCTGGTGCCAGTCGGACGAGATGAACGCGGACGACGCAAGCGCCGATCTGGATGACTCAATCGGAAGTCACGCCTTCCTCCCAACGCGAATCCAACAGCTTAGGCTTGGCAACGGCGGCGGCGCTGGCGCTTTCCTGGCATCGCAAGCCAGTGGAGGCGACCAGCTGATCCGGATGCAGAAGCAGGATGGCAACGGATTTGGAGCTGCGGCTTTCGCGACAGAGGAGAACAGACGGAGGCTAATTGAGGAAGATGGCGGAGTGGCGCTTGTTGGCGGGCCGGCCTATTTCGCACCAAGGGCGCCGGTTCACGTTGAGCGGGCGCTCGGATCTGGAAGGCAATCGCTCATGGGCCAGGCGCACGAGCTAGAGGATTGCGCGAGCCAGCAGGTGGTGGATGCCGGCCCAGCTAGAGGAGCAGCCGGCAAGATTGGCGAGATTCAGTGGCAGCCAGATGGGCCCAGTTTGCGCTCGCTCTCGCCCTGCTTGTCTGTTTCGCCCCAAATGCAAATGGGCCAGCAGCCCGCTGCCATGATCTTGAACGAGAGGCAGCTGCAACAGCTCCTCGCTGGCCCACAGACCCTTAGATCCATCGAGCAAGACGCCTTCCTGGTGCCTTGTGGGCCTGCGCACCCGCTAGAGAGGCCGCAAGCTTGCCATGCCTTCGCCTACTCCTCGCCATCCTCCACCTCAGTCGCCTCCAGTAGCTCGGGCGCAATCGCAGCATCCAACCAGCGATCCCGAGCAAGAGGCCAGCTAACAAACCAAGACTCAAACCTTTTTTACCTAAATGATGCCTTACATATGCTCAGAGCCTCAATAGATGGCTGCAACTTGAATGCAAACCCATCCACTGGCAGAGCTCGTGAACATGAAAATTTGTGATAGAAATACAATAAAATAGCTTTCAACCTGTCCACATTATCGGCTGCAGTGAGCTTGATGACCATCGGAACCTCTTCCAAGACTGCGCCCAGGATAGAACAACCTTTTTAGGGTTCCTTTCAGTTCTCGCGCAAAATTCTATCCGAGGACATGACTTTCTCGGACTGAGCCATCTTGTATGTCCCATTACGGCCGCCGGTCCGCCAATGCCCACTGACCTAGAGCTTGCCTGTTGCAAGACCTCACAGGGTGATCTAAGCTCAAACTCGTCGCCACCAAGAGCGAGCAAGTCATCTGACCCTTTATATACTCATCACTGATTCTCGGTCCAAGTTTGNCCGCTTCTAAGGCTACTGTTGGATCAGGGATCGTTCAACAGGAACAACTGCTTTCAAAGTCCATTTGTCTCGGTTATTCGTCTCTCAAGCAGCATCAGACAATCTCGTAACTCTTGATNGAGGGGCCTGTAAAAGTGCAATACTGATGGAGCTGGAGAACTCAGAAAGATGCTTAGTAATCTGCGACTAGATAGCTAACCGAATGGCGCACGCGCGCGTAACAATACTCCGTAGAGAACCACTACTATTCGAAAATGTGGTGAGACTCCACGCTATTTGAATACTGGGCACCTGGCAAGATCTGAATTGGTACAGAAAAGACCCAAGTTTAAAACGGTCAAAACCGCAGCAGGAACTGAAGAGAAAAACCAAACCTGCGCGTCCTCAGTCGCGCGTCTAACAAAAGCACGTGTGTAATAAATCAATGTGATCTATAACTCTTGGTTGTATTCGTTAATCAACCAAGAATAATAGAGTAACTTTATTCGCTTATCGTTCTCGACGAGACTGTTTGGTTATTTAAAATTCGCATTATTTAATCGAAGAACATGGTAGAAAACAACCAAGACTCAAGCCCTGAGGCCAAATGCCCGATGGGTCATCGATCCACCTCAAAGGACTCGCCTGAAAATGCCAGCAAAGCAACCTCAGACTGTCCAATCATGCACTCTAATTCAGAGCAATTGAATCCAGACAATATGATGCCCCTAGAGGCAAGACAAAAACCACACCCAGAGCAGCCATTNTCCCTATCAACAGCAAGACAACAATCGAGCATACCGAAGGCCGACGGTTCTGGAAATTGGATGTATCCCAGCGAGCAAATGTTTTGGAATGCTATGATTAGAAAGGGCTGGAATTGGAAAGATCATGTTGAGGGTAAGGACCCTCAGTACGCAGGCAAGGTTGGCGAGGATGGTAAATTTCACGGGAAAGACATGTCTGAGATAATCAAAATTCACAATGCCAACAATGAGAGCGCCTGGCTTGAGGTGCTGAAATGGGAAAAGGCTTTACACGGGCGTGAGTGTCCGGCTGGACCTAAACTCAAACGTTTTAGTGGGGATGCTCAAAATTTCACACCAAGAGCGAGGATACGTAGTTGGTTGGGCTATGAGCTGCCATTCGACAGGCATGATTGGGTCATAGATAGATGCGGCACTGAAGTTCGATACGTTATTGATTATTACGAGGGTGACCTTGACGGCAAAACAGGCAATTTTGCGCTACTCGACGTGAGGCCAGCAATGGATAGAATCGGTAATGTTTGGGACAGAATGCGAGTGGCTTGGCTACGTTGGACAACCAGTCTAACTTCACAATTGAACTCATCTAGATAGTATTAGATCTCAAGCTCAAAGTTGAACATTAGTTGAGATAATTTTTACATTAATTTGTTGCCACTAGTTTAACGTTGTATTTGTTTACAATAACATGGAACTGACGTGGTGCTAACAAAAACGATTACACATCCGTTACCTATCGAAACAAGAAAATTTTACGCAATAAAGAGCGCCGGCTCACGGTGCGGGCCATTTGTAAGTTCCATAGAACTTGTAACCGTGCTTTGAGGCCAGATAATCCGCTTGTTGAGGCCCCCGACTACCAAATGTGTAGGGTAGTGGCGGCTCCCGATCAGTCTCGATTTCTTTCAACACTGGTGTGAATATCCTCCAAGCTTCAGCAAGTTCATCTGATCTAACAAAATGCATCTGCGAACCTGAAAACACGTCTAAAATGAGTCTCTCGTAGGCGTCAGGAAGGACAGCGTCCTTATAGCGCTTCTTGTAGGTCAAGTCTAATTCGGTTTCCTCAAGATCGAACGACATTCCGGGTTGCTTGGTCATCATTTTGACGTAAACCGCTTCGCCCGGTTGAACCCTCATAACAAGCTCATTTCTCTTCAGTTGACCGTTGAAAATGTCGCCAGGAACGTCCCTATACTGAATTCTAACTTCAGCTTTTCTCTCATTTAGTGCCTTTCCACACCTGAGGAAGAACGGAACCCCCTCCCAGCGTTCATTATTCACCCAAAGAACTGCCATTGCATATGTNTCTGTAACAGAATTGTCGGGTACAGTTGGGTCATCGCGATATCCTAGCTTGGCTTCGCCCTCACCATTCTCGTCGCCAACATATTGGCCGGTAACGAGATCTTCGCGCTTTATCGGCGGCATGCACCTAAGCACTTTAACCTTTTCATCACGAATATCCTCGGGATGCGACGAAACGGGACGCTCCATCGCTACTAAGCTGAGCATTTGAAGTAAATGGTTTTGCATGACGTCACGAATCATTCCAAATTCGTCAAAGTACCCTCCCCTGCCGTAAGTTCCAAATGGTTCCTTGAATGTAATATAAACAGATGATATATTTTCCCTATCCCAAGTTTTGCTGAATAAACGATTCCCGAATCTAAGGGCCATCAAGTTTTGGACCATCTCCTTGCCTAAATAATGATCGATACGATAGATTTGATCCTCATTATACATGTGACTCAAATGCTGCGACAACTCTGCTGATGATTCGGAATCTCGTCCAAATGGCTTCTCTATGATAACCCTCGACCAGCCATCATTTTCAGCGACTACGGAGGTCTCTGACCTCGATTCTGTTGACNTGCATTCGGAATGGTTAATTTTGGTTCTTTGAACATCGATTTCGTTTCCATGACTTGTTGCTGACCCGTCTGGCATACAATTTTCGCGAATCAACTTGGATACACTAGCGTAAACCACGGGCGGTAGGGCAAGATAAAATAATCTATTCAATTCGGAATGTTTTCCATCGTGGAAGAGTCTTAGAATTTCCTTATTGAGCAGCTGAAAGTCCTCGCTCTTATCATAACTGCCCTTAATATAAGAATTACATGACCAGAACTGGTTCCATTCCTGTTCTTCAGGATCCAGCTTGACATATTTGGCCACCTCCTGCATCAGCTGTTTCACGGTTCGTTCAGAGCGAGCATAGCCGATAATGAAGGTATCCTTGGGTAAAAGNTTTCCTTTGAACAAGGCCCATAGTGTTGGATATACCTTCTTCTTGGCTAGATCGCCGCTGGCACCAAAAATAACAAATACATACATTGGATTGGCAATGCTTTTATCTCGAAACCTTTCAAGTTTGGACTCTCTCTAGGGAATTGAGATGATGATTCGAGATCGATTAAGCAATTGATGAGGTTCCAGTGAGTTTAAATGTTTTAATAGGGTGTGATGTGTACTTTTCTACTTGGTATAAGAGGTCGGGATGTTGGGTCTAATCACAGGTGGGCGGGCGGGCTTGCTGGCTGATAACCCGCTTCAGATGAGCTTGTTGGAGCGCTTTCAAGTGTTAGAAGACAAGTCTTTTAACTTTCTCACTTGCTGACTAGCCAACCAGCAAGACTATCTACGCCATCTTTCCTTAGCCCTCACCAAGGCAAGTGAAAGAGTGCGAGCGAGAGGGTTGTCGGCGCTGTTGCTCTTCATGTATCTTGTGAACCCGCCAGAGAGAGAGAGAGAGAGAGAGAGAAGTCACACAGAAAATTACGGCTCATGTTCTAGCCTGCATGTTCCTGCCAGCCGAGAAGGTCTCTCTAGAGAAATAGAGGGGGGCTTCTCTTAAGCCCTCAATGCTTTGCCTTTCAATGGCACTTGGCCACCTTGTCGTATAATATCACCAGTCTCTCAGCGGCCGACTAACTCTCTTGTCATGTGCGTGCCTTTCTTTCTCTACTCCCATCGTCTCTTTACTTGATCCTACTCTCATTGCTTGTTTGGGAAAGCGACTTTGGCAGGACCTCATCTTTCTCCAAAAGAGTTGGCTTGAATCTCGAAATCCGCCAAGAATAACAAGGAAACTCAACCAGCCTCCTCAACCTCGCAGAGATTCAACATCTCGCGCTCAACCCCGAGCGCCGTACCAGCGCCAAAAGGTCTACCTTCTCCTCTGGCGGCGGCGGCGGCCATGTTTGAACCCTGCCAATTTCTCTCGCCACTTTGCCCACTTGGCGCGCGTTCGTTTCCGCGACTTCGTTGGTTAGCTTGATCCTGGTTTTGCGCCTCCATCTGCTCTCGCATCAACTGCTGTTCGTGAACAACAATCGGAACGTCGATCAGTTTAGACAAGAGCATGAGATCATCGGCCGAGAGCAACTTTGTCTTGTTCAATCTGAGCTTCACCAGCAGGTTCCCTCGATGACCCTGCCGATCCTCACCTGGCGCAGTGTGTCCTCCGCTCGCGCAACCCGTTTCGCCCCTGCTCGAGCTCAAGCTGAGACTGGTGGAGGCGTCGTTGTTGTTGTCATTTGTGGTGGTGGCGGCAGTTGTGGCCTGAGATGGCGAGATGGCGCCACCAAAAGCCTCTCTCGCGGGGTTAGCGTCGCCAAATAGGTCCGAGTAGGAGGGCGGCTGAGGCCGTCTCAATGTGGTCCCAGTGTCGCTCTGATCCAAGGCTGAGATCTGGTTGCGTTGGTCGGCTGGCGCGAGACAGGCTACACAATTCGGGCTTCCACTCTGCATGGTTAGCTGGTGTTGGAGGGCAAGTCGCTCGGCAAGCGCCAGCTGCTGGTAGAGGCTCGTAAGGCTCGAAACGTCCGCAAGCCATGGATAGGCCGGTTGCTGGTTCTGGACGCCTAAGCGGCCCAAGTTGCACAGGCTTGGGCCAAGCAACGAATGGAGGCGCGGCGGCGGCACCGCGAGGGGCGGATTGGGGCAAGTACATTGGAGCAAGAACTCGTCAACCCCGTTAGCGCCACCCACTAGACTAACGTCGGTGACCAGATTTCGCTGGAGCTGGTGCTTTCGGCGACTGCAAATGCAAAGTTTGATTGTGTAAACAGTTACAAGCGATAATGTGACTAGAATGAGCAAACCGACAACCAGAAGCTGGAAAATGAGACGCGAACTTGAGTAGTCGTAATAGTTGGCAGGTAATAGTTTTGAATCGTTATGCGTTGAACCATCGAATGTTGCTTGGCCCTCCAAAGCGTTTGGTTGGGCGCAATTTGTGGGTCCGTCCGGTTGCTCAGCGCCGTTTGGGTCAGCCGAGTTGTGTCCATGGCTCTGGCTCTGGCTCTGGCCGACAGCTTGGGCTTGAATCGAGGGGCTGCCGATGGAGGAGTGCGGCTGCTCTTGCTGGCGGCCGCTATCGGTTAGAATCTCGCTCGCGCTTATCACAGAGTCCTCATCGCTTCTGCCACCGAGCCCAACTGCGGCCAAATATCTGGTCCCATTTGCAAGTTCCTCTGCGTTTCCGGCCAGCAAAGGCGACTTTCCGCTTCCAACGCTCTGCGCCGTTGAGCTTTCCATGGTCGAGCTTGAGGCTTGGGAAAAATCGAGTCCCCCTGTCAGGTTGGCCGGCTTTGGGATGTTTNGACTCTGCAGCATTGGCGGCTGCTGCTGCTGCTGCATTGGTTCAACTGGAGCCACCGCACCAGCCAGACCGCCGGCCGCCAGCTGGAGTCCGGCACAAGCTAATTTCAGGCACCAAAGGCAATAGGCCAGCGAGAGCGGCGAGGGCGCCAGATTGAGCTTAAGGCAGGTTGCTGGCTGCAGTGGCGACGGCGGCGAGCCACTGCAATGTGGCCGCATGTTTCCCTCGGCGCCCCTCTTTCGCTCTGTGTTGCGGCGGATCAACTTCCGCCCGCCACCGATTGTCTCACAAATGGCTGCCCCCTCGGCGCAAATACAACATTTAATATCTGCGCAAACCTTTCCTTATTTGCAAGCGAAAATCTGAACGAAAACTCTGCTTGCGCAACGCAAAAGCTAGCCCTTCTGTTTCTCTCAAACTTGGAATCCATTTGCGACACGAGAGATCGATTTGATTTCCGCAAGCTCAGCGGCCAGTGGAACGGGCTTCGGGCAAAGCGATTTGCGGGAGTTTAACTGGAAATGTTGGACTAGAACAGAGGAGGTCAGTGGTTTGCCTGATTGATTGATTATTCGCGACCGAGCGAGACGAAGTGAGAGTTGGCGCGCAATTTCAATGGGCGGCTGGCTAGTGCAGGTGTGTTTGTGTAGCCAGGCAACGGGCGNTTCGAGTTGCAGTTGCAACCAAGCAACAATATTGATTCAATCCTCCGTCGACTTGTTATCAGGAGGCGCCGATCTCGGCTGCGATCGGCCACCTGCGAGCAAGTCTCCCCTCTAGGCTAGCGGGGCGCCAGGAGCGAGCGAGCGGGCGGACGGGCGGATTAACGGAAGGGACGTGGCCAAGTTTTGGAGGGGCTAATCTGGACTCGGGCGCCCGCTGCAAGGACTTCAGCTCAAACCCCCCCGCCACTGACACGAGCCTGCTGGCCGCGCCGAAACCAGAGAGAGCAGCGAGCAACTCTGCGGGAACAAATATGACCACCCTGATCGCGCTCCAGGCGTCCCTCTCTCGGCCAAACCTCACCTGGCCGCCGATTGTTGCTGCCATTGCGCAGCACCTCGCTTTTGGGGGAGCTGCTGGCCGGAAGTCGGCTGGACCACGTCGGTTGTGGCGGGCGGACAGTTGCGCGTGTTTTCGGGATGACGTTGAGCAGATAAGTTGCTTGCGAGGAGGCTGCCCCCTCCTCGCGCTTGGCTGGCGGGCGCCTTTGTTTGGCGAGCGGGTCGAGGGCGCAGCTGGGATGCTGCAGGCGCACATATGCTCTCCCTCTCTCTCTCTCTCTCTCTCGTGCGTCCACCTTGCGGCCGGGCTCGCAGCCTCGAGAGTGGAGCCGGCCGGAGACACGTTGAGCGCCCAATCGGCCCCCCCAGTCCGGCCGAGGGTTTGCAGAGAGCGGCCAGTCTCGAGAGGAGATCTTGTTTGATAATCAATCTTGCTCGGCCAGACTATGAGCTGGATGGCTCAGGCCGTCGCTTGTGCGCGAGTCATAAGTGGAGAATTGAATTTGTCGCTTCGTGTCGCAAATTGCCTCAGCCTGAGCAGCCGCGGCCGCCTCACTTCACTCAACTGAACTCATCTAGACTCAACTCAACTCCACTCAACTCAACTAGACTCGGCCGGGCGCCTTGAGACCGGCGGGTGGAAAACAGTCGCTAGCTTGAGGCAACACGAGGGCCAGTATTTGTGTTTGCGCAGGTGAACAAATTGGGGCGCTAAATTTTTGAGCGAAATTGTGAACGACTTGCCGGCGGCGGCGGCGGCGGGGCGACAATGGGCCACAATTTGCGTCCACCCGCCAGCTGGAGTGTTTAAGGCGACCATTTCTCCGCTCCTCAAGTGGATTTGCAATTTAACTTTGGCGCATGTGAAACTGGCCGAGAGCGGCGCAAAGTGTTGGCCGAGATCCCCCGAGAGAGGCAGAGGGAGAGGGAATGGGCCCAGTTTTGGGCTCCTCGCTCGGCAAATTGGTTGTGGCGGCGAGACGGCGAGAGGAGGCTCGTTTTGCGCAACGAGGATGGATGGGCTCCATGCACTTGGCGCATGAATTTAAAGCGCCCACCTGGCCGGCCGGAAGGAGGCGCAAAGAGCGAAGTGGAGTCGTAAATTGAAATCAATTGCGCCTGAGTCGCCGCTAACAAGCACCTGCCATCAAGTGGCAGAAGGCTCGTTGGGCCAACGAGGGCTCGCGAGTGGGCGCCTAGCGCCGTTCGCGCACTCGCCCGTCCGCCCGCTCGCTCGCTCGCTCGCTCGCACAAACGAGCCGGCCGCTGGCGCCATTATCATTATTCGCGCGCGGCCCTCCTTATTAGCGGCGCGCGTGTGAGCGGCGCCCATTGAAATCACGCGAGCTGATGGCCCATTTGGCCAGTTAGTTAGCTGCTCGGATAGTTAGTTAGTTGGTTGGTCTGGTTTGCGAGCGCCAGGAACAAGGCTTGCATTCGTTATGAGTGACGAGCATGACGGGCGAGCCCCTCTGCATACAAAACCCATCTAGCCGGCGGCCCCTTTGGGCGTCGGTCGGGTCTCGTGTGGCCAATGGGCGGGCTGAGTTGCGGCCCAAAGGAGAGCGTGCAAACGTCTTTTGGGGGCAGCAACTCATGCGCCGCCTCCAACTCGCCGACGTTCGACTTGGAGGGGCGCCAGAGTGGCCATTCGGGGGCCAAGTGTCTGGGGGGGGGGGAACAATCGGCGCTATCCAGTTGCCAGGAGCAGGACCAAACTAGACTCTCGCCCGGTCGACACTTTTGCCGACTCAACTGGAGCAGCCAAGCCAAGGGCGAGCGCAAGCTGGCCCAAGTTGGTTGGTCGTTTCGGTTTGATGCAGCCAGCCGCCCTGAGCTGGCTTGTTCGCCTCGTCTGGCGCTTCTGATCGGATTATCCAATCGAGCCGATTACTCTCCGGATGAAGGTGACATTTTGCTCCAGTCGGCCGAGACCCGCCCACTTCTGTCCGCTTTGAAATGCAAATGTAAACTCGCTCCGTGTTAAACTGGCACCACCCAGCCTGACGCAGCCGGTGTCATGCTCTGCTTCTCCACACTCCTTGCCCGCTTGTCTTCGCGACCTGGATACAGACTCAACTTAAGANGGAGAACAACTTACCTGACTCGCTTGTTGGCTTCAACCCAAATTTGCTCGCCCCTTTTCGTCGCCTCCCCCTCTCAGCCACTCGTCACTGTCGCCCTCTGTGAGCCCGCGAACATTCGTCCCTCTCGCCCACGATTGAGATCCTTTCTTGAGCCAAAAGTCGTGCAGAGTGCTCGTCAGGTTTGCCCGATTTGTAGCTNGCTCGTGCAAGAATTGAAATGGTCTCGCTGGGGCCGCCGCCGCCGCCGCTGCTGGCGCTGAGCCGATGAGGCTTTCAATCCAAACGAGGTCGCCTAGCAAGCGCGCATGTGTAATAGGTAAGCCTGCTCGCTCGACGACCAGCGGGCCAGCTCCATTGTCTNATGCGAGATCAAGCCGAACGTGCCTTTAGATAATCACCAAACAGTCGAGACCTACAGTCATTCATGTTGGATCTCAAACATCCGCATCTGGTTCCAAAACCGAGCGCCCGATTTGAGCAGCCGGCTTGAAATCTGCCGAAAGCTAACGGGCAAAGCTTAGGCCAACTCAACCATGTTGTTGCTACCCTATTCGCACCTCATAACTCTATCAGCGAGCCTCAAAGTGTACGAAAATTCGCACCAAATTCTAAATAGACTGAGCATTGAACAAAAGACCTGATAGCCGGGCAAAGTTTGCGACAAACCTGCTCTCGGATTGAGATTGACTTTGCACTGTTAGGGTGCTAATTTTAAGCGCAAACTATTCCACACAAAGAAGGGTTTTGTTTTTAATGAGATCTCTTCGTTGCCAATGTCGTCCATTTTGAAGAGCCAACCTTATAGCTTTCTCAAGATGACTCTTGTTCGCGCTGACTGAAAATGGTAGTTTCGTCATCCGACATCCGACATCAGACGGGCGGCGGCATCAGCAGCGCCTTAGGCCGGCTCTCTCTGGCGCTCAAGCCAGACTCTTGGGCAGTCTGAGGCATCAAACTGGCTGTCACGGGCTCAAGGGTGCCTGAATTTGGGTTCGCGGCCACTTGCGGGCTAGCCGAGGGCGCCGGCAAAACGGGCGCCGGATCCGTAACTGTGGTGTTGGTGATCTCTGGAACGGCCGCCTCCTGTTCCTTGTCCTTCTTCAGCTGCGCCTTCAGCTCCTTGTTGGCCTCCTTGCTCGAGCTGACAGTTGAGGCAAGATAATAGATTATAAGTATGAGCGAGATTAGTATTGGAATGACGGCGCCGGGCGAGGTCAGGTACCTGAACACCGAGTTCGCTTCTGGCGGCAACAGCGACTTGATCAACTTGGTCACAACAATGTACATCCGACACTCGCCTCCAAATGGGCCGCAGTGCCAGGAGGGTCTGATCCAGGTGACCGCGTAGGCAACTGGGAGGATACAAATGAGCAAGTTGATGAGCAGGATCCAGTAGTAGAAGTTGTTTGATTTGCTGACCTTGAAAACGGTCTCGTGTGGGATGTTGCAGGTTAAAACGGCCCACGAGCGGACATACATGAGCACCGCAAGTTTCACCGTGTTTATGGCGGGCAAACCTGGCGCAAAGAACATGCCCATCCAAACTGTTGACTGGTTGTTCACCAGATGGAGCACATTCTCAGCTATCTTGAAGTCCTGGTAGCCGGGAAAGCCGCGCTCGAGGTCCCAGAAGAAGAAGCGGTTACAGTAGCGCACGAAACAAGCTCGCATGAACTCGAAGGAGACGGCCGACACCACAGTCATGACCAAATCCATCACCACGATCTTCACCATCTCCTGGCCAAACATGGTTTCCCAACAGAGCGTTTTCAGTTTATCTTTAAACGTGCTGTTCAGGCCCAATATCTCCTGATGCTTGACGTCCGGTATCTCAATACAATCTGCATAGTTGACTTCGCTTGCGTTGAAGCCAGACTTTTTGAGATTCGAGAAGGCGACCGATTCGTTTGATGGGAGAGAGGCGAGTGTTGTTGTCATTGTCGGATTCTCTGTACAAGAGGTGGACATTTGAGTTGATCCGTTTTGTTTTTCCGTCCGCTCGGCGCCCACCGAAGCTGCAACAGCAGATTTTCCCTGAGCAAGCTCGTTGGCCCACCCCTGCTTTGGGTTATTGCTCGAGCTCGGTCCATCTTGGCCAGAACTCGTCGTTGACTCGGCCTCAATCACAGCATAATCAGAGCCACTCGAACCCAGCGTGACCAGTTGAGTAGTTGGCTCAACAAAATTTCCATCGCTTTTGTTATCTTGGCGCGANCTCGAGTTCTCGGAGCTCTGCTCTCTCGTAGAAGTTGTCCTACTAGTTTCTTCCGTTGCCTCCATTGAGTCTTCATTCGAGTCGTCGTCTAGAGATGGCAAGGTCGTCATGAGAATACGATTCTCCCTCTGTCTGTCCGCCTTTCCCCCAATCGGCCGAGCGAGACCGGGCCTAAGCGGCCGCTTGGTTGTGCTCGGCGTTGGCGTCTTCTTAGGCANCTCAAGTCGACCCTCGAGCGGCTCCTCCTGCGACTCGTCCATGGTGGGGCCCGCAAACCACCAGTTTGACTCCTGTTTTCTATATGGATCTTGTATTGGAGGCAGGAAGGCTCCATGGAGACGAAACGGAGCTCTACTTGTAGCTCCAGTTTTACGCACTAACTCGTCGGAGCTCCTTGAATCCTCGCGTTCAATTTCATCCAGTCTAACTACCTCGCTACTTTCAACCTCCTTACTTGNATCGTCCATCCTTATTTGCCGCTTGTTTGGCCTCTCTCTGCCCAAAACAGCTCGTTTTGCCCGCTTTGAGCTAGGTTTTGCCCTCAAAACTTCGCTTATATCTGGATAATCGTCTTCTTCGTCTGTAGCTCTCGAGCTTGTTGATGGCAACTGACTCGTTGAGTCCACTAGTTGCAGTGGTTGCGTCGAAGTGCGAAGCTTTTCGGGGATCGTGGTGGCCTCGTAGGGAAGCTGGCTTGTGGCGAACGGGGTTGTGGAGCTCGGCACTGTTGTCTGGGCCACCAGTGGGCTCGTCTCAACAACGCTCGTCCCGCCAGCACTGGGTTCGGTCACGTTCGAAGGCACAAAGGTGCTGCTCGCGAGCAGGACCGACGTCAGAATGGTGGTCGCATTCAGGCCGCTTGAGGCGACTGGAGTTGCAACAGTAACATTCGCATTGGTCGCGACGCTGAAAGTTTCGTTCACTTCCGTTGAGCTCGTTCCTGGGGCTAGTGTTGTGCTTGTTGAAGTGGTAGAGGTTGTGGTTGTGGTTGTTGTTGTTGTTGAGGTGGTTGTGAAGAGGTTGTTGTAGTAGGTGGTGTTCTTTCTCAACAAGGTAATGTTGCTGGATACCTCGTTCAGTTGGATGCCCATTTGATCAACAGTGCCGAATAGGGAAAACATGAGCGTGTAAAAGTTTAGAAAATCCAAGAAGAGAATGCGGCCAAGCTGCCAGCTCAGTGCCTTGCGCGGATGGTACTTCTCTATGATGCCAATGACATCAAAAAGAGGCGGAAACATGAACTGAATGCCGGACATCACAAGCTGCAGCTCGTTCTTTTGCAACAAGCTTGCATCTTCAGGTAAATTTTCTGACCTTTGAACGGCCAGTGTGACAACATAAGCGCTAGCAACGATCAACATAAGCGTTAACACGTTTGCCATCACCCGGCGAATTATTAGTCGCCAGTCGCGATCCTTTACCTGCTCCTTCTCCTCCAAGATCCTCTCCTTCAAGTTCATAACCAACGACGAGGTTTTGTTGTAAGCGGTCTCACTGTTTCCAATCATGAAATCCCAGCCAACGAACACTGTCCAGCAGAATGTGTACTCGTCGTCCTTGCTTCCAATTCGGCTTAGCTTCGTGTTTTGGGACAACTTTCTCGAAATGCAGAAGAAGCAGAATAGGTAAGTGAGCATTGNTGATAGAAGATAGGCCAGCGGGTTTCGCCAGAATCCGCTCCTACTTATTTCCACATTGCTATAGTAGCCATAGAAGATGGGCGAAAATTTAAGAAATCCCTCAAATTCCCACATCTCGCTAAGTGTTGGATTGAATTCTGGTTTTGCGGTTGCTGGATCAGCGGCCGATTCAGTTCCTAGTGTCAACTCTTGTTGCATGCCCAACTCTCCCTTCCTCATTCCCGTTAAATCTGGAACGTTTTCAATCAGTTCAGGAACCATAACAAACGTGCACATGACCAAACTGTTGGCCAAATTCAACCAAAAGATCCAACGCAAGAAGGTGAAGTAGGACGCAACAACTGAGCCGAAGTGCGACTCAATCTTCTTGATCCTCATCTCCCAAGGCGTTATTATCACTAGGAAATTGGCAAACTCGCGCTTAAAATGGCGCCAATAGCGTTCAAAAATAGCATTGGTGCTCGCTATCACATCCCTTGCTTGCTTACTCTGCTTCAGCTCCCCCTGGTGCTGCTTGATAAACAACTTGCTGGCCCTCAAGACTTGCAACTTCTTCTCCATGGGCCAAGTCTGTCGCTTCAATTGCACAATATTCTCCCTGCACCATTTAATCCGGTAAGAGACGGCCTCCTCGCTCCCGCTTCCTGCGCCNCCGCTCGAGTCGATGGACTGTCCAATGCCGCTCAGATCCATTGAGCTGCCAAACATGAGGCCCACCGAAGAGTGACGCCGGCCGGCACTGTAACCCGAGGGCTGGTCGTCGGTCCAACAGAGCTGCCCATCAACCAGATACATTCGCGACTCGCGTCTCTCGCGAGACTTGGATTTCTGCCTTGGCAACATGAGGATCTCTTGGTTCTCGCTGCTTGTCGCCCGATTCAAGGAACTCTGCGCCCTCACCTGCCTTCCGTTGGCCTCCGACTCTTGACTTTCGGCCATTCTTCCTTTCTCAGCCCGAAATTTTCTTTACCTTGCGCTCATTTCAATGGAG
>Ga0058699_1000308_pt1 | contig 14866 bp, 6 predicted proteins | sample AgamicAtPe_FD_55078 | JGI IMG/M metagenome (GOLD analysis project Ga0058699, IMG submission 55078) | Agave microbial communities from Guanajuato, Mexico - At.P.e | ecosystem: Host-associated > Plants > Phyllosphere > Phylloplane/Leaf | place: Guanajuato, Mexico | collected 2012-10-15 | reverse complement strand
AATCAATGGGCTCCTCTCTCTCTCTCTGGGCTTCGCGCCGCTGGCTCAGCTCTGATCTAATTAATTGATTGACTTGCCTTCAACGACTCGGCGCCACTCGGNTCAGTTTACGCTCGCCTCTCGCTCGAGCTTCCAATGGCAGCCGTAGAGCTCGCTGGGCTAAAATGGAGTCAGTTAAATGGGCAAGCTTGAGGGGATATGCAAATAGTAGAGGCAGTGCNGTTTACTCAAAAGGCTCGCAAAGTGGGCTCGCTGCTCTCGGCGAGCCAGAAATCAGAATCAATTAGCCAGACGGGCGGCGTGTGTGTTCGCGCTGGCAAGATCCGCATCCAATCGAGCGCGAGCCAAACAACAAGCCCCTCGTTTGGTTTACCTTTGTTAATCCAATAAAGGTGAGCAGCAGAAGGCGGAGGAGGTGGAGGTGGAGGTGGAAATGGGATAGAGAAAGTGGGAGCGCCGCTGGCCAGCTCCTAGACGCTTTTGTGCTCATAAAGATCAGTCATTCGATCTTGCTCGCTCTGGCCATTTATCATGATCAATTCAGGAGCCTTCTCAGAGCAAACCATCGCCCCGAGCTATCTCGCTCGGCCTGGTTCAGGGCGGGCGGTGGCCATTTGCCATGCGATCCCATTTGCAAGCTCGTTTTGAAGTCAGTTTAGCAAAATGGCAACAACAACAACAGCAACCGACGGCCCATTCGCCAATCAGCCATTGTTGGCCAGAGGAGGGCTGCTCGCGCTGGTCACAATCGTTTGTGTCACTCGGCCGACAGCCAAACCCGCCGGTATCCATCATCTTCGCCTGTCCCGCGGTGGCCGCCGCAACTAATGCTGGAGTTGCCGCCGCCGCCGCCGCTGCCGCTTCCATGGCCAATGATCGGCGCGAGCATTGACACGACTTGCGCGCCCGGAACCGACAACCCTGGGCGCCCAATAAAATGCTAATGATGCGACCGCTGATTGATCGAAGCCACGAAAGCCGTGCACGCTGGCAAGAGGTTGGCGCCCATGGAGGAGGGAAGCTTGCAAATCAACTTCGTTCGTGATGGGATCCCCATGGTTGTGCGCTGGGTTGGCAGGAGCCTTCGAGGCGTCGTTTGCGTCATGCGGCCGCCGCCAGTCCCTCCGCTAGTTTCTGCTTGCTTCGGCTTCAGCCTGCAAGTGTTTCTATTTTGCGCGGCGAGCAGCCGAGGGCGATGTGCAAGAGACAGGCGTTCTAAATTCACACCTAGGTGAGGAAGGAGATGTCAGTAGTTTGTCGGTGGCCGGCGAGCGGCGGGCGCAACAGTTTGATGGAATAAAACTGCCAATCAAACAGATCGAACTCTAAATCTTACACTTCACCTTGCTTGCGCCGTGAAAAGTCTCTCGCCAAAAAATATGAACTCTAAATTGGACTTCCCAGGCTGCTTGCTGAGCTTGCAAGCGCTAGCTTTGCGATTCGGCTGATGGCGCGCAAGTTTGGTGGTCGTAAGCGCGAGAATCAATCACCTGTTAATGATTCCTCAGCCAAAACTCAACAATACTAACCCCGAAACATTCAAATCCACGCCAGAAGCGAGCAACATGCTGTGAGCCACCCAAAGCTCTGTCCACCAAACCTGGCCACCTTGNCCGCCAACTACCGGTCAGCGTCAAGTTTGCGAGTCAAACACAAATCAGATGGTCACTGCGCCAGAGCGCAACCTTCAGCTCAACCCACGAGCCGGCTCCTCGCCTCCCTCTGGCGGCCAGGAGGAGTTTCGTTTGCGCTAAGCGCCCATTAAGCGGCCAGTTAGCGACTCCTGCTGGCCTCGAACAAAATAACTAGATCTACAGATATCGGGGCCAAGAGCTGAAACAATTGAACAATTAATCATAATTTGCGCCATCTTAAGCCGGTGGAAACCGGCTGTCGAAGTTCAATGGCTCGACAGTTGTTTTTAGTTTGTTGTTGCTGTTGTTCTGGGCTAAATTCAGGAAGCAGTTCAGGAGGAGGAGGAGAAGGAGAATGTTGCTTGGCGACGAACGCGCTCTGCGCAAGGGAGGACGAACAGGTGTCTGGCAAATTTAATTGCAACAACCAAACAACTGAGTTACTCGGGCAAGCTTAGCTATTTGNCTGGACTTGAATACGAAATAGATGGCAAGTTCAGATACTGGACGATAAAACCGCAATCAATTTAGCCTGCTAAGTCTAAATGTAAGCGACTTGGGGCTTCCATTGCTTGGCTTCTGCGGTGGCTAGTCGCGGCCAACTTGCCATGATTAATATTTGTTGGAGCTACATTTGAAATTACGCGCTCAGATGGAGCCGAATTGCGCACTAACGAATTTGGTAAAATCAAGCATGAATAATTGGCGCTTATACATGCGCAATTCCTGCCCTTGCCCCTCCGTACTATACTGGCCATCTCCTATACTTTGCGCTAACCAACCGCTAACGCGCGCCCCAAACTCCACCAGTGCAATCTCATAATTTGATTAGATAACTAGAGCAAGTAGAGGGATTAGATTCTTGAACAAATGTGTATGAATCAGACTTCCGCTTCCAACTACCTAGAGACTGTTGTTTCGTTCCAAATATTAGTCAGTCCCTTGCGCCTCACTTGNAACCCTGGTCTTACGTTGGGCCCGACGCAGGGGAATATAAATTAGACTTGAGTAGAGTGTTCGCGGGAGAGGATGAGACAAAAACAATTCTAATGATAATCACATCACTCTATTATTTGTGTGTTTTGGCGTTCGTTTGGACGGCCAGCTAATGACGCTTCCACTGGCTGCCCTAACCCCAGATGGGCGCAAGGAAAACAATGATTTATGGTAAAATTGGCCACCGTTTACAATAAATCGTTCTATGGCCCAAATGCGCNTTTGCCTGGTATACTACCATCTCTATTCATCACCACACTCAACGTCATCCCTCTTGGCACTTAAGTTAGAATCCCCAAAAGTGGTTTGCTAGCAGCCAGTTCTCTTGCCTTCCAAGCAGCCATATTATAATGAGCAAGGCACACAAATCGGCATACAGCCCATTGGTAGATCTAACCACTGAGGGTAATATGGAGGCGCAAAATCATCAAGGGATTGGTGCCCTTAATGGCTCAAAAGCCTCGGTCGGCAGTTGGCGGTTGCGTCATCATCAGTTCAACAACCTGCACGACGATCCAAGACACCTTAACTAACAAAATTATTCCTATCGCGACTGACCAAATCATGGCAACTTCATCGAGCTATCTCGTTCTCCNNAAACCCAAAACAAGTGGCACCTCTGCAGTAATCAATGGACCAAGCTTATCAGCTGATTTTGGCAGCCAGCTCTCGTTCTATGGAGGACATCGCGACTGAAACTTCCGCCCGGTGGTCAGCAGTGTGAATTCAAATTCCATCGAGAATATCTCTTGCAGCGATCGCTTGGTTTTTGAACACTCACGGCGTCAGCTGTGGAAGGGCTTGTCTGCCAATCGAGCGCAACTTTTCGCTTCAATTCACTCCACAGGATCCCAGCCTATTTGCAATGGGACTACAACAAGCGGGCGTTGCCAGTATATCACTTATTCAATGTTTAGAAGTGTTGGCCGGAAATTGAAGCTTGCGCTCCTCTCGGATAATGAGCAACCATTCCGCCCTTGTTAGGTGTGAACGGGCAGCTTGTTTAACTGGCGTTAGTACACTAGTATAGTAGGGCTAGAGCCATTTCCATCTAGAATTCAAGTGAGTTATAATACACGCTGGATCAGTGTCGCCAGCTGGCGGAACAAAACCTCCAACAAACTCGACCGGTTGGAATGCTACTTCATATTGCATTGGAGGTGTCATTACAAAGCTGACAGCTAAATTACTGCTGGTTGTCCGAAATTTTATCTCCTGGCTTACACCTGAATGAACCGAGAGACTTAACGCCGAGCGTGGCCAGGTTTCAATTAGCAGCTTTGGGGATAAAAAAGAGAGAGAGAGAGGGAGAAAGCGGACGGCAAGACAACTTAACAGAGATATTCGCCTCCACAGCTTCACTTGGCCTCCAACAGTGGTCGGATCGAACGAGGAGCAACAAACCCAGTGAATTCATGGTTCGCTTACCTTCAAAAAGAAAGTTTGCCTCATTTTATCTCTTTATCCCTCTTTTCAAGCTCAACATTTGTGACTTGAGCTGAGCGCAAAGCCTTGAATTGCTCTTCATCCTGGACAGAGTCTCCTCCTCATCATTTTGGACTTTTTTAGTGCTAGCACAGCAGGTGAATGGAAACATATCAACACTTTTATAAATGAAACTAACGAATCAATCAAACGATTTGATTTCTAGAGGCTTAAAAACAACAATCTGAATTGGTTTGCTCGGACCACTAGCGCTAGAACGCCTTGAAATCCATGATTGTGGCAATAAATGAAAAAAGGAGCNAATTTCTCTCGATTTCGACTCTTGTTTAGAATAGTTTGTATGAGCCGAAATCAACTACATCGCCCAACCCATTTCTCCTGCTTATATTGCTGGCCAACAGGTTGAGCTTGCTACCTTTTTCTCGTTGTTTCTATCAGCACCCAGACGCTAATCGGATTTGTCTGGTCATTCAAGCGCGGTTGCCTAGAAGCCATGGACGTGCTAGTCATCAGGGCTCGTTCTGAGCTGAAACCAAATTGCAAACGCAAGCCACAAATCAAAATTATCACCTCGTTAGATTATTCGCACAAGGAACCATGTGAACGTGTATACAAACCAAAACTCCTATCTAGTTGCGAGATAAATGGCTGAAAGCCACCTGATCTGTCCGAGAATGCAAATTTTAACTGTGGGTCGCAAACAAATCATCACTCTTGGGCGCCTGTCCAATCTGAAGCCAAACTAGCTCACCATTCTAATCAGCTGCCAAGCGTCTCCTCGTCCCTTTCCACCTGCTTGACCTTCAGCTAGCCCACAAAGCGACCTTGCTTCGCTTGTATTCAGATCAAATGTTGGATTAAATTTCACAGTCTTTCATTCACGGGTGACAAAGGCCAACTTGTTCAAAACGAACAATCAAGTTTGGATAACCAGCATGTGAGACTTCAGAAGCTGAGATGGCGACTGTTTAATTCGGTAGGGTGAATAGTGAATCATGTCAATAATGTAGACCACATAAAGGCTGCGCAAAAGTTGATAAAGTCGTTGACAAGTTGTTGACAATCTTTATCTAATTCAAAATCGTGACTCGATTTTGTTTGCGCCTTGTCGGAAGTCTTGCTGAGCTCTTGTTTGTTCTTGATCAGCATATTCAATTCAACACTACCTCGCTCAGAGTCTATGGCTAGCAGAATAAAGGCTACAGTGCAATTAGGGTCGATGTACAGTAGTAGGAGCCTTGAAGCCTTTACAGTGTAAATCCTATGCTGATCGCTGCTCGACTGCCTCAGATCACCAAAGGCCTTCAGTAACTTTGAATACCAATTAATATGCATGGTAGTGAAAGTTGATAGTTGAGGATCCAAACTTGCTAAATCTATGGTATCAACAATTTTTAAAAGTTGAATCAATTCCTCCACAGTCAGAGGTAGCTCGTCTTGCTTTGTGTTGCTTACTGTTCGTTGCATTAGCTTGTGCCAAAGATAATCACGACAGTAATGAATCTCCGCGAGACGAACTATATGCTCGACGTGGATCTGGAGATTGGTCGTCTTTTCTTTCAAGAACTTCAGCATGTCCATTTCGTCTGAGGAAAAATAACCAAGGTAAGTTATCTCTTCATCACATATTGTTCGTTCTATCTGTGCATTGCTGTCCGCATTCTTTCGGCTACTACTCGTTGAATTATCCTTTCTTCTCCTCGCCCTTCTCGAGAGAGTTCCTCCCTTAGGGTAGCTTGTGTCCTCTGAGGATGAGACCAGAGGGTCGTTTTCACTCACGCTCGACTCGGGTGGTCCTGGCCCAGGTAAATTCGTGCTTCCTTCCAAGGAGCTCCTGGGAGCTTCAGATTTATCCTCGTACCTATCAACTTTGATCTCAGGTAACTCCTGGCTGGGAATGGAGGGTTTGTTTGAAACTGCTCTGTTTTGTTCAGATGGGTAGCCGAATTGCAAGCCAGATGATGATGAGTGGATTGAATTCGTCGATATAATACTTTGCGGACCTGAAATCTCATCCGATGATTGCAACTCAGACGATGGGACATCGTCTTGATCACTGGTTTGGACTTGCGCAGTCTTGTGTTCTGCTTGACGGCTTTCCACCTGCTGGGGTACGCCTATTCTGATAGGTCTATGGCAGCCTAGGCTGATTATATTGTCATAAGTATGGATCAATTTGGGGTATAGATCTCTTTGGTTTGTCAACATGAGAAAGTATTTGAGCGTGAGGCAATCTTTGGACGAGCTATCATTCTGAAAGTCATGTGTAATCAACAAACCACAATCAAATATATCTGGATCTTTGCCATCTCTATAGCGGACTTTTTCGCGTTTCAGTTCTATTAAAACATAATCGTTCGCGTGACTACTTGATAATGTTAACTCTTTCAAACCAGCAGGNGCTAGTTTTGGATTTTCGTTCAACGATCGGCCAATTGAGGAGGCGGTATTGTTTGATATAGAGCATGACATCTCTAGGACTTCCATGTTATAAACTGAATTATGAGTAACCATGTAATTGTAGAGCTGTTGACCAGTTACTTTGATGTTGGTTACGCAAACCTCCCCACAAAGTATGTGATTTCGGGCGTAGTTTGGAGCTTTCTGGTAATACTTGCGGAAATCGTCCAAGAACGAAATAAGGTGGTAACCAGGACTAAATGTCATCTGTCTTCCCGATATATAAGAGTACATACTTCTCAAATGGTAGTCATACGTAAATGAATGAAGATGCATGGTGACCTTAATATTATCTAACTCGTCCAGAAAAGCCGCCATGTTGAGCTTCATGTTACTATTGTTGAATCGCTCTCCTTCTATAGAATATAAAATGCTATAAACATACGGTTTACAAAAGCCCACCTTGAACACTAGACAACCGCTGTTCAGAAACTTGATCAGATATCCGGTATTATAGGTAGAAGAGCTAGCCGAAAGCGAAGTGTTTGATGTTGAGAACGATTCATGCCTCAATTGGACTGTTTCGTTGGCCTTTGAACGAGATCTAGCAGAGTATGAGTCTGGATGGTAGACAACCTGAGGGCTTGAGTATCTAGATGTTTTTCTTGGACTCCTCTTAATTGCACTTGAAGATTGTGGCATGGCAGCGCCCTTAGTGTTCGATTGACACCTAACTTGAACGGAATTGAAACCGAGTGTCTGTATGTATTGCTCGTATTCCTTTATGTAATTATTGCAAACCGTTTGATGCCAGCGATCATCATCCTCTGAACGGGCCATCGGTTGCTGACTCTTTTCTGGTGGAGGCGAACCTGTTTCTGTAACAGAGTCTTGTCCGGATTCGTTAGTCCTGGTAGGGGAATTTCCAATGTAGTTGTCGTTTTCAATAACCCGATCTGTTTCGATCGTATGGTCTCGAACTGGCGCGAGTTTAGATCTCCAAGAGGGACTAAACAGGAGTGGTGTAAGACAGAAGTGTTCGAGTCGACCGAGGCTGTCGACTCTTCGTAGGGCTTGATCGATAGCACTATGCGACTGGCTGTAATTAGCCTTAGATTTGAGTACACGGCGATAGTGATGAGACTCCCGTCGCTCGCCAGTCCTGCGCAAGACTTCGGCCATATGTGCCTCATGTCTTGAACTTGCGTCACCAGTCATGTCGAATACGTCTGCAGGGATCTCTTCGATTGGGCAGATCTTGGTGCCTCTGAATGCCTCGAGAATGAAGTTTTCATTGAAAGAGCTCGGAAGTCCGTTTAGAGTAGAGCTGGAGCCAAAACGTGGTTGAACCTTAAACCTTTCGGAGAAACTCCCGCTCGGCGACCCAGTCGCCCCAACGGATCCGCATTTAATCTCCATCAATCTTGTTCCATCTGTCTTACCCAGCGAAGAGGTAGTTTTGTTCATGACTGGGCCAGTGCTACTTGTGGAGCTCAAATTGATATTTGAGCCAGCAGTTGATGAGGCTGCATAGCTTACGGAAGATCTGACAAATCTACTTAGAAACTTGGAGCTCGCTAGGCTCTCTTCAAGTATCGGCAAGTCAACTTTATAGTTGCACCGTATTAGATTGAGCAGTTTCTTGTCGTGGATTTGCCTCATCAAAGGGTTAGACTCATCGAATCTTGCGATTGGTTGATTTATAAACAGGCCACACTTTTGTAAAAGGATGCTGTTCAAAAGCTGGTTGCAAGGTCTTCTAGGTTCCTGTGGGAGCGAATCGATATAGTCTTCGTAACTTTTGATGAATTCTGATAAATTCTTGAGTTGTGATGAGATGTGGTATTTCTTTTGAGTTTCCAAGTCTAAGTTGTTCATGTAATAGAGAATATCGTCCCTATGTATGAATATTTCACTCAAGTAGGCATCATTCAGTGAGCTGAATCGTGACTTTAGGACAGTATTTTTAACCTTCCTCAAGAAGGCCCGGAAGTGAACTACCTCCAAGGTCTTCTCGTCTGAGAATGTCTGATTTAGAGCTCCATAACGAACTATAGGCAGCATTTCTACACTCAATTCGTCGTTAAATGTCCTCAGCTTGCCCATGTATTTACATGGTTGACCTAAATGCAGTGAGAGATCCATTTCCAGATCCGACTTGGGTTGAAGCACTCTACCATTCATCTTGAGGCATGACAAAACTCGATCATTTATCATGGTGCTCGAGCATCTAAAGACAAATATTGGACAAATTGGGTCATGTGTCGATCTGTTCCCTTTTTTTTGATTCAAATTGTTAGCTGAATCTAACCAATCATTCACATCCGTGAGAGTCGCTGGAATAAATACAATCATGAGATTTTCTTGGTTCCCCTTTCGTAAAAAACAACGCCAGTTTATACAATCTTGGGATGTTTTCGGTTGATTATAGCCTGTTTCATTGAAATCAATGGGATCGGAGAGGGTAGATTCGAGTTTAGAGTAGAATGTTGGGTCTTTTGTGAAAGAGCTGTCAGTGGGTATTAGTGAACTTCTACGTCTGAGATAATTTGGTAGTCTTTCTCGATCATAGTCTGAAATTCTGATTTCTTTGTCATGCATTTGCTTCAATCGTTTGTGCATAGTTTCGAGGAACATATGATTCAACGATTGGTTAGACAATGGATTGTATGGTGATTGGAATCCAGAATAATGGGTCTCATATTGATAGGAAGATCGGTGCTCCTTCCTCGAGTGCCTCTCTTCAAAATCATTCTTTATATCAACGGACATTTTTCTCGAACTATCGAATTTGTTATGTACCGGAAATTCATTTGTTCTATCGTTCAGAGGCCTCTCGTTTGTGATACCACCACTTGATTTTTCTTTAGTGTCCACCAAGTTTTGTTCGTAGAAATCGGATCGATCTTTGAATAATAGGACATTTAAACTTGCTAATTGACAATGATCTAAAAATTTTACGAGCCTGAAACGGTACTCTTTCTCAAATAATGGAACTTTAGAATAACCGTCTTTAGAGTTCCCCTCGATAAGCTTCGACGGTAAGCCTCTAGCTGGTGCTGTGCTATCGTCGACCGTGTTTGAAGATGTTGTTGACATCGTAGGACTGACCATAGGACCCTTCGATTTGTTCTTAATAACGTATGAGTCCAAGTCATGGTAAAGTGATAACTTATCACAGAAGAGTTGAAGTAATTCATAGGTTAGCAGACACTCAAAAATAGTGGCGTCCGTAGCAAACAGATGATCGACAATTTCAGGATATCTGAGGTTGCTCAGTGAATGATGATAACCTTCTGATTCTGCAGAGAGGCCATACTGTTGCTCGATCCAATATTCCCTTACCACCTTGATCTCGCCGCCGCCGCCGCCTCCCCTCATGTTTTGGATTGAATCTTGGGCACCTTGGTGACTTTCAGATATACCGAGAGAACCGCTACAGCTTGTCGGCTTACTCGATACGCCGGTGGTATGGCTGGTCAAGACTGCTTGCATAGTTGGATTACAATTGATTACAGTGGGGGGAAAGACTATATACTGACATAGACAACTCGATTCGTGATCTTGGTTACTAATATCCTTCATAGCGAGCTCAACGACCAAATTCAATATACCCGAATTGTTGAAAGCTATATGGAATCCTTGCCTGATGCGTGAGTTCACAAGAATAGCCGAAATCTTTGAGATAACATTTGCAGTCAGTGAGGAGACAACATCTTGAGGTAGATCGCTTATAGTTTGTATCGCCCTCACACCATACAAATATTTTCCGAATACTAAATTATAGCGATTTACAGAGCTATCCATAGTATATTCTTCGGGCTGCTCTTTATCCGTCTCGGATCTTGGTCTTTGCTGCCCCGACAGGTCAGAGTTTGGGGCTGTCACTCTGAAGAGCTGCTGAGTGTTGTAGGGGCACGAACCCGGCAAACCATGTGCCCAATTGTGTACCAAGAAATCGTTGACAAAGTTTCTACTATAAACTTTCAACATCCTTTCGAGAGGCGATTTTATCAATATGCAGCAGGCTTCGCTAGATGGTGATATCGTTTTGGACTTCAGAATATTGTCAATCTGACTAACTGAGGGATTCCTCGCAATTCTAAGCTTACAATTGGTCAACTGTTCTTCGATGTAAGAGACTATTTGAATCCTGTGAGAATCCAAGATACCGCTGGTGAACATCAGGTATATAACCAATATTGGAAGCAACTTGTTGATCCTTATAACAATGAAACCTTTTGTGGCAGATGTTTCGATCTCTCTCAGATCATCGTCTCTATTGAATATGAACTTGATATACGTAGTGTCTTCGAGTAACGCAAACGAAGAGTAACTCTTGATGAAGGTTGATATAGCGCTTAGAGCCCTTCGACATTGCACGTGGGTATATCGACCATTGACGTTTTGATAATGGATATTTTTATGCTTTGGTTGATCATGTTCGAGAACTAGTCGTAAGGTGTGAATGTGCATTAGATTCTTCCAACTTTTTGTATCCAAACACGAGATCTTCTGCCAATATTCTTGGAATTCACTCGTCTTTCCTTCTTCCATGATATTATCGATGGTCGACGTAAGTCTATGTGTATGAGGTTGTTCATAAAGCAAAGAGTTGCCATGTAATAGAAATGATGGGACTTTGGAGAGTGACGAATCATTGTAAAATTGACTAAGGTATTGTAGTCTCTCATAAGTTTGCAAGACGCCCTCGATTAGATGCCTGAATTGTCGATAAGATGTGTCTCTGAATTCAGTTCTTCGCTTGGTTCTCCTGTTGCAATAAAGATTATGAAGAAAGCTGTAACTTCCGTGNACAATCAATTCGCAGTATGTGTCTCCATAAATGGGAGTTTGGGACGGTTTTACCCTGAGTTGACTGCTATCTTTCATGTCAAATGGATCCCAATATGGCGCTGTTAACTGATGTTCTAAATCTAAGTTATGTCGCCAATGAAGGACGAGACGAGCGGTGATGATCGAAGTTTCCTTGTGCTTGAACTGTATGTTCTTAATCAGATAGCCTTCTCTGAGTAGGCACGAGAGAACCTGCTCGAAATCAGCATCCAAGTTTCTATCCAGTTGACGAAACGACCTCCAATCATGATAACTGTGTCCTATACTGAGATTTGAACCGTCCTCATTCGACAGTTGTGATCTGTGAGAAGGCTGATCAACGTAGAACAATTTTGATATGTGCTCTAAATCGGATTCTATCGGTTCCGGAATCGGTTGAAGTTGTGGAAAATTTGCTCCCCTTGGGGTATAACAGAAGAGATGGTCATCAGTCTCACTATGCAATGTCCAACAGAACAGCTTGTGTAGTGGGTTGCTCAGAAGAGGCACTTGCATGGCCTGGGATATACTCTGACTGTAGTTTGCGAGATCGTGATACGATATATATACTCCAAGCGTGGTCTTTGATATAAATCGCATCAAATCTACATATGGAGTGTAACCGAAGCAAGAATCAAAGTGATTGGTTTCAGGTCCCAACGATACAAATGATACCGCAATACTCTTGAGTCTGAACACGCTCAGATTATTAGTTGAGGCAAACAAACCATCGGATATGATAATCACAGATAATCTCGATCTCCGTGGCATCAGGCTTGAGGAGAATAAACTTATCTCATACATATCCTCAAGGACTGCCCCTGGATGCCTGATTATTCCGTTGATAGGTTGGGGAAAGACAAATACGTTTTCATCGGATTTAGTGGTCTCAAACTCAAGATTCATTCCACAAGTGCTACTGACTAGGTCGTGCGTCTCTTGTGTAAGTCTGCTCAAACAAATCCATAACTCAACCAAGACCTGATTGATGTTCGAGGACGATATCCGCCGATTTTGAATTAGAACTTGATTGTTTTTCGCTACGACAAAAGGTGTGTAGGCTACCACGGACAGAAAGACTTTAGGCTCTAGAATTAAGGGCTTGGATCCAGATGTGTCCGGAACCTCGTGAGACATGACGAGTAGATGTAACACTCTCTTCAAGGCATCGAACATTGAGTCTAATAGCACACAATTGCTTTGAGAGCTAACTGATACCACTGAGGGACTGAGATCTAGTATGATGGATGTGGCGATACTCCTCGATAGGAACATAACTCGAGTATTTGGAGTGACAAGAAACTGCCGGCAACTTTCGTTTGGTCGTGTATCATCGTGTTGCTCAGCACGGTTGTATCTTACAATGGACACCAAGTTAATATCTGGTCCGCTAGAGTCAACTAACGATTCGTCATCGTTTTCTTCGAGGTCTGTACTCAGCCCCTCTCTAGCAGACAGTCTTGCTCTAGCTAACTTCAACTGTTCAAGGGTGATTATCTTATTCAGCTGACTCAAATACCATGAGGCTCTGTTTCTTCGTGAGACGGGACGCTTGTCAGTTATCAGGGCGTACAGGCAGCCAGCCTCTTGATGATATTGTTGGCTGTCATTGTTCAAGGCCGACTTTGGCCGTTTATCATGAACCATCATAGTTGGATGTTTGCTCGAATTGACTAGATTGTTTGATGAGGTACTTTGGGGGAACGAACCATGACAGAGTCCTTTTGTTGCCAGCTAACATAACTATAACTAGTTTAGGGCGTATGTAACTGGGTTTGATAATGATTCGGGTGTATCACATAAGTCCGGATGTGATAACATAGCAATAGTAAATAGAGATTTTTATCGTTTACAATCATACGCTTGTGGAGCCAAATGAGAATATCACATGTGTAACGGCCGCGACAACTGGATGACCACTCTTATGTCTAATAACTTCGATATACCGTGGAACTAAAGGTGGTGTTGGAAATGACAACAAGTCTATATTATCTCGACTGATGAAATGATCAAACACTAGCGTGGGTTCAGTTTGGAGCAAACATGTATGACGCGATATGCTTTCTTTCAAGGTGTTCGCATGCGTCGAAATATTCTCTAGCTACCATTTTTAACCTCGGATTATTTATTTATAATTTATGATCAGATCAATCAGAAGAAACTCACCGTTGGGACTATTTATGGCGATATCAGTATGGATTCGATAAAAGGATCAGGGTTGTACAATGCACATCATGTTCTAAGTCTTGGCCGAAGGAGACTGTTGCACAGTGGCTAGCTCATGTATCGAATCAAGTAACTAGCTATGAAACGATAATTGTGGCCTAAATTTGCCCCCCATTTGCACCTAATTAAGCAGACCACACCGAGCATCATCGAGGACCTCAGGATTTGTACGTTGGGCTTGCAGTAGTTTGCCACAGAAACTTCGGGTTTAACATTCTTGCCATCAAATTCCGAATAGAGTATCAGGCAATCGCCGGCTCGCCAACTCANATCTTACAGAGATGTTCAAGACACAATATTCATTNAGATCACTGATAAATGACGACTCACCCATCGAACCGAGCTTCTGGAATAGGTTCTGCTTCAAACTTAGTGCAACCCAAAGACTAATCTGTTTTGCAGTTTGTCTAGGAACCGGTCTATCATGTTTCCTAATCTCATCGATGTACATTCCCTTTCTATTATTTAAGGCGAGGAAGTTTTGCATTTTCTTCAGCGTGGGAAGTCTGATGATAATGACCAGGTGAGTTTGAGTTGTTGCTTTCATNCATTTAANGTTACATCTATAAGTGAAGATTCTAACCAAAGTCATAAGTTTCGCCTTCCTATTCGGACCAATGAGCCACATGAAGCACACATTTTCTAAGGAACGCTTACCTTTTACATCAACTTATATCGGATCTCTGTTTGCTACCCTTTATGTCTCGTTCCATCTGCAATCAACGATATTGACAATCTTGTTCGCAATCATTCAAGTTCTATCACTGGTCTGGTATTTCATCAGCTACCTACCACACGGTCATACAACAATGAAATTCTTCGCCTCAATGTTGACTCGTTCTGTCTCATCGAGTCTTCCGGTTTGAAGACTGGAAATGAGTGATGGTCGTCCAGCTCGTCACTGTGAATCTTATTATAAATAAATACTAATCGTCGTTTGTCGTGCGTCATACAACAAAATACTAAGATACCAATTTTTCTCTCCCAAAACCCGTCCTCCATGGGCAAAGCCATGGACAACCCGCTCAATTGATTGAGTCTATTAGAGTTGCTAGTACGAGCTACCTTTTAATAACTTGGATATCTGTGAAACAGCAACAGTGCAAACTGTCGTATAGTCATCGATGATGCCAAAATGATTTCGTTGTCTGTACCAGTTTTGACCGGAAACAGGCCTCCATCCAAGTATTGTCCGGGTCGATCACGTCTATACTTGAGCAAGGCACGATGAGACCTCCTACACGGGTATTTCCCGTCCTGTCTAAAGAGAGATTCAATATCGTTCGCGTCAAACAAATGAAGTATGGTTAAATTTTCGGTAAGTTGTT
>Ga0058699_1000307_pt1 | contig 14871 bp, 6 predicted proteins | sample AgamicAtPe_FD_55078 | JGI IMG/M metagenome (GOLD analysis project Ga0058699, IMG submission 55078) | Agave microbial communities from Guanajuato, Mexico - At.P.e | ecosystem: Host-associated > Plants > Phyllosphere > Phylloplane/Leaf | place: Guanajuato, Mexico | collected 2012-10-15 | reverse complement strand
CCATAGCCCTGGTTGCCGTAGTATCCACCCTGCCCATAACCATATCCTTGGTTGCCGTAGCCGCCGTAGCCATTGTTGTAGCCCACTCCCCCGCCGTAGCCGTAGCCGCTTCCGTAACCATTTCCGTAACCATTTCCATAACCATTTCCATAGCCGCTTCCATAGCCTATGTTAACACCATACCGGCCACCCTGGTACCTATGGTTATAATGGGGACGATGATGATAGTACTGGGCTTCAGCTGCGAACACCATTAGGGTAGCCATGAGTGCGAAGATGTACCAAAATAAGCTTGAAGACATATTTGCTAGTTTCTTGCTCGTACTGTAAGATGAAGTCGATATGGTTAAAATGGGCTCGTATTTGGGGCTGAAGGTTAAAAATCTAGATTGACACTATCAAGACGCCCGGCCGAGCTTTTATATGCGACCAAAGCAGATCAAAGAGAGCACGACGAGTGATTAGAATTCGCGACGGGCTGCGCGAAGATTATGCTGCTTGATAGACCTTCCGACTCCACCCTCAGGAGTGCCGATGGTTGGCCAAGAAACAGTTTGGCGCAGTCCACGCCACAACCGCATCTCTTTATCAGCTCAATCTCCGTGTTTCTACAGGAGAGCTAAACTTGGCGAGCGGTCCATGTTGTTCTACTGAAAACCGGTCTCCGGTGAAACTAAGATATAGAGCCAAAAATAAAATAAAATCTTGTGGTTGTCGAAATGTCTCTATGCCTTGAGATTATACTTGATGTCGCTTTGCTTTGTGCTTTCCAGATTAGAGCACTTAGTCTCGAATAAACAATTAGCATGACCACCTGAATGAACTAGCTGGCCAGTCAGCTGGCAAGCAGGGTGGCAATTGTGCTCAAGGTCCCCCCGCCCATGTCTTTGGGTTGCCTCTCCAGGAGGACTGCAAATTCAGCGATGCCCAAGCGCGATGGGCATAAAGGGTGCATACAATTTCATCGATTAAGTCTCCACTTCCGTGCCGAGTTCAATGCCATGTTGTTGGTTCTCTGTCACTGATCAGGCGAGAGTCAGGCTTCTCCGGGCGACTCGGGACTAACCCGGCGCAATTGCGATTCCAGTGATGCCCTTGGCCAGTTCAGATAGGTATTAGAGCAACAACAAGAAAAAAGTTAACAATCAATCTTGGAGACGAAGTTTACCCTTTGCCGAGGAAGCGCCTGCGTTTTTATCGAGCTGAACAAAAGTGAGAGAGAGAGAGAGAGAGGAATTCTCTGAGGGGAATATGGGAACACTAAACTCGTTTTGTTGAATAGTAAAGCTACCTTGTGCCCATCGTCGGCCCCGCTCGTTCATCTAAACTCTCAATTCGTGACTAAAGACAGCACTAAACTGGTTTGCTCATTTATTCTTAGCCATGTTCAAGCGCCAAAGGACAGCGACAGCGGCCAAAAATTACCTAAACTTTGCGCCGATTCGGAAGTTGAGCAAGAAATGTAGTCGCTCGGCTGTTATGTTATCGTTCTTTAGGTAATCCATCAGAAAAAAAGTGAAGGGACGAAAACGCACACTGAATTGCGGTGAATATCGAACTTTTTAATCAAACCGAATTTGTTTGTCAACAGCTATCATTTTCCTGTTCCGGAATTTTTCATGGTAACCAGGAAGATTGTTATTGTTGTTGCGAGCCATTTTGGTTCGAAGCAAACAGGTGGCTCGAGGACGTTCGAAGCGAACTTAAGCGCCAATTTCATCCAACATTTTGGTCCGCCAGACTAACTCTGTCGCTCCCATGTTGGTCCGGTTTGAGATGATCGAGCGGATCCCAAATTAACCTGCCATTGTATGTGTGTGTACGGGGATGTTTAGAATCAGGTAATACTGCTAGATGTGTGCGAAACTATAGGATAAAGGTAGTTTAGAGCTATGGAGTGTTCTTTTGGAGGTCAAAGTGGGGTTGGTGGGGAGTGTCTAGGTGGGATAGTTGCCAGCGGATTGGATTTTGAGTAATTGAGCATTCACTCGTCCTGGTCGCTGGACTCGCTTGCCGAAGTTCGCGTTGGGTTTATCATAACGTATTCGGGCGCTGCAGTTGTTGTGCTCGATGGAACCGAGGGCGTCGAGGCTGGATGTCTGGCCGGCTTTGCCGAGGGCGGTTGTCTAACAGGCGCAAGCACATTTCTCTCTCGAGTCTTGTCGTTTGCGCCAATCCGGCCGCTCGTGTCGCCGGACACTCGCTCTGCGCCAGCGACCAAATCGAAACCTGCTACCTGGCCACCGCTGCCGCCGCCGCCGCCGCCGCCGCCGCCGCCGCCGCCGAGCGCCGAGACCAGACCCTGCTGACTCTGGGAGTCTGCCCACTGACCTTGAGCCCCCAAGGCTCGCTCAGCCCAGCCGAGAGCGGGCGCCTGCGAGCCTCCGCTTGCCTGCTCGAATAGTGAACCCTCCAGGCTGCCCGCGGGCAAATTGGATGGTCGGAATGCATCCCTGGTGGTGGCCACCGAGGATATTGGCTTGAAGGAAGTGGAAGAGGTGCTGTAGATGTCCATGTAGGAGGAGAAGTCGTCGTCTGTTTCGTCGTAGTAGCCGCCACTTGAGCTCGGATATGATGACTCATAGTCGCCGTAGCCACCAGCGCCTGATGGACAATTTTTGAGCGGGAGATTGAGCAAGGGGGTATCATTGCCGGGGGTGGGGGGATAGGTGGGATTTTCGAGCGAAAGTGAGGGGAGTCAAGGTTGAGGCGAGAGGTCAAAGTTATTTGATAGGGAGTCAGTAGATAGAGTTGGGTTGGGTCAAGTTGGCTTAACGTGGCCCTCGATTTGGGCGCACCGAGAGTGAGTAGTGCTTGCGTTCACGTTTCACAGGAGCAGCCGGCCGAAAAGGTGCTTCGATTCTCGCACTCACCTCTGTATCCGCCACCGTAGCCGCCACGGCCGCCGTAGCCTCCGCCGTAGCCTCCGCCGTAACCGCGTCCTGTTATCGATAGAAAAAGGTGGTTCAGTGAGTAAGATTTAGTAGTCCACTATATCTGGACGGGAGNAAGCGACTTCTCAATCGACTCACCTCCACCATAGCCTCTTCCGCCGCCGTAGTAGCCGCGTCCGCCGCCACCGTAGTAGCCTCGTCCGCCGCCGCGGCCGTAGCCTCCGCCGTAGCCCCTTCCGCCGCCGCCGTAGTAGCCTCGGCCTTAGTTGATTGAGGTCGCTAGGTTAGCCTAACTGGTCGCGTTGTCACAGTTCAAATTTCAGAGCTCCGAACTTACCGCCATATTGAGCGCTAGCAACCTCGAATAAGACGACCATTGCGATCAGCAGAATCGCTGCAATCAACACCTGTAAGCGCGAGTTGAGAGTGAGTTAATTCATCTCTCTTTCTTGATTCCTCCAACTCCAAGTTGGACAACTAAAACTCACTTTGTTTTTCATGATTGAAGACATGATTTTTGCAGTATATCTTGGGTTCGATTTGAGCGGTTAAAGTGGGACCTGAGTAGGAATCAGTCGTTTGACACTTGAGCTCTGTGAAAGCGAAATGCTTGCGCTGATTTTGGGTTCTGCTCGCCTTTTATAGTAGCCCGAGAGTCGATGGGGGAAATTCAATGAGGCATCGAGGAATTAAAGAAAGGACTCTCGCAAACATGCGCGGAGGAGGTAAATTCGGGAACACGCAACACGAGAGCTCCAAAATCGCTTCCGCTGCCGCGCAAAGGCGCCCAGTGTAACTTGTTGCTGGATGGTGCCTTTGTGTGAACTCGTTGCCTCAGGTGAGCAGGTATGCGAGCTGGCTGGCGGACGAGCGCGGGCGAGTAGAAAACAAGTGGAACGAAATCAGCAACGACTCTCTCGCTCTCTCTCTCCCTCAAACTCAGTCTGCCTGATTATAATTGTATCTGGCCATCGGCTAGATTGTCGAGCACATAGGAAAACTGGTTCCACCTTAATGGTTCGCTCAGTTGGACTTGTCGCGACTGTTTATCATTAGAATCGCCATGGATAACAGCGTTACCCCATTGGGCGCTCGCCCAGCCACGAGTCACGGGCAAATGTTTTGCAGACAGCGAAAGGGAGATCAGGCGGCGTGACTAAAGTGGGCTTTCCGGACAAAAAGCTCGCTAGTTGGAGGCTTACAACCTTGCATCTCAGCGATTGCTTATCAGTCCACATGTCTTCAATGTGGCCGCTCGCATCTAGGTGCCAAGTTGGTAGAGAGAGTGAAAGAGAGCTCGGCATTGAACTTGCCAAGTGTCAGCGCAGCCAGCCACTCATCCGCTTCACTAATTAGACACCTGGCCAAGTGTTCTATGGAGCCGATAAACTGTGCCACCAAAGCGAAGATTTATCGCGCGTAAACAGTTGCGAGCGCTAACGAGACAGCATCCAAACAACAGCCTGCGATCCGCTAGCCCGGAACCAGAGGCGCCATTCTTCCGACTTTGCGGCCGTCTGCTTGGATTACATGCAAAGCTCGCTTAACCGCCAACTGAATCAGCCAGATAAATCGGGTGACACAACACGGGAATTGTCTTAGATAATTGTCATTAGACAGGAAACAATCAGCCTTCGAAACAAGCCAAAGTCATTTGATCGGCTCGATGCTGTTCAATTTGCACCCCCCCCCCACCTCTCCTACTCAATTTGGACTCAATCTCTTACTAGCGTTCACTGGTTTGGTTTGAGGAGACTAGTTTATCAATTTTATGAAAGAAGTTTTCAGACAAAACTATGGCTTAAGGGCAAGGTTTTCTTGGAGGTTGGCGGTTTAGTGCTGAAGCAGGAGCTCGGTTGTGGCTAAAGGGCGCTACAAATGATCTAATCTCTCACCAGCGGCCACTCGTGGCAATGTTGTGTCCTCCAATCTGCCGTAAGCTTCAACTTGAACACCTGTAATTATTTATCTCTACTTGTAAAAGGAACTAAAAAATTATCTCCCCTGGGTCACNCTCGTTGAGCGCCGCTCTCCGTCTAGTCCAACTGTACATATCCGGCTTGCTTGCTTGGTCCACAAAAGGAAGTCGATCCGAAGATGAATATCGAAACATGCGTGTCGCATTTTTATATTGTAGTCAAAACATGGAAAACTTTTTCTACTTCAACCCAAAAATCAGCCTCCTCTCCTCTCTGAGCATCGACAATAAGCTGGGTGAAAATAGTTGGCCAACAAGTCATCATGTTTGTCATGTGTGTTTCGTTCTGAACTCGTCCAATAAGTAAGCTGAAGGCGCAATCCTAAATCATTTGATCTTCTTCTCTGGCGGCACAACAATCATGATCTTCTGCATCACCAAAGTTATACTATCGACGCATTTGTTCAACCAACGAGGCTTCGACTTCCAGCCAATGAAGAGGAAGTAAACCGGCGCACCAGTCGCAATGATAATGCAACCCATGATTGTGCTCTGTGGGTCGCTTATCATTGGAACTGTTGTTATAAAGATGGTCGCAATAATGTAAATGTACGGCCAGAATAGGTTGACCTTGATGGGCCGCTCCCATTCCGGGTGCTTCCAGCGCAAGTATGGGACGCAAGCAACCGCAAGGCCGATGGCCAGCCAAGAGGTAAAGCCAACATAATTTATGAGCAGATAAATGTCGTTGCTGAGCAGGTAGATTAGTGAAAGTAGACACATGGCTATAACTGCGGGAGTTGGCGTTAGATGGTTCACTTGGATCATGGACAAAAGCGAGGGCATTTGTTTCTCTTCGGCGCCGGCGTAGAATAGACGCGATGAGGTGAATAAGATCCCGTTGACTCCACCAAACGTCGACATGGCGACAAATACTGGCACTAGTAGGGCAAAGCTGCCATAGATTCTGTTTGCAAAAGTTACAGCAACTGCCTCGGCAGACAGGACCTCGGCCACCGTAAGTGTTGTATGAAAGGCTACAATAGTTAGAGTGTAAACAATAGTTACCAACAGACAGGAGATCATGATAGCCTTTGGTAGATTCTTGGCAGGTTCGATGAGCTCCTCAATGACAAAATTAAGATAGTTCCAACCATTGTAGGCGAACAAGCCAGAATAAAATGATAAAGCTATCTTGCTCACGTCCCAAACGGATCCATCAAAGTTGAAGTTTTCAACTTTTCCTTGTGATAACTGATAAAAGCCAGTTAAGATGATAATGGCCAAAGCTAAAAGTTTTCCGTAGGTGAATATATCCTGCACGAAGGTGGACCATTTGACGCTCCAACAGTTAACGAAGGTGAGGATTAGTATACAAACAACTGCGAGAAACTTGACTGCAATTATTGGCGGCTCGCAATCTGGGTAAATGGGCCGCAGTGTGTAAAGGGCAAAGGTCAAAGCAACAATAGCTTGCGAGGTTGGTCTCACTATCATACATTCAATCCAGAGGCGAATAAATGCCAAGAATGGTCCAAAGGAGGTCATGATGTAGGCATAGTCGGCGCCCGACTTTGGTATCATGCAACCGAGCTCGGCGAAACAAAAGGCCCCAATGAGAGAGTAAACTCCGCTAAGAACCCAAATAATAAGTGACAGGCCAACACTGTTTGTCTGGAGTAGCACTCCCTTTGGCGCAACGAAGATACCGGAGCCAATTATGGAGCCAACGATAACCGTGCAACCGTTCAAGAGGGTCATCTTTGGTTTCAACCTGATGGCTCCGTCATCGTCGTCCTTGTCGTCGTATTTGTTGGCCTCAGCATCCAGCCTATTCTTTTCAGTGCTACTACTTGTGGTTGCTCGGGCGCCGATAGATGTGGTGGCCGCATAGGCTGATGCTCGTTCGCCGCCCAACAGCGCTTCCTGCGACCGCGAGCTCAGAAAATCGTTCGCCTGGTCGCTATGCGACTTCATAGGGATTGACTCCATCTTATTGAGAGGTTCTGCTTCCTTAGCTTCTGTCGTTAATAATTAACTTAATTAAGAACTACTACAAACTATAAATCCTCGCCGACTGGGCTGAAATGCACCGANNTGCAATAATCGCCGACTGGATCAAACGTGCTCAAGGGTGTGCTGGTCCAGAGCTTTTGCCAGCAATAGCGGAACTTCAGTGGCAGAACTGTTGTGGAAAGGCGCGCGCGTCCCAAGGCCGGATTGGTACTCCACTTCAGAGCGGCATGGGCAGATAACTCTTCCTTGCTTCTCTCGCTTAAGCTAACAGATCTTCATAACTTGGCGACTTAGATCGACTAATAACCAAACTAAGCGTGCGAGAGATCTTCAGCGTAGCTCAAATGATGTGGCTCAAGATCCAAGTGTCTAGATGCCTTTCCCTCTCTCGCACACACAAACTCTCCCTCTTTCTGCACTATGGCTTCGGCAACGCGACAGTCATGCCCGTGTAGATACGCTGGTGTGGCCTAATTCCGCTCGACTCATGGATCCTAGCTGTTGTCTCGGCGCTGATAAACTCATCTCACAACTTCCATGAGCCTTACTTTTGCTCTGCAACACGACTCCAGCTCCCAACGACTTGTCGCTAGAGCAGCCCTTATCTCGCTCTATCCCTCAACTGAGCACTTAGATTCAGCCAATTGGCGCTTATTCCAATAATGAGCCCTCTCCTCCCATCAGATGGTAAGCGAACGAGATCAATGCTGAAGGCAACATTACGCTCGCAGTCATCTGAGGCAACTCGAAACTTGTAATTATGATTTTAACATCCACTTGCAAAACCACGACAACAATGATAATTTCTCAAACTCAACACTCTACACCGACTCTCCCGCCACAGAGTCACCAAAGAACAGCCAGTCGAGCCAGACTCTAGCTGACGTTGCGACGGAAATTGAGTGAGCCAGTGGTGTGGATAAGAGAGCCTCTCGCTGTACTCGTCTCAAGCACTTGGTTTTGGCATGTGGGCACGAAAATAATAGTAATGAGAATAACGGAAGAATCTAGAATTGCTTGCCGACTCTTTCTGATTTAATGAAACTGGCAACCTCACGCCGCTGCGCTATCGACATGTCGCTAGCTTCCTGTTCAGTGACCAACTGGAACACTCCGTTTTGGGGGCAAATATTCATTGTTTTCGTCATCATCGCCGCCATTATTGTCGTGGTTTAGTCTAGAGGCACTCCATGGACGACAAGCGCGTCTGCGCTACCCCTAACCGCTCCGCGGACTATTCTGTTTCACTTTACCTTGACTCTCTCCCTTTGCCTTCTCAGCTTGTAATCGTTTAACATTCCAATTGTATATTCTTGCTAAATTTACCTCGGATGTCGTTATTTGATCGCGCAAAAATTCTAAATCTTCCTCAATCTGCTTCATGTTACTTATTGAAGTGCTTGAGTTTTTATCTAACAGAGCTTTTGCCTCCTCGAGAGGATATTCTAACATCACATTGGCGCCTAACCAAAGACACACTGTTTCAGTGGGCGGAATCCGGGCCTTTGAGTAAAGCTGGCTCGACATTAAAAAATGAGTGCTCAATTCTTGTTTTGATTCCAATAACTTGATAACTTCGATCGATTTCTCAAAATCAGGCAGCTGACGTCTCAATCTGGCGCGCTTTTGCAACAAATTGATTTCAAGAAATCTATACTTTTGGAGTCTCTCATCAAGAGCTTGGAGTGTCTCTGTGGCCTCTTTGCCTTTCATGAATGTCTCCACGTTGTTGATGAATTCCATCTCGGGAATCCTTTTCTCGGCCATCTTGAGGGTTTAATACTGCAACTTGAATTGAAAACAATTTAGATTACGGAGGATTTCCATTGGCAAGCACGCTGCATTGAACGCGCAGCAGTGGAGTCATCCCTGGCTGAGAAATACACGTTTCTACGGCCCCGGCCGTTTGTGGTCCCCCAAAGAATGAACTCGCTCTTAGATGAGTGTTGAATCCTTCTATCATTATATTGCTGAATGTTCTTGGTGCATATATCTAAGTGGGCTAAGCAAGAGTTTTTCTGCATGATATGACTTAATCAATTGTACAAGCATAACCAGACGACAAAATCAAGGTCATGGTAGTTTGGAGGATAAGCGTATTATCAACGCCCTGTACCACGTGATCCTGTCCAACATGTCTCAGCATCACCTAAGTGCCACATTAACGCAAGTCAGTTATCGTTTTATCGGGCGACGTAGATATACTTCATCAACTCATCATTTGAGGAACCAAGATTCGAGCGATTATTCAAAAACTGTATTCGTTCCCAGATCCAAGTTTCCGTCACGCCATAATCCTAGGATTGAACTAGAGATACAAGAAGACGCCAAGTTTTCGCAGACTTACATCGAACAGGATCCTGCGAGAAAATCCTTCATCATCCACGATGGCCCACCGTTTGCAAATGGGCAAATACATTTAGGCCATGCAATCAACAAAATCCTCAAGGACATAGCTGCTCGTTATGCAATGATTACTGGTCATCGGGTTGAATTTATTACAGGGTGGGACTGTCATGGATTACCTATTGAGATGCAAGTGATAAAGTTGCTTGAAGAGCAGCAAAAGCGAAGTAACTATGGCGGTAGCTTATTGTTGGAAAGTACCGGTAGTCCAGAGTATTTCCGAACCAGAGCAAGATCCTATGCAAAGTCTCAAATTGATCTACAGATGGCATCTTTTAAGCGGATGGGTCTTTTGACTGATTGGAACAAGCGCTACACAACTGATGATCCATCCTATGTAGCCAATCAATTGCGCGCTTTCTCTCAGCTGTTTGATCAGAAACTCATCTTCAAAGATTTGATGCCAGTCAATTGGTCGCTAGCCAACCAAACAACCGTCGCCGACGCCGATATCGACTATCGTCCCAACCATATATCGAAAAGTGCTTATATACTATTCGAATTGATAGATCCGAACTTTCACTCGGACGTAACTGGACAACCCATTTATTCTCTCGTCTGGACCACTACTCCTTGGACGGTCTTGGAGAATCGAGCTATAGCATTCAATAAGCAGGAAACTTATTGCATCCTTAAAGCTTGGAAAGCTTCACCCGATGAGACCAAGAATTTTTTGACATCTCTTGACACAGTTCACAAGGCTCAGGGTCTGCTTCAAAGACTTGGATTTCAATTTGAGATCAAAACGTATTTACCAGGTCATTCGCTAGCTGGACTAAAATATAAGCCATTGTTGAATGAACTTGGCCCATCCGAACACCCCGATGCTGCACCCCTTCCTTTTTTACATGCGGATTTTGTTGATGGTGCCAAGGGTACGGGCTTAGTTCATATCTCTCCCAATTACGGCCAGGAAGATTTTGAGCTAATAAAGAAAAATAAGCTGCCATTCAAATCCAGTCTTGTGGACACCAGCGGTCGCTTTAAAGATGAAGTTGGCGACCCCTTGGCCGGCAAGCATATATTCACTGACGGAAACCAGGAAATTATAAACTTGTTAGACCAGCGTAATGCTTTGCTATTCACAGAGATGACGCAACACAGTTACGCTTATGAAACGAGAACTAATCAGCCTATTATGGTCCGCGCTAGTCAGCAAATCTTCCTGAACAACTCCATAATCATCCCCAAATGCCTNAAAGCTCTGAAATCATGCTCTTTCTTTCCGGAAGCCCACAGACAACAGCTCATCAATACACTCGNCAGCAGCCCTAATTGGTGCATCTCTCGACAACGACTTTGGGGCACTCCGATACCTGTTTTGTACGAAGCTAACGATACGGAGCGTGCAAAAATGATCTCTCACCCCATGATCGTAGAACACTTCTGCAAGTTACTCTACAAGAAGAGATTCATGGATTATTGGTGGACGGCGGATCAGAATGAGTTGTTGCCCCAAGATTTACTCGACAAATGCAAGTTACCATACAAGTCGGCTGATCTGGTCAGGGGTAGTGATATATTTGACGTTTGGTCTGACAGCGGACTAAGCTGGCACACAACAACCAATTCTCTGAACGACTCTCAGACCCAGGCTGATTTATATCTGGAGGGAGTTGATCAGATTCGTGGATGGTTTTCAGCTTCAAGTATACTCAGTATGGCATTAAGGGGTTGTTTGCCAAGCAAGCGCTTCTTCTTACATGGATTCGCTCTAGACGAGAGAGGACGTAAAATGTCCAAGTCACAAGGAAACGTGATCGATCCGATAAGATTATTCGAAGACTATGGAGTTGATCCAGTTAGGTTATGGGCTGCAAAAGCTGCTGGTTGCAATCGTGATATCTGTGTTAGATCCAAAGATTTCTCTGGATCGATCAACGATATCATTCATAGGANCAGGATAACCTTCAAATATCTCATTGGTGCCCTTGTGGATCATGACGCCATTGAGAAGGAACTGGACCAAACCAAGATGGAGATATTTGATCAATATTATCTCGACAAGCTGTACAGATTTGCTTCGACCCTCGATCAGCATTANAGAAGTTATAGATTTGACCTAGTAGTCAAGTCTGTGAGCAAATTCCTAACCGACGATCTTTCTCCCATCTATCTCACAACCATGAAAGATATTATATACTGTGATGAACTTGAATCAGCACGCCGAAAGTCATGCCTAACAGTGCTGAACTTAACGTACAATATATTGTTGAGATGTCTATACCCTTTATTGCCGCATATAGTGCATGAGGCCGGCCATTATATGAGACCATCAGAGCCTCTCAGTGATTGGCAGAATCTCGGTTTCAAAGCAGCATGGAAAAACGATGCAATCCATAGCCAATTTGAAACTCTGATAAAACTACGTGGCATTCTAGTGAAGTCGTTGGGCTCTAGATTTGATATGATGAGAGACCATGATAGCTTGCTGCTTCTAAGCGACAAAAAGCTCTTCAAACACCTGAACAAAATTGCCAACCAAAATTCAGACCTGATGACAGAGTTATTCAAGACATCTACCTTTATCGTTGGTCATGATGATAGACTTTGCCAACCTGATGAAGTTGACAAATCATCAAAGACTCTCGATATACCCATGGGTTCCTCCGATCAAGAGTCTCTCGAGGGCGAGAAAAACCAGGAAGAAGCTGTGAATATCAATGTGTTATCAACTTGGACTAAAGAAACCTCCGGAGGGTACCGCGTTGGTGCCTCTATCTCTATCAACGGTGCAAGCCAGTCAAATATCGAAATGTGCTATAAGAAATCAAGCAATAGGAAGTGTTTGAGGTGTCGTCGTTTTACGGTGCTAGATGTACATGAGCATTCAAATGTTTGTTATCGGTGCAAAAGTGCGCTGCTTAAGCTAGGATTAGAAACTTAATTAAAGACCTAGTGATTCGATGAGATGCTAGCCAACGTTGGACACAGAGCACTAGTGTTGGTAGGCCACAAGCTTCAGTAGGCTCTGAGAGGGAGGAGGGTATTTTATTTGTCTATGATTTGGTGGGCCCCTCAAGTGGACTGCTTAGAGGTTGAGGCTACAGGGTTTGACCCAAAGGATGACTGGCTATGCCTATTTCTGTTGAAGTTGAACAATGTATCTTTTACTACTTGGGCCATCAGCCCAGTGATGGGTTCAATCGCAGCCTTAGCACAATCACCGGTAACCTTGCTCAGAGTATCATCCTGCTGTTTTTTGTCAGATTGATCATTCGAGGTCCATTTTGTACAACCTTTAGCCAAGCGAGACTCGGCCTGTTCGAGGCGCTCCGATAGATCTGATATCTGTCTGGTTGTGTATTCAGAGTTTGTGGTGAGACTAGTGGTGCCTAGAGTGTTGTACCAATACTTGTTGCCTAAACATTCGAGAAGATATGCGTCAAGCTCAGATTTAAAGTAAGAGATCTCTAGAGAATAGTACTTTTTACAATGGACACCAAAATCTTCTATCTTGTTCATGGGTATGGTTTGATACTCTGGAGTTGGGTCATCAGCAGGTTTAAAGTTTTTTGGATAACAGCGAAAGGCACCTATATCTACCTTTCCAGTAGATATTGTTCGGACAGGATCGATGACAATGGCCACGAAAGGGTCTTGGAATTGCTGATTAAGCATTTGAGTTCCAACATCGATACCGGAGAGCCAGCAGCCGTAGCCAGGATGGGAGTGGTACCAACCAATTACGTTCTCTTTCCTATCTACCTGCTTCGCTAGCTCCACATAATCCGCCATATACTCGTAAGCTTGGGCGTGGGCATTAACTCTAGTTTCAGTGCCCTCGACTGGCAGGGCAAATGAATCCATCACAATCATTGTTGACGTGTCCACCCTGCCCAATAGCATGCCCATTATCTCGAGGTTGCCCCCCTTCCTTGCGTGGCGGAGCATTTTGAGCAGAGCATGGGCGGATATTTTGATATGGGTGAAATAGTTGGGGTCCCGATCCCAGGGCTTCGCAATCCTGATGTCAGATTGTTGTTGATCATCGTAGACGTAGAGGTCCTCGTCGGCCATGGTAATTGTCGTCCAGGTAATGGGTGTTTTTTTCTGACGCAAAGTTTTGCTGGCAAAACCCAACAAAAACAAATCAATCCCCAGTGGGTTTTGAGGAGAGCGAGCCGGCGGCGCTCGCACATGGCCGGCGCGCGTCTGCAGTGGATAAATCGAGCGCACTTTTGGCACAGTACTGCAAGGAAAAAGCCAGGTAGGCTTGCTGCTTGCCGGCTCGAGTGACGCGCATGGGTGTTGCGCGCGCCAGCGAGCCTGCGCGGCTCTAGCTCGGCGCCGGCCGGATTCGTTTGGGCGCCTCAATTTGCCCAAGATTCAAAGCTTCTCTGGGGGGAGGGAAAAGTTGGATCCGCCGCATAGGCGAGGCGAGAGGAGGGGGAGGAGATGGAGAGTGGAGTTGGAAGTGAGAGGCGAGGAGGAGGAGGAGGAGGAACAAGAAGTTTGAACGCGGATAGAGATGGAGACGAAAATGAAAATGGATTTGGAATTGGAATTGCCGCTAAGACAAGCAGGCAGAGGAAACTACTTCGGCCGCCAAGGAAGTCGAGAGGAGGGAGGTGAGGCTAGGCAAGCAGGATGATGTTGTTTTCTTTAGGAGAGGATTGCTATTAGGTAGTTAGTTATGCATCCGAGGGATCAAGCGTTTGGGGGCGAGTTTTGTTAGTGGCAGCAGGAACGAGAGTCGGCAGATTCAACAGCTCCACTGGCGCTAGACTGGTTGCGCTTGCGCTTGCCGGCAGCAGCGGCAGCGGCAGCAAAGGTGGAGAGGGATTCCCCCCCCGCAAGGCTTGAGCTCACCTCAAGCCGAACGCTCGTCTAGAAGACAGGACTTGTAACTTGTAACCGAAGAGAATTGGGAGCGCACATTGTGTTTGTTTGCTCGCTCCATTGTGGCTCCGAGCGGCAGGTGCGTGGCCAGGCGGCACAAGGGAGATGCCTCAATTTGCGGGCCAAGACTCGTCGCATTGATCGATCGGGCCAACCAGTTGATTGAGGGTGCGTTTGGAGTTGTTTTAGGTGAGCGTTCAGGATGGATTCGAGTGTTTTGTCAAGCTGCGAGGCGAAGAGTCAAGCGGCCGAGCGGGGCAATCGGCCAAGATTCAAGCTGAAAATGGAGGAGCCAGGTGGAGTGAGCAACAAGAGGCACGGCCAACAAGCAACCCTCCGCCTCCTGCTCCTGCAACTCGCAACGATGTCGCTACTCGGCCAAGTTAACTGTGATTTGGGCCAGCCGCCAGCGGGGCAGCCGGCCGACAAGGCTGCAGCGCCGGGCCCAAAGGTGGAGGAGGCGCGCGTGGCTGCGTTCGCGAGCAAACTCGGCCACTGGTTTGCGTGTCGGCGCCAGGCAGCGGCCAGCCTCCAGGCAAACCTGGACAGGCNAGCAGAGGGCCGACCAAGCGGCGCCGGAAGCGGCAGTGGCGGCTGTCCGGCCCATTACGACGGCCACCTGTGCTGGCCGGCGAGCGAGGCCGCGGCCAGCGCCAGGCTGCCCTGTCCGCGGCTGAACTGGTTGCCAGGCGAACGGTGGGCGCCCGCAGCGGCAGCCGCCGCCCCGTTCAAATCTGTGATAGATTCCGTTCACTTGGCAGCGGCCGCCGCCACTGCCACTACTGCCGCCGCCGC
>Ga0058699_1000305_pt1 | contig 14911 bp, 8 predicted proteins | sample AgamicAtPe_FD_55078 | JGI IMG/M metagenome (GOLD analysis project Ga0058699, IMG submission 55078) | Agave microbial communities from Guanajuato, Mexico - At.P.e | ecosystem: Host-associated > Plants > Phyllosphere > Phylloplane/Leaf | place: Guanajuato, Mexico | collected 2012-10-15 | reverse complement strand
ATTTCTCACGCAAACGCAGGCCAAGCACAGTGGCTCGCCCCACTGCTCGCCATTGGACGCGCGCGCGCCCAAGAGCTAGGCGCCCCGGGCGCACATAGCGCGTGCGCGCTTTGCTGCTCTCGCCACCAGGAAGTGAGCCCGCAGCTCCAGCATCCATCTCTCGCCATATTTCGGCAGCGCAGACTCTAGATGAGGAGCGATTGGGCACACGGGCCCGAGCAATGCAGTGGAGACGGGCGGGGCTGCCGGCTGGTCGGCCCAGCTCGCCCGCTCCTCCGCTTGAGCAGCCCCATTCGGGCGGGCGCCTTTTCCAAGCGACCCTCCATGAGTTGGCCCATCTCTCGCTTTCTCGTTTGACGGCTCACATTGAGCGTCATTTTTGGCGCCCATTGACGGGGCCGAATGATAACAATGCCGCAGTCAACTGGCTCCACGGGCATGACAATTCAGCGCACCGCCCAAGCAGAATGAGCATTCAAATGTTTGTGGCCAACTGGCTGAATGGGGAGCAAGCAAAATGGCGCGAACGCTCCCTTGGCCAACAACGGGCAAAGCGGCAGCGCTTTCGGCGAGACAGTGCCTCAATTCGAGAGCGCATACGAATGTAGACAATTTCCTATTTGGTCCGTCCCAACGACGCGGCGCACACTGAAAGCGCCTCCCTTTCCGGGTTCCAGTGGCCCGATTGCTGTCGCGGGGTTCAGGGAGCCTCTCGGCTGGCTTTGGAAGTCATTCAATTTGGCCGGCGAGTGGGAATGCAAGCGGGCACCCCTTTGATCTAACACTGTGTTTGCGTCATAGGCCATTGCGGCGCCCTCGCCGTTTGGCTGCGTTGGCCAGCGCGAACTCGCTNCTGTGCGAGCGGGCCAGCAGCTTGCTTTGAACCTCCAAGCTCCATTGGCGGCCACTCCAGCCCATCTAACGGGCGGAAGCGAGACCAATCAATCACGTTCAAGCCAACGCTCACTGGGCGCCACCATTAGCGGGGCCGTGCAGGTCGTTTGCTGGGCCGCAAGATGGTGGCGCTCGAAGGGCGGAGGGGCAACGTGCGCCCTGTATTCCAGGTTCCACTCCTGAAGAGTCCCCTGCGGCTGCGGACGATTGTTGTTGAGCCACTCTTGGTATTATTATGATCATTGTTATCGGTAAACCTTTGCCTCTTCTGAAAGGCAACCGGACGAGAGAGGAGGGAGCAGCGGCAGCGGCGAGGAGAGAGAGAGAGAGAGAGATATGGCAGATGGGCCCGGCTCTCCTCTGACAGCTCCTCTCGCCGCTTAGTCGCGTCTGGCTACTCGGCTGGCTGCTCGCGGCCAAATTGCGCGCTGCTTGACGCAAGTAGCGAAAACTCGAAACGCTTAGACTGTCGCCCGCTTAGACTGGCTTTAATTAGGAATAGAAAATCTATCCCCAAGGATGGAAAGATGGATGAAAGAGAGACACCATGAGGAGGAAGCGACCCTCCGCTGGAGACTAGCGACAGCCTAAGTGCCTTTGCTCCCCCTAGGGACTCGTTCGGAGATCCATCTCTATCATGGCCTCCCCGCCCAACTCGCCTCTACGTCGCTGCCGCAGCCGCAGCCACAGCAGCCGCCACAGCATCCAGTTTGCCATCCCTCGCCTCTCGCTTCCTATGCACAACTAGGAAATCATGTTCAACAACGACACAGATAGATGGACCAGCTTGATCTCGTTTTACTCGAATTAAATGAAATCAAATTCGCGCATCTCGCCCGCTGTCGCCAGACGCATCCACTTGGACGCCAGACTCAAGCTCCTATCATAATTTAGACCCTCAAACATCGGCCAACCGTCTGCGGGCTCCAGGCAAAGCGCGGCGCCCTAGCGCTCAAGCTCGATCAGCTTGGCCTCCTTGTTTGGCCAGCTGCAACTGGCTAGCGACTCTGAAGCAAGCGACAATGACAACAGACAAATGCAGACTCTCGCTCTCTCCTCTTCTCCTCCCTCGTCGCCGGCTGATCGCTGCCAAGAGCCAGGCTAGATGTAGAGGTCCCGTCCCTTGGCTGCTCCACTCCATTGCTGATCCCATAGCAGGACGCCTCACTCAAGTAGGCCTCGAAGAACAACTGGAGCTGAGAGAGGGATTTTAGTGAAGCATTATTGTATTATTATGTTAATTGTTGTGTATTTTAACTCGCAAGTCGATTGGCCAGAGGGCCGTGCCAAATTCTCGCCAATGGAAGCCAAGTCAACTCGACCGGAGGCTTTCTTCTTCCTTCTCACTCATCCGCAATCTCTTCATTTGCTTAGATTTCTTTGCCGATGCTCGCTTTGTCTCACAGAATCTGAATCAGCAGCCAACAATAGGCCACCAACACCATTGTTGGGCGGCGTGTTTATGTCTCTCTCTCTCTTTCTCTCACTTCGAGTCACTTGTTTTGCTTCCATGTTGATTGCTGGCACTGTTGGACGGATATTCAAACGACGAAGGCTCGAAATCACTGTAAAGAAGGCGCAATCCGCGCAACTATTGGGTCCAAGTGGGATGAAAGAGAGTGGGGGGCGATGGCTGATTGGTATCAGCTGAATGCGCTCATGGTCTCCGGTGCTCGAGTTGTCCGAGCATGCGAAAAGCAAACTTCTTCATGATATATGAGACTTGTTGCGGCCTCGAGTTTCGACTCGCGACTTGAGTTGCATTTGAGCACTGGCAACGGATCGAGCCAAGTGCAGACCAAGCAATAGCCTCCAACAATAATTTCTATACCAGACCGCCTATGCGTCTATCAAAACAATCTGCACTAAACCTTGACCACCGAAGTGAACGAAAAATAATTTCCTGCCAGCCTTGCAGTCCCGCTTCTCGCAAACATCCGCTCTCGGGTGGCTTTAGCAAGCGAGTATCAGCGAGGGGGGGGGAAATAGAAGACTTCTTCGTATCGTGCTTGTCCACAAGCTTCTAACTTAATTCTACATGCTCACAATAAGAACGGTTATAGCCTAAAATTTACTTGAACAGGACCTTTGATAATTCGCGCACTCTGATCCAATTTGCGCGCTAAGCTCACCCAAAGTCGAGCAATATTGGTTGATCAGTTTGAGCGAGACGGCTGCCAGCTGAGCAGCCTTTGGTTTGGTCGATTCTGGTGCTGTGACCTCCAGACAAGTTTGGCTTAGGTTCAACTATGGACGTGCCACCATCCAGCTCGATTCTCTTGCGCTTGTCTGGGCTCGAACTAGCCAGCGAGGCCTCTGATGCGTTCCCTGTATAATCGGCCAATTTTGTCCTATTAACGCTCTCTAGTGGAATCTTTCTTACCTTGGGATTGCGGTTACAAAGACCCTGCCTAAAGTTTGGACACTGGAGAGTTCCGGGTTTAATGCAAAGGAACCTGTTTTGTCTCTGTTGTGAACGATTTTCATTTTTGTGCAACTGATCGAGGTGACTCTCCAACAGCCTCATGGGTACGTTTGGCCATTTGTTTGCGTTCGGCATATCGCTTTTGTCCATTCCCACCGCATCTATGACTCGCATCATATCCCACAGTTTGTTCATAGAGACGAGGAATTTCCTATAGATCACGAGCATTTCCTGACACAACTTGGACTGGGTCACTGAAAAGTAGAGGCCNAGCAGTCTTATGATTGCACTCTGGTATGCGATGTAAAGTTTTACGAAATCCCTGTAGAGCATTGAGAAGGCCGAGGTAATTATGCCATTGTTCAATGCGCTAGCTCCGGCATCAAATAGAAGAAGAGTATCGAACTGGTTTTGCAGGTGCGGAAGTGTGGTGAGCAAGCGATCAAGCGGCATTTGTTTGAACTGCTGATTCAGCTTGTTGGTAAGAGTAACATTCGCTCCACAAAAATTAACACCCAGAGATCTGTAAGTGGCCACTTGGACGCCCAAGTAGCGCGAGTATCTTCGAACGTAAATAGACATGGTGCGTGCTAGCGCCGAGCTCGAGTCCACAAATGTGGTCATTTGGTCAAGCAAAATCTTGATCTCTGTTGAGGTGGCCANGAACTGGATGAAATTTTCGTTGCCATGATTGATTGTGTGGTGCATTGCAATGATTGACTTGAAGGCAACCTCCCATTCGGGTCTTCGCGCGCGTTGCATCAGATATTTGGCTAACTTTGGCGCCGAAACGTTTGGTTCATGTGTGATTGCTGCAAGATCTGCGAGGTCCCATTTTAGTTGAGAGAATGGGATAGGTTAGTGGNTAGAAGTTTACTGCTCCTCAAATAGTTTATTTCTCGTCTACTTACAGTTGAGATGCTTCCTCTTCGGCCCAATGAGTTTTCGTGATGTTGCTTTTAGGACAACAAACGCAATCCAGCGGCCAGAAACAAGGCACTTGAGCGCGGAAAGCTGGTCGGGCAAGATGGGACCCACTTCGGGTTCGTCAGAAAGTGGCGATTTTCCAAGAAACGAAACCACGACGGCCATTTTTAGGCTCAAATCTCTCAAGACAAAAGGCAGAGTATAGGTGCAAATTTTGGCATGAGGAGGCATTTGTTTACGTTTTACGTGCGATGGCGGCCCTCATTGGCCCAGCATGTGTAAGCGTATTTGCAAGTCAGACGACTCGTGCAAAGGTGCGGCGAAGCCCTGAGGCCAGCGGGCGCGAACTCGTTTTGGAAGCACGCGGGTGCGGGAACCTGCAGGTCGAGCCCTCTGCAGCCCAACACGTGTTTGTTAGGTTGCCATGGATTCCGAGTNGATTGAGCTGGACAAGAGGTCTGGCTCGTATCAGTCTGACATGGAATTGAACGAAATCAGGAGTCGAAATTGAAATCATCAACGGTTTGAATCGATGGATCCAGAGGGGCGAGTAAGGAGGAGCTTAAGCCAGTTCGAGAACGACTTGTGGCTTGATCGTCGCTTGAAACTTGCGGAGATTCTCGAGCACTTGGATTCGATCAGACAAGGTAGCGATAGTACACTGAGAGATTCGGCCGAGGGATGGATTCGATTCTTCGAGTTCCTAGGTGACGAGTGTTGTGGTTTGAACTATAGCTGCGATAAACAATGGGGCGAATTATTGATCTTGATGCAAATCAGCAGAAAGTTGAACCACCGCACGGTCCGACTGACAGATGTTTTGAGGAGCAGGGAGGCCATTGAATGTAATGCAAAGAGTATACGCATGTTCAACAAAGTTGCAACATTGTCGCAAACAATAGAAGTTTCTCTGGCCAAATTGGAGGAATCAATTGCCCTCTGTCAATTGATTCTTCCAACACTACCTGCCGATGATTCGTTCATGGTGAACGAGTTGCAATCTTCCATGGACTGCCTGCAACAGACCTGTCGACAGCCCATCTGCACCCTCAAGATGGAACTTTGCGACAATTTGATCGCAAAGAGGTCAACCTTGGAACTGTGGCGGTCGAGACTGGGCGATANGGAGACAATTGTAATCAGGCTCGCCAAATTCCTGTCAAATTTGCTCGAGTTTCAAACGAATCTGATCAAGCTGAAACCGTTGATGATCTCAACTGAGAGGGCAAACGACGAACTCTCGCAAGGTAACTTGAGCGGTCCAATAGGGTCGTGCAAAGGAACTTATTCGAACGCTCGAGAGTTCCAAAAGAAACTAGTCCAATCTCTCAGCAAAATAAACCAGCGCAAGTTTGAAAGAGACAAAGGGATCGCTAGTATTCAGCTGAAACTTATACTTAAATCGACTGGTGAATACTTGCATGAGATATATGGTGATGGGCTGGTTAAAGAGCTGGACAATCTGAACAGGTGTATAACAGTTCTGGATAGAATGATGCAGGAATTGCGGCTCGAATTTGGTCGTTTTTATTTTGTCAACGATGTTGAATTGCTAACAATCATTTCGCTCAACTTGCAATTGGTCAGAGATGGGAAATCAACCGAAAACAAGCGTCTAATTTCCAAGTTATTCACCAATTCTGTCTGTGAGTTTGAAATCGCAGGTAATAACCTTGTTGGCATTTGGAGTCCCATGGGAGAATTTATAAGCTTTCACAGCAGTCCAATACAGATCAAAAAGGAGGTGAACGTTTATAGCGTAGAGATAATCCGCATTTTCAACGAGATACTCCGCAAANTCCGCTCCACTCTCAGCTCAATACTGTTCAAAAGTTTAGCGGAATCAAGCTCAATCGATTGGTCCTTGCCTGTTCAGCTGATATACTTGGCCGAGCAGGTTAAGTTTTGCAGTAAAGTTGAAGACTGCCTGAAAGGCGAAGGAGATTTAAACAAACTTGAGCAATTCTACGAGCTTAGATTGGCTGATTTAAGCATCAGATCTGGCGAAAAGTCTGATTGGCTTGAGAGTTTCAAGACTTCAGCTGCAATATCAATGACAGTACAGCAGATGTCAATCCTCGTAAAGCTCAACTCTGAAAATGTCAAAGACGTTTNCGATTGGAACTGGCAAAAGAGGTCTCGTTACTATGTAACAGGTGCTGGCCGAGTCTTAGAAGTTTGCATAGCAGATTCAAAGTTTGCGTATCGATTCGACTATCTGCCCTTACAAATGGAAAGCGCGAGCGGAAGAGCCAGTTTGGGTTCTTTCAAGCGTTTGATTGACACTAGGGTCACAGAACGGTGTTTCCTTGCTGCCAGCCAAGCAAATTGCGACTTCCGCTTGGGAGCAAACCCCCAGGGGCCAGCCGGTTGCGGCAAGACCGAGACAATCAAAGCGCTCGGCTACTCGATTGGCTGCCAGGTAATAGTGCACAATTGCGACGAATCCAACGACAGCAACTCCTTGGACAGCCTTATTTGGGGCCTCACGCACACCGGCCTATGGGGTTGCTTCGATGAATTCAACAGGTTGAATGAGTCCGTCCTCTCGGCCACCTCGGCTACCTTAGAGCTTGTACAAACAAGCTTGCGCGAGGGCAAATCTACCGTACAATTGGCGGATGGAAGAACAATGTGTTTAGATCCGGCTAGCGCCTTCTTTATCACCCTCAATCCAGGCGATGCGAGTAGGTACAGAGGCCGGCGACAGTTGCCGACGAATATACGCGCCTTGTTCGTGCCAATCTCAATGGTTCTCACCCAGGTAGATTCAATTGTTGGAGAGAAGCTGCTCGTCATGGCCAGTGAAATGAACTGGCGANGCAAGTTGAAGCCGGGCGAGGCATTCGAATTTGGTCGGCAGCTTTCGCGTTGGCTCCAGTGGACCAACAGAAGGCTTGTCCATTGTGCTGCGAGATGCGAATGGGACCTCAGATTGGTGATGGCCATTTTGAGAAGACTCAAGCTACTTTCGTTGCAAAGCGAAGATGTTGATGTCAGAGAGCTACTAGTGAGGTCGATTGAACGCGAAGTGGTGTCGCGCTTAACCCAAGAGGAGCGGCAACTTTTCAGAGAGAGCATTGAGGAAAACTTCTCTCCTGGAACTCGCAAAGTAATTCACTCGATTGAGGAGGAATCAAACCTGTCGAGAAAACTGGACCGAACAATATCAGAGCTATCAGAGCAATTCCAAAGTGGAGCTCTAATCAAGAGTCGTGCACTAGATCTCATGTTCCAATTAGAGACGAGGGTTGGCGTTCTGCTGTTGGGCCCTCCAAGCTCAGGTAAATCAACAACATGGAAAGTGTTGGCCTCAACTCTTGGCGACTCCGTCAGATGGTTTGCAATCAATCCGGGAGCCTACAATAAGCAGAAACTATTCGGGTTTGTGGATCCTGTGAGTCGCAAATGGGTTGATGGAATTATGGCTGCAAAAGTGCGCCATGCCATAGAGATTCTCCAATCTGAGGAGCTGAAAACGGAACAAGTTTGGCTCATCCTTGATGGGCCCATTGATCCTGACTGGATTGAATCGCTAAATTCAGTTTTGGATGACAATCAAATCCTAACTCTGAGTTCCGGCGAAAGACTTGAATTTTCTCTTCGCTCTAACAAGAGCATCAAGCTTATCTTTGAAGCAACCGATGCTAAGCTTGCATCACCGGCTACAATATCGCGCCTCGGTCTAATCTACCATGAAAGGCTCAGCTCGTTCGCTCCGAGTCGAAAGCTCGAACTTTGTCCTGCTTTGCAAGCAAGGGAGAAGGAACCTCAACTAAACCAAGGGCAAAAGGAAGCTGCCAATGGGCCGCCATCAAGTGATGAAACAGCGAGGAAAATCGTTGCTGAATTCTTAGCCTTCGATGAGGAAAAATTGTTGATAGTGGCCACACAAGATACATGTAATCTCTATAAATTATTTCAATCGGTGGGTGTCGTAGATTCTGGGATTAATGTACCTTTCACTGAATATCGTTGCAGCCCAGACTCGAGCTCAGTGCATCTTGTGGAGTTTGTGGAGGCAAACCAACATGAAACGCTCATGATATTGCATAATATCCATCTCATAGCATCGGACAGCAAGTGGAATACGAGTAGTCTAGTCGAGATGCTCAGGTTCATGCTCACTTATGATGGCTACTATAGTTCAAGATTTGACTTTGTATCCCTGAGAGCCAAGTTTGTGCTCTTGGTCGAAAACCTTGAGGACGTCAATGAGAGAATGGTATCGTTAGGTAAAGCGATCCAGCTTTGCCAGGCCGACCTACCTCAGGCGAGTCTCACTCACCTGGAAAAGTTGGATTTGGAGTTTATCAATAGCCCAGGCTCGGCGGTCATCACAATTTCAAGTTCTCAACTTGGCGCTGGCATCCGAAGAGAGCTGATGGAGAAATTCTCTGGCCGCAAAATACTAGGATTCCGCAACACTAGAGAGGCTCTCCAATCGATGGAGAATTTGAGCGAAATTTGCGACGGAAACATCACCTCTGGGTCGGGATTTCTGTTTATCCTGTCATCTGTGGAATGCCGTCTCCTTGGACCGGAACTACGATCGAGACTATTTCACAAACTCAACTCGTTTAGAAACTATCCAAAAGGAGGGCAGTTGATCTTGATAGATCTAGATGCAACCAAGAATCCAACTGAGCTTACTTTCTGGCGGTCGATGGGCAGTATTGTACACCTTTCATCGCGAAGAGAACGCATGATTGAGGCTGCTATAGCGCAATTTCGCTCCCTATTGCTNGCCTATCNTATGCAATGTAATCAAGTGGACGATGTGCTCAACTTAGTNACGAAGTTCCTGCAAACTCTTCCAGAATGTAGATTGCTCAACCAGAGGTACTCGGATAGCTTCTCTAACATTAGTGTCAGCTTGATCGACAAGCTGAGCTCGCGTTTGACGAGCCGACGCAGACTCCTGACGGGCGGACTGAGTCGGTTGACAGATGTTGGTCGATGTATCGAGCAAATGAAACTCAATGGCCAACACGAGGAAGATAAACTCAGAGCGAAGAAACAAGAGATAGGAAANCTGATGGAGTCTATTGATTCAGCGTTGGAGGTTTTGCAGTTCCAGCGAAACGAGGTGGCAAATTTGAGGAGCCATCAAGAGGAAAGGAGGGCCGAGATTGCCAGAAAGAGAGTAGAAATTGAGTCTGAATTGTCGAAAGTGAAACCGTTGGTAGATTCGAGCAAGAGCGAGATATTACAACACCTGAAACCAGAAGCTTTAAACGAGATCAGGACTATGCGGGCACCACCAGAAACTGTGAAGGATATCCTAGATGTACTATTCGTGTTATTAGGTGGAAAGGACACCTCTTGGACTTCAATCAAGTCCCATCTTGCAAGGTGTTCGCTCAGAGAGGAGCTAGTTAGGTACCAATTCAAAGAGAAACTTAGCAAGCCCCTGTTGTCCAAAGCTGAAAGCATGATTGAGAGGAAGCAGACAAGTTTCAGCAAACAACAAGCAGCTCGGGCCTCAAGCGCCATCGTGCCAATCTTGCATTGGATTGAAGCTACGCTAAAATATGGCAGAGTTCTGATCAAATTGAACCCCTTGGAAGAGGAACTTATCACCTTAGAAGAGGAGCTTTCAAGGATAACAAAGCTGGCCGAAAGCACGGAGAATGAGCTGGGCAAGATTGATTGCAGGATGGAGCAGGATTCATTGAGACTGAGGCAGCTTAACGATGAATCTGATAGNTCACAGCAGGTATTGTTGAAGCTGAAGAATAAATTAGATGAAGCTGAAAGTGCTAATCTCAATCTAGCCAACCAGATCGTCAGATGGAAGTGTGAGCTGGACTCCATAGAGTCGATGCTTGTCGGCAACGAATTGGTCAAGCTTTGCCTGTTTGCCTCTTCAGTAGCTATTTTCTATACAGATGATGAGGACTTCGAGAATTGGCAAACCTTGTTCGGATTGGTTCCAACGAAGCGTGCTGCAATCATTGACGAGCTATTGACTCTCTTGGATGAGAATCACCACCACCAGCCGAATAGGGGTTACAAAGGTATCAACACTGAAGACAATGGCGGCAAGCTGAGAGAGAGTAAAACTGGCAAACTTTTGCAACTCTTGATCTTGAAACTTTGCCTTGAGTGCGATTCATCTTCCAAACCATCACGTTTAATACCGTTTCTAGACTTGGGATGCCTCTCATCTGATAACGACTCGCCTCCATCAGATCGAGAGCTTAAACAGATCCTAGGTTTCAATTCGATCTTACGACCATTGAAGGACATTGCAACTATAAGATGCGCTGAAATATCTGAAACGAAACTCATCCAATCAATGGAATTGGCGGTGAGACTAAAGAAACTCCTTGTGATTGAGTTGCGTGAACTCGAGTCAAGCCAAGACCTTGACATCCTAGACTTGGCACTTGGAGGCCATGAAACCGACGGAGTTCGTTTAATTTTAGTCGGTCGCCTTAACCAACACCCAGCGATCACGCAATTCTTGCGCCCAATAAACCTATTGTTGGCCAATAATTTGGGTGAGCAAGANATTGAGCTGAACATCCTAAATTATCTTGTTGAATTCTACGATCCGGAACTTGGTGAATCAATGGCTGAATTGGAGGAGAGTTTAAGGTTGAAACTCTATGAGACTAGTTCGATGGAACAAAATTTGCTCGAAAAATTGGCCATCTCAAGGGGAGAAACAAATTTGGAGGGTTCAGATATTGAGGTTCAAGATGGTTTGATTGAAGTTTTGAGCGGACTAGATCGTCTCAACAAATCGGCTGCAACTTGCGTGAGCCAATTGGAGAGTAAACTGCTTCAACTAAGCCAAAAACAAACTAAGTACTCGAGCCTATCGTCGAAAGCTGCTCAGTTCTATCGAGTCTGTTTGGCGCCATTGCAAGCAATAGACAAGTTCTATCATATCTCTTTGGACAGATACTCAAAAATGCTGCTTAAAGAGCGAGAGCAACTCGGCGCGGGCAGAGAGTTTGACTGCTCGATCGACGTTGAGTTCTTCGCNCGCCAGGTTATACGTTCAATGCGACCGGCGTGTAGATTAAACTTTCAAAGGAAGCTTCAAGATCAACAAGTTGGACTATCTACAGACATTTGGCCAACCAATGCCAAGCTAACCTCCCAGTGTGTTGAATCCGAACTGAGCGAGATTGTGGTGGAATTGTTCGAGATGGATAACGCTAGTGGCGCCAGCAAATCAACGATCAAACTGATGATTGTGCTGCACGACCCAACCAAGTCTAGTCCGCAAGGTGAAATAGACGAGNTGTTCCGTCAACGAGAATCGAAAGCTCTAAATAAGGAGNCTTCCCACCTTTACAAGAAGATGTACGCGACTTGCGAGCCGAGCAAACAGTTTCAGCTTGAATTTACGAGATTCGTGCATTCAGATTGGCATGATAAAGATCAAAGAATCGCACTGAAAGCAACGACAACAACAGAGACCTCAACAAGGTGCCTTTGCATAGCTAATGCTCATTTATCGCACAATTGGATAAATACGCAACTCCTGGCACTCTTGGAAGAGGCAGAACTTTTCATGGGTTCAACCGATCGCTTGCAGGTGATCTTAGTTGGCGAGTCAGCGCCAAGAGATGCAGCTGGCTTCGATTCTAGTGTACTGAACTATGCTCAATTCAAGTATTGGTACGACGAGTTGGCTTTCAGTCTGACACATAGATTCAGGCTTCTTTCCAACTTCGTTTTGAACTCTTTCGAAATTTCCCCATCAAACATAAAAACGAGCGACTCGATAATGGACAAGCAATTGATTTTGTTTCACGTTGTTTGCCAGGAACGATCAAGGACGAGTGAAAACGGAAATGGCGGCCAACCAACTGGTTGGTGTTCGTATTATAGCTTCGACAATAGCCTATTGACGTTCGCTTTCCAAAAATTGCGACGACTCCAGCAAGTGAACTCGGATGAGATTCAAGTGAGAGCCTTACTTTGCCGATATCTTGAAAATGTATTCTACGGAGCACGATTGGAAAGACGAGAGGACGAGCTCGCGCTAAGACAGTTGACCGAAAGATTTCTTGGCTCGCTAAGCTCAGGTCGAGATCAGTTGACTCTGTTGAAACGGTTAGAATCGCTTGTGGACGAGCGACGCAATGAGGCAATCCTTGGACCTGAACGTGATGAGATACTCGACAAGCTCACAGGTCTAGCGTGAGCTCGAGACACCCGAGGAAAATCGGACTACCTCTTTTGGAGTGAGCTGAAGCGACTCACACCTCAGCGGTATCGAAATAAACCTCGTTAGTTTAGAGCAAACACAAGGCTCAACGGCAAGTTTGGCCCGATGCCGTCAATGAGGGCTGATAACTGATGGGTAAAATTGTATTGGGCTTCCTGGTTCCGTTTTTCTCGTTTCATGTGATGACTGTTTGACTCTCGTGAGCTGAAGCAGGTTTCACTGGGTTGTCTCTTTGTCGATGATTTTGTGTTACCGAGTTATGTGAGCTCTGCTTCCGCTCGAAGTACTTGACCCTGCTGACACCAGCGCACATTTCTAATGAATCCATTAGACACCCCTCGGCGAGTCCACCTTTCGACGCTCCAGGATCTGTTCATTTGGTGTTTTCCGATATACTCGTTCCACCAGGTCTNACGAGACGGATTAGCTGCTATCTGGGGTGTCTGAAGGTGCTCTAGAACGTTGNGACCGTGTCCGTAAAGAATGGTCCGAGATCACAGGGGAAATATGCCGAGGCGAGTCGAAGCCGTGATTCAAGCAAAATGTGTTCCTACCTTTCGCTTGAAAGTGATGGGACAAGCCAAGGTCCCGCTAAGAGCCATTCAAAACTGCCGCTCACACATGTGAGATAACAATAAAATGAAAGTTAACTCATCAAAAAATACCCAAAATTCGTCTCGAACGATAGTTCATCGATAATGCAAAGATCGGGTCAAGCCTGGAAGCCATCGTATTGGCTGCCGAACTCAGTTGCGTCTCTTCATTTCTAGTTCTTTCGCCTTCTCGTGTATGAGCGGGTCGTCAAAGGTTTTAATCCACTCGGGTAGAAGCGAGAGTTAGCTGTAGAGAGGCAAGGATTGACTGGAGCGAGAAGAAGAAGANGCACGATGGTCTTTCCCCCACTTTCTTTTCAATAAACGGCTCGGTGCAATCAAGGGAGGGGGTTCGCTTTGAGAAAGGTTGAAACAAAAAGACTCATCACACCCTCTCTGTGTGCTCGTACGGTTCGTATGTGCCGTAATTCTTCTCTGATTGTGACCATCCCATGGGAATTCGGATCACCATCACAACACAATAATTCCAGGATCAGGCTCTTGGAGATATGGTCTGAAACTATATATGTTTCCTTGAATATCTTTGTTGCCGTTTGGTCGGTCGGACAGTTCAAAATTACACCTGGTGACGTACTTGCGTCGAGGGAAATTTCGCAAATCGGAGTAAATTTCACCCACAAATTTCTCGTCTCGGTTCCTCTCATCACTAATCAAGGAAATCTTATGAACACCCTGGATTCACTGGGTGGTGCATCCGCATTGTCTGTTATAGTCGTAGGTACACGACTGTAACATTTGTACTCACGACTAAGATAAATATCGCATAGTCGCAGAGAGCCTTCGGGGCATGTGAGGGAGGGATAGGTCATCTGCGCAGTCTTTTCCCCCCTTGCATTGGTACTTGTTTATTCCTCAGGCACAGAAAAAATATAGCCGATTCAAAACCCATATAATATTCCGTGTTCCATATTTATCCTTTAACTCCAGATAGAACCCAAGTAGTAATTAATAGAAAGCCTGATTCCATTTGGGCGACAGAACTAGAGGGCTACCCATTTTATCGGGTCACAAATCTGTAATCTGGACTAGAGAAATATCTCCAACTTTTCACCCTAGTCCCTCTGTCCAACCCTATTCTGACCGTTTGGCAAGCATGCTGCTACACCCTAACGCCTCATCGAGCTACCTCAAAGATCCGCAAAGATAGTAATCCACTCGAATTTTACGAAATAAGGAGAAATTACATGAAATTAAATGCCAACTAACACAACCCATAGATCAGATACTGGATCGTTGACAGCGGACAATCAACAAACTTGTACGATGAAAACAACTAATCCTAAGAGAAATGGCTCAATCTCACGCTTCAATAATGCGCGAGAAACCGACAACAGATCGAATTTTTCAGCTAGCGCCTCACCAGTCTTTCTCGATGAAACGATATCTCCATTGAGAACAGATCCACGTCATCTGTCAACAAAACTTGGTAAACCAATTCCTCTAGGAACTCTCAACATGGATAGTGAAAACCTTCAAAACAATATTGTGAAATCAATACAGTCTACGAGCAATTCCACCGTGAACCCCATCAGTAGCAGGATGAAGCGTTCACCCAGTGTTCCAGGTATCAAGCTTGATTTTGACCCAGCCACCATGAGTTACAAATTATCCGAAAATCTGAAGCAATCGCAAGCAAACTCTAGCAATAAATACCATCACTTATCCAGGTCGCCCATGAATGGAAATAGTGCTGCTTCATACCAGCCCACAATAAAAGTAATTAGTAATCCATACAGCAACAAGACACCGAAACTTTCTAGTGAAGTAAGTCACCTGGAACACTGGGTGAACGCTTCATCCTGCTACTGATGGGGTTCACGGTGGAATTGCTCGTAGACTGTATTGATTTCACAATATTGT
>Ga0058699_1000304_pt1 | contig 14955 bp, 11 predicted proteins | sample AgamicAtPe_FD_55078 | JGI IMG/M metagenome (GOLD analysis project Ga0058699, IMG submission 55078) | Agave microbial communities from Guanajuato, Mexico - At.P.e | ecosystem: Host-associated > Plants > Phyllosphere > Phylloplane/Leaf | place: Guanajuato, Mexico | collected 2012-10-15 | reverse complement strand
GAGGACGCGGCCAAGGATGGGGCCGAACGCGATGGTTCCGAGTCCAAAGCCAACGCGTCCACCTGGAAGGCCCAACTGATTGACGAGGAGGTGCGCAAAATNGAGGAGCTTGCCAAGCGGAGGAGGAGCGAGCGAGGNCGCAACAGAGGCGACGAGAGCGCAGACTATCCTGGAAGTGCCGACGATAGAGCTGAGGGTGGACGTGGCCAGACGTTCGAGGATACGAGCGAGTCTCGCGAGAACGGTGCCTCTATCAGGCCCGACAGCGTTCTTCAGTTGACCATCGATGAGAAGGATGCGCAGGCAAAGATCACGCAGCACTACACTGAGAGTGCTCCCGCAGGTTAGTTGCCCCACAAGCGCTTACCTTGGCGATCGGAATCCACCGAAGTCGAGCTCCGTCGGACTTTGTAACATNGTTGGTGTTGTACAAATCGCCTACACATCCTTCTNTGAGCCTCGAGCAGTTGAAGGTTTGCGGCCACCATTTAGCAAGAGTGACAAGGACAGCGAATGCTAGCTTTCTCGCGCAAGCAGAATTGTACCTATTCATTGTAGATCAATGGTGGCCCTGATGTCAGTCGAGACCAGCTGAGCTTCACTTGCCACAGTTAGGAGGTCGGAGCTGATGACTCGAGATGGACCAAACCGCAATCATTGAACGGAAACCGATGTGAGCACAAACCATTGCACCTACTGTTCTCCTTAAGCTCGCATTGGCTTGGTCACAAAATGGCCAATGGATCAATAGGTGAGATATCCAGATCGAGTTGGGCAAGGTTGTCAAAGCTACGATCAGCCTAGGACAGTTAGCCCCTCGCAGGTGCTGGCCCACAATGGAGATGTAATGAGTCATGACTCATGAGCGCTGATAGTCTCAACGGCGCAGCCAGCGCATTTCGAGCCAGGCCGCTTGGAACTGACGGCTTGCGGGTGAGCACTGGAAGCGGCGAGCAATGGGGAGGCGGCCAAAATAGAGCGGAGTCGTCCATTGCCGAGTCTCAAAACTGGACTGCGAGTGCGGAGACTAGGTGGCGCTGCCGCTGTGGGCGGGCCGAGCTCGCATATTATTGATTGTGGCGCATTAATCAATCCTTTAGTGAATAATTTGTTTTATTCGAGCCGCTCAAAACTGGATGCAAGAGGCCGAGTTGGCCAGTGAGTTGCCATTAGTGCGGCCGAGTGTCCATTAGCGGCCAGTTGTTGCTCGCGCNGCCGCTTATTTTTTGGCCAAACTCGCGTTGAGCAAGTTTCTATAAACGCGCACTAATTGCGCGTGAACCAACATATTGAGCTGGCGGCCAGATGCTGGCAAAAGAAGCGGAAGTTGCGCGCAGATCATTAAGTTGGGACCAAATTGAAACCGAGTTTTGAGGACAACAAAAGGAGTTCAGGATTTGTTGCGCGCGCTCGCCTTCCGCAGGCCGAGTGGCAAGTCTAAACGAGATATCAGATTGGACAGGCTGCTTCGGGCGGAGATAAATTAAATAAAGTTAATGTTAATGATAACAAAGTAATGGACAGCCTAGCCGATTAATTGAATACGAAGCGCGGCCTAGATGGCGACACGAGCGCGCCGGAAGTGACTCCTTTGCACCTTCCATTGAGTCAGCAGATTGTGGACTCCAGTGAATGGGGTTGAGGTCTTTGTTCTGGCNTCGTCCGCTGACGAGCTCGCTTGCGAGCAGAGATAACCGGCTCGCGTCTATATTTGCGCAACGTTTGCGCCCCAAACGTTTTGCCCGACGCTAACTAAACAAAGTGCTCGACTGGCCCNGCTCGCGGCGCCAGTTTCCGCTGTAAGCGCGCGTTTGTTTATTCAACAAAGTGTTTGGCTTGTTTGATTTGGGCGCTCCAATTTGGGCGGCCGAGCTTGGGCCTTTTTTCACAAATCTCGCGCCTCATCGGCGCTTATCTCGTCGGCGGCGCGCGATAAGAACTCTGCCCTATAAGTGGGCCCGGGGACTCAAAAGAGTAATTTAAAATTCTGATCTTGGCCGGCGCCCCTATAGCGCGGCCAAAGAGGTCAGCACTTGCGAGGAGGCTACCTGCAAGCGGCCGCTTATAGAGCGACTCGGGCGGCTGCATAATCAAATTTTGGCCAAAAACTCCCTCTCGCCGGCCGGCTAATCGAGTTGGCGCAAACTTTGGCGCCCGCTTTGCACTCGGACGCGCCGATGGGAGGGGGCGAAAAAGTGGGCTGGCCGCGCAAGGGCGAAACAAGTTTGCGCTTCCAATTAGATTGGCGGCCGCCATCGGCGCCAGCCGGGCGCGCGCGCACCCAAAAATGGGCGGCGCCGCGAGCGGGCTTATAGAGGCTCGTCTGGCGGCGCCTTCATTAGAGTTTGGGCCAGAGTTTGGCCGTCGATTGCNTTCGCGCGGCCAATCGGACGCAATCAGCTCGGCGCGCTTTGTTTTGGGCTTGCGGCGCCAACAATGCGCTCGCTCGGCTAATGAAATTTACAATGCGATTTTGTTTCGCCAAACCGGCCGCCAGTCAGTTCCATTTTGGGGAAAAAATTTTCCTCAAAACCGAGCGCGCAACCACTTTCGGTCCTATAAGAGTTTGCGNTCGAAAGTTTGCGAAAATATGGAATCGAGTGGGTTTTGCGGCCGCTCGCGCTCGGCGCGTTTCAATTCAATTCGGCCGCTCGCGTTCAGCTCGGCCAGTTGGATTGGCGCTTGAGTTTGAGCTCGAGTTTGAGTGTGAGTTGAAGTTTGAGTTTGCGCTCGAGCTTGAATGGGAGTTAGAGTTAGATTTCGAGTTAAAGTTGGAGCTCGAAATCAAACTGCAGTCGATCGGACGGGCGAAGATAAACATTTGAATTATGAGAAAAGTTTGCGCGCACGTGCAGTTGACGGGCGCCGGCCGCTCGCCCTTATAGGCGCCACATCAGGCATTTTTGTCACGAGCGCGGCGCTGGGCGTGGCGGAAGTGACTCGCCAACCGGCGGCCAACTCTTTCGGCTGAGCGGGCGCTCGTTTTCAAGGTCAGCGACCGGGCGGGCGGGCTGGTCGGTCGGTCGGTGCAGCTGGCCGGCCGGTTCAGTCGGCTGGCTGGTGCGGTCTGCCGGTTGGAGGGCGCGCGGAGGGGCCGGCAGCGGAAAGGATTGCGCGACACTTTCGCCGGCTGGCGAGCGCGCAACTCGGTCACTGAACCTGAAATTGTGCGCCGAGTGAGGCGCGAAACTGGCGCGCGACTCAAACGACAAAACAAAACTGTCAATGGGCAACGGGCTTCGTCTGCGGCCAACAATGGGCCGCTCCGCTCGGCCGGCCGGCCGCCTGCGTGGGCGGCTGCTGCTGGCTGCAGTGGGGCCGCGAGCGTGAACTCGCTGCCTCGTGCGGCGCCTCAAACTAACTAGCCGAACTGCAAACATCAAATCATGAACACAGATCTCATTTTGCGCATCCATTTTAAACATTTGAGAGTGCGAACGAGCGACAAACTTGCTCACGCGCCACAAAGACACACAATCAATAGTGGCCAGTTTGGTCTGATCCGGATTCGCGTCCGCGCGGCCGGCTTTGCGCTCGCGCTCCAATTCAAATTCGGATGCGGATCGAGCGCTGGCCCGCGGCTGCAGCCGCTGCAGCCCTAAGAGCGGAGAGCGCGCGCGGATTTGCGCTCTCTGGGGCCGATTCGGATCTGGACTGGCGCTCAGCTGGCGCGAGTCCAGTTCCGTTCGGCGCTCCACTTTGAGCCAGAAGCCAGAAGCCATTAGAGTGGCGGGCAAGCGAGCGCGCGAGCGGTTGCAGCGGCGACTCAGCGGAGCCATTCAATTGATCACTATTATTAGTTTTGTCCACTCGCGCTGCCTCCAATTTTCATCTTTATTTTTTCCCTCAGCTGCGCCCGAATTTGCATCGAGCGTGCGGCTCTTCCGCCCGGTCCAGCCGGCCGAGCGAGTGATGCAACGGGCCACTTTCGAGCAAACTCGGACGGCCGGCCGACCAGCTGACTGGCCGGTCGGCCGCCCGCCCGCCCGCTTGCACAACGGGCAGCCCCATTTGCATATAGATTGACGGGCGCGGATCGATAGCGCGCATCTGGCGCCCTAATGAGCGGCCGCTCGGAAGCGCGCGTTTGCATCACCGGTTTTGTTTAAACTCGCCCGATAATTAGAATTCAAATTTCCATCTTGGACTCGCTCTCGTTTGTCATCGGGCTTGTGCGCTTGGCTTGGCGGCCATGTGCGCGCCAGCCGCACTAATTGACAGGCCCGCGCTTGCCAATTGACGGCCGATCGGCGAGCGCGCGGGCGGAGTGGGCGTGGGGCGAGCCGCGGCTGGGCGGCGGCGGGCGGGCGGCGGTCGAGTCACTCGGCGGCGGGGAGAGTTATTTTATTTGCCGCCCGTTTAATTGCCATCTTTAATGGGCTGAATTGGGGCTAATCTGGGCGGCCAGTCGCCGGCCAAAGGAGATGCAAAACTCTTTGGCCGGCCAACGGGAAAGGCGGCCGGCGCGAGTTCCCAGCAGCGCACTTGTCTCGGCCGCGACGGAACTGGCCGAGGAGGGGCCAAAAAGTAGCGGCCGGCCAAGTTAATGTTCGCCGGCCAGCAATTGCAAATTGCGCAAGGGAGCCAATAATGGCCGACACAATAGGAACAATGTTTAGTTAATGTTCGCCTTTTTGACTCCCTCGTCCCACTCAATTAGCGCCGGCCGAGGGGCCAAGCTGGCGGCGCCCCACTTCCGGCCGGGCGAGGGCGCCGCTCGTCCGCTCGCCGAGCTCTGTTCGGCGCGGCGGCAGCTCGGCCGGATCGCGACTTCGCGCCTTAGAGTCGCGCCGCCAGTTAAGTCGGCGAGCCGGCGCTTAGGCGAGTGGAAGTGGAGCCAAACGGTGGCTCAGTTGCGCTAATGGAGTTGGCTCGAGCAACAAGAGGCTCGCTTGTGTGGTCGCGAAATGAGACGTGACGCGCGCACTCCAAGTCAGCGCGCTTGTTGCGCAACAGTCGCGCCAGCCGCTCCAGTCGCCCTCCATCAGTCTTGGTGGCGCCTTTTTTGTCGCAGCCAGACAGCCGGCGCGGCGCTGCGCTGCACGACGCTGCGAGTTGCGCGCGCGACCCCCCAAGGCTCCAATTTCACGCCAACCGCAACCGGCGCCCGCCTATAGGCCCGCGCAACCCTCTCCTCACCGAACGCGCGCGCGCGGCCCCACTATAGGCGGCACCCCCAGCGCCGGAAGTCGCCGGCCTCCTGCAGCTCGATGACGAATCACCTCAATTAATTATGCTCACTGCTCGGGTGGCGGCCAATGAGAGTTGTCTGCGTTGTGAGTTGGCCGGCGGCAGGACGAGCGCGAGTTGGCAGTAAAATCTGTCGGCCTGCTGGCGCTGGTAATAAATAATTCCATTTGTTCCGCAACAAACTGGCCTTATTTATAACTTGTCATTGGGCGCCAGCGCTGGGCCGCCACTCCGGCCAGACCGGCCGCACTCCAGTCGAGCGCGAGCTGGCCGGCAATAAAAAGAAATTGATTCAGTTTTTAATGTCCGACTTTCGGCGGCCCGTTACCTGGCACGCCCACGCGCGCGCCCGCTCGCCGCCGCCCGCAGCAGCCGCCCGCGCGCAGGCGCACCCAGTCCAAGTGAGAGTTTTCCTGCTCGCCGAGCACTTGCACTGTTCTGGCCGGCCAGTTCGTCGCTGCTGCTGCTGCTGTTGCGCCGCCGCCGCCTCCTTGCGTCCCCTTTTTTCCCGCGCGCGCGCCGCCCCGTTGCGCGTGCGTCAGTCTTGGGGCCACTTTCTCGCGCGCCTCTCGCTCGAGCNGCGAGTTGAAAAAAGCAAGCCACCAAGTTGGCGCAATTAAGCGCCCGGTTTAAAACAAACGCCAGCTCTGTTGCGCGCCGAGCAGCACACAGGTAGGGCGGGCAAGCGAGCGAGTTCGTGGCCACCAAGGAGCGCAAGCGAAGGAAACCCGTGCAACAGGAAGAGGGGAGAGCGAGTTCGAGCGAGAGGCGAGGATGCCCAAGCAACGCAGACTTTACAAGTGTCGGCACTGCGGCTTTCAAACGGAAAAGAAGGTTGAAAACTGGCAGCACATCAGGATTCACATGCGACCAGAGAAGCTGCTCGCCTGCGAGTCTTGCCAGTTTGTAACCGAGTACAAGCATCACCTCGAGTACCACCAACGCAATCACTCCGGCTACAAGCCCTTCAAGTGCGAGCACTGCGACTACCAGTGCGTCAACAAGTCAATGCTAAACAGCCACATGAAAAGCCACTCGTCTGTCTACCAATACCAATGCGGAGATTGCAAATACGCCACCAAATATGTCCACAGTCTCAAGATGCACTTGCGCAAGTACAACCACCAGCCAACGCAGCTCATGATTGACGTCTATGGGCGCAAACGGGGACCAAAGTCAACCAGCTCCTCCTCGAGCTCGACCCAAGAGCAGCAGTGCATTTTGGACCTGCGAGTGGACTCGAAGCTGGCCCAGTGAGCGCCAACCGTCTGCGGGGCCACCAGCGCAAGCACACGCACACGCACACAAACACGCACATTCGGACGCGCCAGAGAGGCAGCCATTATAGAAAATAAACACGCGCAAGCTTTATTCGTTCAGCTCCGGCCTTCCNGCTCCGTTCACATTCCATTGTAGGCTGGGCCGCCGCCGTTTTCGGGCGCAACCCACTGGATGTTTTGCGTTGGATCCTTGATATCACAGGTTTTGCAGTGGATGCAGTTCGAGGCGTTGATTTGCAGCTTGAGCTTGTCCTCGGCGCCCTCGCCGTCGGGCACGTACTCGTAGACGCCGGCCGGACAGTAGCGCGACTCAGGGGCCGCGTACTTGGCCAGGTTGACCTGCTCGGGCCGCGAGTCGTCGAGCAGCGCCAGGTGGGCGGGCTGGTCGGCCTCGTGGTTGGTGCCCGTGAGCGAGACCGAGGAGAGCAGGTCGAAGGTGACCTTTCCGTCGGGTTTCGGGTAGTCGATGGGCGCGCACTGGCTCGCTGGCAGCAGCTTGCTGTGGTCGGGCTGCCCATGCGACAGAGTCCATGGCTCGCGGCCGCGAAACAGAAGCTGCGAGATGCCACCATAGGCGAACATTCCGAACAGCCCAAGCGAGCTGTTGAACGACGGCTTCACGTTCCTCACCTGGTAGAGTTCGCGCCAAACCTCGCTGGCCCTGAGCCTGTGCTCGTAATCGAGCGGCTCGAAGCCGTAATTGGCCAGCCGGCCATCGAGCAGCGCGCTGTAGAGCGACTCGGCCGCGATCATGCCGCTTTTGAGCGCGTTGTGTGTCCCCTTGATCTTGGGCACGTTCAGGAGGCCGGCCGAGCAACCGATGAGACAGCCGCCGGGAAAGGTGAGCCTCGGAATGGACTGGTAGCCGCCCTCGTTGAGGGCCCGCGCGCCGTAGCCGATCCTCTGCGCGTCGGGGCCCTCAAAATAGTGGCGCACTGCTGGGTGCAGCTTGTAACGTTGAAACTCTCTGTAAGGCGAAAGATAAGGATTCTTATAGTCTAAGCCGACGACGAATCCAACGGCAATCAAGTTTTGGTCAGCCTCTTTCAAGTGGTAAAGAAAGGAGCCTCCGTAGGTGTTCTTGTCCAGAGGCCAACCGACCGTGTGCTCCACTTGGCCCGGCTTGTGGTGCTCGGCGCCAACCGACCACAACTCTTTCAGCCCGATTCCGTAGTGCTGGCTCTGGCTGTTTTTGTCNAGTTGAAACCTTTTCGTCAGCTCCTTTGCGAGGTGGCCGCGGCAGCCCTCTGCGAACACTGTGCACTTAGCGTGAAGCTCCATACCACGCTCGAATTGCGGCTTAGGCGAGCCATCCTTGGCGATTCCAACATCACCAGTGGCCACGCCCCTCACGAACTTGTCTCCCTCGTCGTACAGAATCTCTTGGGCGGCGTAGCCATTGTAGATCTCAACCCCGAGCTCCTCCGCTTTCGCGCCAAGCCACTTGACGACGTGGCCCAGACGCACTAGATAGTTGCCATGATTGTACATTGGTGTCCCCTTGAATACTGGTAAACTTATCTTTGAGCTCTCGGTGAGAAACATGAGCTTGTCTTTGGTGACTGGTGTCTTGATTGGACAGTCTGAGTCGTCTCTCCAGTCGGGAATCAATTCGTCGATGGGCTGAGTCTCGATACAAGCCCCGCTCAATGTGTGACCACCAATTTCGGACGCCTTCTCGATAAGGCAAACCCTGATCTCCTTACTGTCTCTAGCGGCCAACTGCTTTAACTTGATGGCTGTGGCCAAACCGGCTGGCCCGCCGCCCACTACCAAGATATCTGTCTCATCGGCAACCCTCTCCAAATCTATGCCCTCCCATCGTGGATCACTTGATCTATCCTTGATTTTGTAGTGGGTTGTGGTCACTGACCTTAACGCGGTTGCTCTTGGGCCTCGTTTTATACAAAATTGTCCCGTTAGAGACAAAATAGGGAGCCGATTTGCTAGGAGGACGGCCATCGTGCTTGGCTAAATAGATATTCCATACGGTGTGCAAATCTCTTTGAACCCGCATACGCAATAGACCAGATGAGCCCGCTTGTGATGTAGATTTAAGATGTTGATAGATTGATCCAGTACCCTTGCAGGACCAAGAACAACGTATGAATCATTGAAGGGACAAATCTGCTCTGGGGAAAAAATTGGTGCTTTGGTTATTGATTGTTTTTGACGTGAGCTGGTGTTTATTTCTGTAACTGTGCACAAGCATTTTGAGCTGAGAGCCCACGTTGAGTGGGAAGTTAGCTGTTTACATCACTAAATTTTGGTGTCGCCGGTCAAACTAACCCAATATCTCCGGCAAACTCGACCATTCGACCATGACAATGTAAGTCGTTTTCATCTTTATGTTGTTCGAACCGAAGGTTGTTGACTGATTCACAAAGTGCCCTTGAAGAGTTCATTCACCAAGATTCATGTCCCAAACCTTGGCGCAGATCATTAGTCCGGTCTACCAACCCTCCGACCTTTATCAGGCATTTCGCGGGGTCAAGTTTCACAAAACTGTTGATAGCAAGTCGGTGGGGCAAGTTGGTGTCCAATGTTTCGAGAAGCACTTATCGCAACTAAGCGCCTCGGTGCATTCAAAATCATTGGACATTGGGACAGCCGTTTCGCAAGACTTGTACCGATATTAATACAGAATTTCTCATCTAATTGCAGGATCGGATCTAGATTTTCTTCCACAACAACGTGCAAAATGGAATCAAACGGCGTTAAACATATGATAGCAGTCTGTCAGCTTAGTTGTACAAACAACAAAGATGAAAACTACACCACTGCCAGCTCGATCGTTAGACAAGCTGCGAATTTTGGGGCCGAGATGATCTTCTTACCAGAATGTTTCGACTTTGTTGGAGCTAACAGGCAGGAAACTATAGAAGCTGCCGAATCGCTACAAGGTCCCACGATGTCTAGATATCGCGACTTAGCGAGAAACTTGAAGGTCTGGCTCTCTTTAGGCGGGTTTCACCAACAACAAACTGACAAGGGCCGAAGTCAGTCGGACAAAATACTGAATGCTCATGTTATTATCGACAAAGATGGTGAAATACGTTCAATTTATCANAAGATACACTTGTTCAACTTGGATATACCCAACACCGTTAGGATGATGGAGAGCGAATCTTATGTCGCTGGTCAAAGGTTGCCAGAACCTGTTAGTGCACCTATCGGAAAGATAGGCCTTGGCATTTGCTACGATNTAAGATTCGGCGAGATGGCTATGGCCTATGCGAAGGCTGGGGCAGATATACTCACGTATCCGGCTTTCTTCACCATACCCACGGGTATACATCATTGGGAACCACTGATCCGAGCCAGAGCCATTGAGAACCAATGTTACGTTGTGGCTGCAGCGCAAGTGGGAACTAATGTCCTCAAAAAATCGTCCTATGGTCATGCGATGATAGTTGATCCATGGGGTACAAAAATTGCTGAGTGTAGCGACGGACCTGGATTTGCCGTTGCCATTATAGACCACGAATTTATCAAAACCTGCCGCTCAAGGTTGCCAATATGGTCGGATAGAAGAGTCGATCTGTATGCTGANATTGAGCCAGCGATCGATAACTATGCTATTGAAGACAAAGAGTATCTTTTCCAAGATATGGAGATTCCCCCAAGTCAAGTCTTTTGTCGTACTAGATACTCATTCGGCTTTGTGAACCATCGGCCTGTTCTGAGTGGTCATGTTCTTGTATCTCCACTTAGAGTATGNAAGAAGTTCGCTGATTTGTCGAAGGCGGAAGTAACAGATCTTATGCTATTGGTGCAGAGAATCGAGAGGACGTTAGAGCGTTTGTATGAAACCGAATCCACCACTATGACAATCCAAGATGGTGTCGATGCTGGGCAGTCGGTGTTTCATGTACATGTCCATCTACTACCAAGAAAACCTACGGATTTCGGAGGCAACACAGATAAGATCTACCGAGAGTTACAGAGGCACGACAAGCAGGAGTTCAAGAGAGAGTATCGACAGCTAACTGTTGAAGAGATGACCTCAATAGCGAAAAAGTTGAGAGACGATCTGTGATAATAATTAGAGTGCTTGAGGATTCCTACAGCACCTGGACTAGCTGACGTCTCGTAGTCATTTTTGATCAATGATGAAGATGACTGGCCAATGTTATCTTCAATTAGCCCGAGCATAGATTTGCTTCGAAATTAGGTTACATATTGCTGCTCAGGTTAGAATGATCCCTCANACGACTCATAAAGAGTGCCCAGGGTTCAAGCTCGGTATGTTACCTTGAAGAAGAAGGAATTTTCGCTTGAGACCTTCGATTCCTATTAATAAGTTGACGGATAGTATGTACTCACGACAAAAATGAATAGGGCCCGCAGCACACAGCGGGAATACTCAAAAGACGCTCCTGCTCACGTTGNGTTTAGTTGTGGAACTCAAACCAAAAATAAATACCGAGTCCGAGAGAGAGCGAGAGAAAGAATAAATAAAGCCTNGAATTGAAACAAGTTTTATAGCACACTCATTCATCCTCTCGTCCTGAAATTGGAGCGAAATGGTATCCTTAGTGGGGGCTTATAGACTCATTAAGCTTGAGACTCATACATCCCTCTAGTAGCTGCCGATAAAGAAACGGTTATGCCACTACGTGGTTCCTCTCCATCTCCTACATCGCGACGAGCTGTGCCTCCACCAGCACCACAAAGAGCCGTAGCTCCACAACCAACTGCCCAGGTCGCCCAACCAGCCATGGCCGCTGCCCCGGGAGGAGGCATGATGGCCCAGGTGGCCTCGACGGCGGCCGGCGTTGCCATCGGACATACAATTGGACACGCCATCACGGGATCATTGATGGGAGGAGGAGGAGGCAGCAGCTCTGAGCCGGCCGCCGTGGAGCAGCAGATCGCCCAGGTACCACCACAGCAGCAACATTATCAGCAAATCGATGGTCAGAATCCTCGCATCTTCGAACTAGATTCAATCGCCCAAAAACTCGTGGACAAATTATGTGCAATCACTTTCGATATTACCACCGTCGCTCAATTAGTAGAGGCATGTTGCAACCTGTTGGAGGTCTTAGATCATTCAGTTATTAGTATTGGCACAAAGCACAAGCTGTCAATTTCACTCACTACCTGCTTCTTCATGTGGCTCGAGCAAGAGACAGACAACTTTCCTCAAATCTTGAGTTATATAAGGGTCTCGCTTACTTGTATGAGCCTATTGAAGCAGTCGAGTGTTGCATCGCATATACTCAGCCGCGCACTTCTAGAACGAACAGTAGTTTACGGTCATCTATTCAACGAAAACTTCCGTAGCGACAACGATCATTACGAAACAAGCCAAAATTCACTCCTGCTATCTAAAGAAAACCTCAAAGTGACCCTGGGACACAGATTCCGCCGTCTTCCGAATCACGTCTTCGAGCACCAAGTTAAAGTTCGAGAAAATTCGGCACAGAAATTAAGCCCTGATAAGCAGTCTATCAATTGTTATCTCCTAATTGAAGCTTTCAAATCAAGTATAAACAATATCGAAGCTTTTGCCAGTCTCTTTGTCGAATTTCATTGTCCAGTCATATTAGACAAGTACTCCTGGCCGAATGATTATGCGCTGCGAATAATCGATGAGCGCAACCTAGGCATATTGAAGAAATTTGGACAAATTCCGCCTTTTTGGGATCTGTATGATCTCATTGGAGAGGCGGGGTGCCTGAAGAGTTGCTTGCACCTGGTTAAAGCTCTCATGGCAGCGCATTTAGCTTTGTGGGCCTCTGCAACTACCAACTCCCCCGATAAGGTGATCTCAACATCAAAACTCATACCACCACTAGCAAAATCCGGCCTAGTGCCCAAGGCCTTCGGTTTAACGGTCGAAGTATTTCCTCATCTAGCCCCAAACGAGGTTTTCGCAGTTTTAAGTGATATTTGGAATTATATAAAAGAAACCAACTCTACTGGTATAGACTTGAATCTCAGTCCTGAAGAGCAGCGCGAGAAAGCGAAAGCTTATCTTAAGAGGCTGCGTCTATTTATGTGTCAGCATACGCCGGGACCCCTCTATGTGAAAATTTTCAAGGAATTCTACACACCTGTNTCGTGAGACCCGCCCAAGACGGTCCCCTGTGGGCGGGTGTTGCTGGGCGGAAGCTATCCGCACTCTGCGGGCTAGAGAGGTAGAGTCCCACACAACTTGTGCTTGTTTTTGTTCGAACCAAAAATAAAAGCAACCATTTCTGGGCGAAAAATAAATAAACTCCTTCACTGTATTCACTCTGGCCCTCCGAGTTGTCCGGCAAGGACAGCCTAAATAGAAACGGACTCAGTTCGTCATTCCGCCGCAGAAGTCTTTCTATAAATTGAAGCCACAGGAGGCTGGAGTTACGAGCCCTGTAAAGAACTATTTCGTCCGAGATGGCTGGCGCAGCCTTGAGAAGATTGATGGCAGAATATAAGCAACTAACACTAAATCCACCTGACGGTATAACGGCAGGGCCCATTGACGAAGAGAACTTCTTTGAGTGGGAGGCAGTCATTCTAGGGCCCGAAGGGACTTGCTTTGAAGGGGGTGTATTCTGCGCCAAACTGATATTTCCACCCGACTATCCACTCAGCCCTCCGAAAATGCAATTCACAAGCGAGATATTTCATCCAAATATTTATCCAGATGGAAGGGTATGTATTTCTATATTACATGCGCCCGGAGTAGATCCTATGGGATACGAATCGAGTTCGGAGCGTTGGTCTCCCGTTCAAAGTGTAGAAAAAGTCCTCTTATCTGTAATATCGATGTTAGCTGAACCGAACGACGAAAGTGGAGCAAATATTGATGCTGCTAAGATGTGGAGAGAGGATAGGAAGCAGTTTAATAAAATAGCAGACAAACTAGTTAGGAAATCTCTAGGGCTGGATTAGATTGTCCGCCTCAATTATCAATGTTTTACCGTGAAAATAAACTATAGTACCACGTTTTTTACTTCCAGTTTTTACTTCCTCCTCCTCATCGGCTTCGATCGATTTGGTGAGTTTTGTTGGTCGGATAGGCGATCCTCCAATTGAGTAACAGTTGATTTCCTGTGGACGATTTGTATTCACCCGGAAGTCCTTGTGCTGACACAATAATGGGGCGAGAACAATTGATTCGTATTCGCAAGTTGACGTTTCTATGATGGAGTACAGTTCAAGTTTTAGATCGTCGCTACAGACATAGATAACTCTAGAAACGCGATTTTTCTTCGTTTGGTCGCATTCAGTTCCATGTGTCATATTTATCATCACATATGGCTTTGGTTGGCCATTAACAAGTATTGTTGGCCTGCTTAATCCTTTTCGCTCGAGCTCAGACTTTTGTTTCTGATACTCCTCCTCGTGTGCCTTAATTTGCTCTGCATCTATCCTACCTAGATAATATTCTTGAGTGATTCTTGACTTAAATTTCGAGTTCTCCTCGTGNTATTGTCTCAAGAATCTACCATGACACAATTCGTAGACCCAAAAGAGCTCGAATTTGTGTGAACAGTAGTCGCTCTTGAACAGAGGCTCTAAGAGCTTTATTGGGCTTTCACTCAGCTCATCTGAAGAGGAATTTCTAGCCGAGGTGTCAAAATTTAACTGCTTTACGTTGTCGGGTATGACACATTTATAGCGTTCCTTGGTTCTGGTAGATATGTCGATTACGTTATCACCATCTAGAGTTTCTGTGGTTGTCAGTGGTCCCCTCCACACTATTTTATANGTATCGAGATCACCCAGATCACTATTGTCTGATAGACTTCTAACCTCTGGCGCGGTGACAAGAAAAAAGCCGAAGGTAAAGGTTGACAAGATCATTGATCTTGGACTTCCTCGTGGTAACATTGACGCAAGATTTGTTTCAATCGATCGGAGTGATCCTATGGGAACGAATCGTCCATCATGAATGATCCTCTTGGCCTGATTTCTGGACTATGTTTGCTTTTGGTTTCTCGAGCTGGGGCTCAGAGGGATAGAAGTAGTGTTCATTTATGTAACTACTAGTCTGTCAGATTTAAACATGCAACCGTGCCCAACTTTTTATTTGAGTGGGTGCATATGGTAGTCGGGGGAAAGATTTTCGGGTTTTTTAGAAACAACCTGGAAGAGATAGAAGAATTCGGGGGGTTNTCTCCCAAATTGGAAATTTCTTCCCTATTTATTCTAGTCGTTTGATCGAAAATTCCAGTAAATTTCTCAGCCGGGAGTTCTGACATTGTTTTTAATTCGGGATTTTTCATTCGCACCCAAAATGGATCGACTCCCAGGGTGAAAAGGGGAATAGTCTCTTACGCCCTAAGCTCAGACAAGTGAGTCCGACCTTGCGAGCGCACCATTCTCCAATTCGAGAAAAATCATAAGTTGTTTACTGGATAAATTCGTCATCCTAAGCTGAACTAGTTGAATATTTGAGGCGTCCCGAACAGCATCCAAAACTAAACGTTTGTTCGCACTCTATCAATATCGCCAAGGAGTATCATCAACTGCGATTAATCACTGATTA
>Ga0058699_1000300_pt1 | contig 15124 bp, 5 predicted proteins | sample AgamicAtPe_FD_55078 | JGI IMG/M metagenome (GOLD analysis project Ga0058699, IMG submission 55078) | Agave microbial communities from Guanajuato, Mexico - At.P.e | ecosystem: Host-associated > Plants > Phyllosphere > Phylloplane/Leaf | place: Guanajuato, Mexico | collected 2012-10-15 | reverse complement strand
AAGGCTTTTGACATCAACGAAACCTCACTGAAGTCATCATCTATTTCAAACCAGAGTGCTCTGACATATCAAGATGGAAGCAATAGCACTGTCATTAGTCTCACAGACTTGGATCAAGCACGAGAAACTTGCAGGAATTGGTTCCTCAAAGTTGCTTCTATACGCGAACTGGTCCCTAGATTTTANGCAGAACTATCCATTTTAAGAACTTGCGACATCTTATTCGAATCTACTTCGGCCAGAGGAAATGTCCTCCCTAAAGAGCAACTCTTCGTTGAGCCGCTGAATAGGCTCACTAAGGCTGCGTGGGGCTTCGGCGACCCTATCGTGGCAATTCACGCTCGAATCCATCTGTGCAAGGTAGCTGAAAGATTGATTACCTGGAATCCTGAATCAAATGACAGTGCTCTTTTAGATTTGGTATCAATGAACCTCGATAACAGTTTGACACTCGTAGCTCGACTAGATTCAGCAACCATTATGAGAACAATCCGGGCTCAAATGGTTGATACGACGGTGGTTTTCGATCTATTGTCAAATGCCCTTCAATCAATCATNAATTTTATCACCCAAAAATGTGATGCCTACAGTGATGGCGATCATATTTCACAGAATTTGCAGCATAACCTCCAAGTGCTCTTCGCACATCCGATGCGGCACCTCAACCAAATTTTGATTTCACCTCTGTCAAGCAGCATTATAATGCACTCAACTTTGAAGGCATTCCNATCTGACCTCATAGCTGACCACTCGATGGAATTTGTTACCAGTTTACAGGTCATATATGAGAGGTATCTTCAATCTTCGGTCAACGAGGAAATGACAATGATCGCTCCCGTAATCTATACAACTATCGGTTGTTTTGCGCTTGCCCTTGACGAAAGCGATGCATTTGAAGCCAGCGCTGATATCGGATTGAGAGAAAACATCTTGAAATCTGTTCTCGAAATTCTAGAGAACATTTTTGTCCATGACAATCAGGCTGAAATTATTGTTAGAGCGCAATATCTCCGGTGTTTTGCAGCTTGGCTATCGTACGCCAACCATTATGTTGACAGTGCATCCTTCGATGTGATGTTGAACAAGTTTACNCTGAGAATTAAGATAGACCGCCATTATGCTAATCATTTTCAAATACTCTTGGATCTTATCAAAAGTTTGTTAACAAACAAGAGGACACTAGGTGAGTTTCAGGAAATATTCTCGCTCAAATCGTTCTCACAACTGTTGGAGCTATTGAGAAAGGACGATCATAGACTAGAGGCTGTGAGGTGGATACTTGAAACTATGAGGGCTAGCTTAAAATTAAACAAAAATTGTCNAGGAGAATCCGAAATTTCAAACAAGAGATCCATCAACTTCATGATTCGATTATTCTCAACTATGAACGACTCTCTTAGCGTATTGACTGCTACCGATGAGATTGAGCACCTATCACAATTGGTCATTTATTTTCTGAATAAGATATCGATCAAAGACCATAAGGAGCTCTTGGACTTCTACTCTCGTTGTAGAGAATCTCTTGGGAACCTAAATCCTGTGCTCGAATATTTAGCTCGTAGAGTCCTTGAGCTTCCAATGGATTTTAGAGCGGTAAACCGGAAGCGAAATCAGAGACAAAATTTCCTCAATAGTTGTCTCGCGTACACCTTCACAACTTTACCCGCACTCAATGACCCGTTCGATAGGCTTGAGCTGTATATTGAGGGCAGTCGTCTAGCTTTAAGTCAGATGAGCATATCCTTGGCAGACTACTATTTGAAGCAAGCTATCAGCGAATTAACCCTCCAACTTCAGCCTAAATTTGAGGAAACAAAGAAGATCTCTGTTGATATGGGCAGACACTTGCGTGATTTATTTCAATCTCTAGTGGATTTAGTTCTTCAATTTGAAGATCATATTGACTTGGAGCATAAGCTAAATCTCACGAGTTTAATCACAAGTTCTAATTTCAAGGAGAGTCCGAGTTTATTTGAAAGCCTTAAACGCTTGAACACCATTAATAACGATTCCGATACTACAATTTGAATTGATAAAATGACTCATGTTATCCTCGAGGATTATACATAATTTTAGGTATTGCACTTTTGAAATTCTGTCTCGAAGGTGTCCACTGTTAGACTTGGGTGTGATTTTAATTTTTCAAACTGAAGAAAACTTAGGTAACAAGNGCGTGATTATCTAGATATTGAACGAAATTAACATGTGAGAGTTCGCAAAACTTAGATGATCAGTTACAATCCGGATTGATGGCCATATAGTTTTCTGCTTGGCAGATTGGCAGACCACTGTTGACTTTACGACATTTGCCAGCAACACGCTCAACCTAGGTGAGTTTTAAACGAGTTAGCAGCTTGCGACTATGCTACAACATTCGGGGCAATAGTTGGATTTTAACAAACCTTTGTTATCGATATGAAACATTCACCGCCTCCTGACTCGGAGGAGTGAGAATCTGAAGACCTTCCCATTTCCTGCATGCTCAAGATAGTGCTAGCGATCTTTTTCTTAAGCAACATCAGTTCAAGATCGCTCGAGTTTGGTTTCAACTCTCCTATTATGGTTGAGCCAGGCTTTGAGTTGATGAACTGCTGAAAGCTCTTCCCGGCCTTGGTTCAAAAAGGTTGATCGTGATCAGGTTAGCTTAAGTAGTAACGGATTTCCAATCATTGAAACGTCAACTCACCAAATCCTGATCAGTTGACAACTTGTTGTCGAGCTTATTGGAGCTTGTGAACAGGCCCAAGCTCGCAGTTGGATAGGCTTCAACAATTCCTAAGTTCCCGTTCAAGACTGTGATGCAGGCCATGGCATAACTCACTAAGACAACCAAGTTCGAGCAAACAACATGATCGTGTTTGTTCAACATCTTATTGCCGTTTTAAAACCGTTGAACCGACAAATTTGATTTAAACTTCGATCAGCGATGGCTTCCAATCGATTTTTCGATACCGGAAGCGGTTAATCGCGCTCCTCCCTTACTCGATGTCTCTCTCTACCCCTCTCACAAGGGTCNTATTGGATGGCCACTCTTGCTGACTCTCCTGGTTACAATGTTCAACTGATCCAACATGGTGCTTGGACAATCGGTATTTATACTTTCTATCGCAAAGATTCGCGTACATTTGATTCAAAAGAGTGGCTCAAAACTGCGCAAAAATGTCAAATTTCGAACGGCCAAGTAGCACCAAATCGCCTGTAGTGGACTGACAAACGAGGTCTACGAACTGGGGAGCCTTGCAAGCTTGCTTCCATTTCTCTACACGAGCATAGCTACGCGTTCTATTATTATATATGACGTAGATGCATCTGAGATTATGCGCGAAACTCCAAATGCCACGGAAGGTAAACCAGTGGCTTCCTAAGNAAACAAGGCATTCTTATTGCGTGCAAGCGCCATGAATGAATCAGATTGACATCGGATTTGGAGTATCTGATCCTACACAGTCTTCGATGAGACTTAATCAGATGGAGGCGATTTCAGGTAGCTACCTGTATGAACCTAATATACGGCAATCTCGAGAGGTCGAAAATTTTTGAGATTGCACATCAACCGATATGATGGGGGGAGGATTCAGTGCCAGTCTCTCGCATGAGAAGTTTTCAAGCTATCAGACCTTCGATTCCTCAGCTAGGGATCCTTTCCGTCAATCCATTCCACCGCTCAGCTCTGATGATGGATCGTAGTGGGCGGTTATTGTTGTGATCTACATTTGAAAAATTTGTCTACCCCATGTCTGGCCCATGTCCAGACTCGTGACATTGGCGTAACCCGTGATTATGTCCGTCTACAGGCAGAAATTATACTCGTTTCCGATACCGACAGCTNTGTTGAATTTTGAACAAACTCTAGAGTCGACTTCGCCACCAGCCCTACCAAATCATAATGTGTGCCATGCGAAACCTTGCTAGTGCAGGGTAGTCGGGCACATCATACGAGATGATCCGTCGATGGGTCAAGGCAATCCCCCTGAGTTAGCACTTGAAATAGCTACGGCTTCTCGTGCTTGACTGACTCAAACTGAACTAGACCAAATATAGCTCGATCCGAACTATGAACCAAGTAGCCTTTTTGGCTCTTGTTTTGCGAGACATAGGTACTATTGGAAACGAAAACGGAATTCGACATAGTGATAATGTTCATTTAATTGACGCTTAGGCTCGCATGTCATTGGAATTTTGAACCAAAGCTCGCAACTGTAAACATGATGAGGGAGATGACTTTTGTTGATCTTCNACCATGAATGATTATTTAATTATGAGCCTTGTTGTAGACCTCTCAATCGTTCCAGCGAGTCGGAAAACTCAATCCAGTCAAGTGTCTACGCATAATCAGAAGGAGTGAAGCTTTAAGTCCAGGGTAAGCATGATTATAACGATTATTANAGGTGACAAGTGATAATCTTGGAATCATTCATGAAGTATTCTCACGAAAGTCGCGGGAAAAATCCCTCTCCTTTCAGGCTGCCCCTCGATGTAACCCTGCCACCATTCAGGATCAGGCGTTTGCTCACTAGTTATAGCTATTATTTCGCCCTTTTCAAAGCCTAGTTCATCCTCGTTATCAGGTGTGCATGAGTATAAAGCTTTTGATCGTATTGGNTGGCTTGGGCTCGCTTTCTCTCTAGATGTCCTTCTTCTCGGTGGGGGAATCGGTAGATCGCGCATTCCGACAGGAGATCCACCGTTACTACTGGCGTTGCCGGATGAATTGTTGATCGAATGTAGATTTCCAGTCGGTGATGTACATACATACTTCTTTGAATATTTGCTACTCTTCCTGCTTGGGCTGCTTGAATTGTTTCGATTTTGTTGGATACTTGAATTCAAACTTCTATCGGGCGTTGGGGTGTTTCTCGGACTCGGACTATTAATTGTTGAAGTTGTTGATGCCATTGAATTATCCAAGGGGGTTAAGTTATCAGTGATATCATGAGATGGTGATTTTGGTTTGAACGTGCTGAGACGTTTCTTCTCTGCAGATTGTGCATGATATGCGACAACCTCATCCGCAATCTTTTTCATCGCTGAGGATGATAGAGGAGGCTCTAGACTGTTTTGCTTGTTACCTTGAGCCTCCAGTCTGCCACTTGATACGGAGGTATCGGCGCTGTCACTAGTTCCGCCTAAAATTTCGACCAATAGTTTATAACCGATTGGCTTGGAGCTCTGAACTAAATCGAGAGGTGTCTCATCATCGTTGTTTTTCAGGCTAGCATCGGCACCGCATCGCAACAGTAATTTCATGCATTCTGGCAGGTTAAATTTCACACAATAGTGAAGAGGAGTTTNACCAAAGGCATTTTTCTTATTTATGGCTCGGCTATTTTGGATTATGAAGTCAAGGATAAATAGATCACACTCAAATTGCACGCTAGCATGTTCGCGTGAAGCTTGGCAACTTAGAGCNAAATGTATACTAGTATCCTGATCGTTGATAATTGGTTTAGAGTTGTTGTAAACTGTTGTGTCAATGCTGTCATCCATACTGTTGTGCTGACTGAGGTTCTTGTTGGATGATGACATATTGTTCGTATAATGATATCTCTGATTATGGTAATGTTGGTGTTGATTATGATGGTCACTGAGTGTCCTATTTGTATTTTGACAATCGTGTTGGTCAGGGGGTAGAATTGACTCGTCGTCTAAATTTGATATGCAGGTAGCTAAATCAAATCCTTCACCGAATAGTTGAACTAATTTTCTGAGATCCTTAGTTATAACAGCCTCTTTCAAGCATCTAGCTCGCTCTAGGTTGTCGCGGTGGATATTTTGACAAAATTTTTTCTGTATGTACTTAGTCTTAATAAACTCACATCTCTGTTCCATAGAACTATTTGGTTTCAACTTGGGGGTGTCAAAATTCGGTGATGCAATATCGGCTGCCAACAATTCTAACTGTCTCAACTTTGACTCGAATATCTCATTGAAGAAATCGTTACCCATATTGTGAGCAATCAGTAACTGAGAAGTGTTTATGTTGTCCAAGGTCAGTGATTGTATTCTTGAAATGTGGACGCCAAGATCCCTGTGAATGCCTGAACATTCAATGCAAACTAGAACGCCCAAATTAGTCGACAACCATGTAGGCCCATCTTTGGTAGTGGAGCAATCAACGCATCTATCGTTGCCAGTTAGTGCCTGAACCTGTCGTATAAGTTGTTGCTGGACATGTTGCTCGGCACCCAGTCTGTGTAAAGCTTGCTCGTCAGTTTGTCTATTATGTAGGNACGAAGAATTTGTGCTGCTGCCAAAATCAACAAAATCCCTATTATGAGGATTGGGGTCATCGAATTGTTTCTTCAATGCTCCTTCCTTGCAATTGATTAGCACATAGACCCAAGCAGTGATATCATGCTCATCTTCGACTTGGAAATGGTATGTTCTATTGAAGGATATCAAGTCAAAGCATTTCTTCTCTTTACCGGGCACTAATTTAACTTGACATGTTAATAAATTCAATTTAGTTGGTGGTTGCGTTTCGTCCGAGTGATAAATGAACAGGAAACCGTCAATGATCTCGCAGCGCCTCTTTCTCCATGCTTTGACGCGCATCTTGCCCTCTGACTTTTTAAGCAGATAACCAGATTTACGGAATCCATAGATCTGGTTTCCTTGCATCTGGTGCAACCTGTAGCCATGAATCATGATACGAGAATTAAGTTAAATAGTGAAACTGACATCAATATAGGAGGCTAAGCTTTATGATCGGGGGACGATAGAGGTAATTTGATGGTGGTGGTAATATGGTGACTTGCGAATTTAAAGAAAAATTCATTGACACCAATAATTCCGTAGGCTAGCTCCCTTTTTGTTTGGTCCCAAAGTTCGTGATGGTTTAATAGATTAACCACTTTGATTGGTCGTTGTTGTTCACTGGGTACTAGTTTCCTAAATAAACTTGCTCGTCGGAACGTCGCCAGTTCGTGTTCAATATTTTGCACACACCCCTCTACCGCTGAATCCCGCTCGGATCTTTGCTGAGACCCATGAACCTTATAGCGAGCACAGGCCAAAATATATTAGCATTCATCCCAGAAAGATCTCACAGAAATCTGGCATCGAGCGACCGACGCTCGGAGAGACTCGGCTAGCACACATGCATAGAAGCAAGCGGGAATGCACTTTCATATGGCAAAGGCTGCGGCTATGGCAGTGTCAAAAGCAGCAGTAGCAGCAGCGGCGACGGCGGCGGCGTCGGTGGCGGCGATGGAGATTGGCTGCACTTGCGAGCAAAATTTACAAACTTATACAACAGAAAGTGGTTAGTCATGTTATATTTGAGCTTATTCAACAACAAATAAAACAAATAAAGCAACCGAAAATATCATCACTCGAGTTTATGTCATCAAAGTTTCATCCTTAACAAACAGCAATAGCTGAAAAATGGATGGCAATATGGCCAATGAATTGGACAACCTATCCACTATTAAACATTCGCCTTCATTCAAACGAAGATCGAAGATGTCCCAGCAGTCATCTAGATATCGTGTTACTACCGAAATCGAAATCACATTACTGCCCATGATAAAGGATGTACCCGAAGGGGAGCAAGAGGCGTTGTTTATTCGAAAGCTAAGACAATGTTGTGTCGTATTTGATTTTNTAGATGCTGTTAGTGATTTAAGGGGTAAAGAAATCAAGAGAGCTACTTTACAAGAGCTTATTGAATATATCTCGTTTAGTCGGGCTAATGTTTTAACTGAGGAAATTTATCCAGAGATAATCCGCATGATATCACACAACCTATTTAGAACATTACCACCCAGCGATAATCCTGATTTCGATCCCGAAGAAGACGATCCCACTTTAGAAGCTAGTTGGCCTCATTTACAACCAGTCTATGAATTCTTTCTTCGTTTCNTAGAATCGCCTGAATTTCAACCACAAATTGGTAAGAAGGTTATTGATCAAAAGTTTGTTCTTCAACTACTAGAATTATTTGACAGTGAAGACCCAAGAGAAAGAGATTTCCTTAAAACTGTATTACATAGAATTTATGGCAAATTTTTAGGTTTGAGAGCATTTATAAGGAAGCAAATCAATAACATTTTCTTGAGATTTATCTATGAAACAGAACATTTTAATGGTGTTGGTGAACTTTTGGAAATATTAGGCAGCATCATCAATGGTTTCGCCTTACCACTAAAAGCGGAGCATAAACAATTTCTAATTAAGGTTCTCATTCCACTACATAAACCCAAGTGTTTAGGCTTATATCATGCCCAATTGGCTTATTGTGTTGTTCAATTCTTAGAAAAGGATTCAACGCTAACGGAACATGTTATAAGAGGATTACTTAAGTATTGGCCAAAGGTGTCATCGCAAAAAGAAGTCATGTTTTTGGGAGAGATGGAAGAAATATTAGATGTTATTGAATTTCAACAATTTATTAGAATACAGGAACCGCTATTCAGACAGATAGCTCGTTGTATATTAAGCCCCCACTTTCAGGTTGCAGAGAGAGCTTTGTGTTTCTGGAACAACGAATATATTTCATCTTGCGTAGATGAAAACGTAAAAGTTATAATGCCTATATTGTTCAAAGCGCTGAAAAAAGTTCAAAATAATCATTGGAATGCTACAATACGCACCACTACGCATCCTGTTCTAGACCTACTAATGAAAGCCGACTGCGAATTGTATGGCAAGCTAGAGAAATCTTATGAGGAGGACCTAGTGCGTGAGGAAAATCGTGAACGAGAGCGAAATGACCTATGGTGTAGACTGAGCAGATTAGCGCTCGTACAGCAACAACAAATGGAGCAACAACAAAAGCAACCACAACCCCTACCGCAGCTCCAACCCTCGTCACAACCCCAAAACCAACCCCCCACTCAACCCCAATTCCAATCCCAGTCCCATCAACAGCAAAGCCAGTCACAAGACCAGCCGCCGCCGCCGCAGCCGCAGCAGCAGCCGCAGCAACTACCACAACAACAATAGTAAACTGTTACAAGATTTTCAAAATTAAACCAATTAATAAGATCTAATCATAAANAAAAAGGAAAGATTGGGCGAGTTACCATGCGAAACTTATCATGGCTTACGCCTTGATCGAGATTGAGGCTCGCATTGCTTACATAATTCCTCGATGAAGATATCATGTGCGATTGCCCCGGGATGGGGCAACTTCCCCTTTGCTTCTGCTTGCAGGTATGTGTCAGGGCTCTCTTTATTGTCCAATCATGAATATCGGATGCCTAAATGATGATTGAATACGAGAGGAGTCTCCGATGTCTTAGCTCCTCGTATTCAATCCTCGTATCCTATTCAATTTATTGCGAACTAGCTCAACGAGCCAGGCACAGACGTGTTTGATTANGACGGTTCGTTGATTACTCTAGTTCTCAGATAATCACGGGTTTTTGACTCTTCTTTTCAAGATCACCCCATTTAGATCGCTTTGACCTTCGAAACTAGATCTCAGGTCATGCCCACGTCATACNTAGTAGAAACCAGGTTATAAATCCAGAATGATCGCAAGCTATGAGGATTTTGCTTGAGAACGTCTGATAAGTGTCCATATCTTAACTCAATAATCAAATGAAGCTAGCAAAAGTAACAAGAAAGAGATCAGCAGAGGATTCGGCATTATAACTCCAAAAGTTTTCTACTGGTCGCAAAGGAAACAACTCAATGATAACAAGCTAATTGTTGAGGTAGGNCCTTTAGATTGAATCTGCTAGNTCGATGGTAAAGCTGGCCGGAGAGGAAGTCCCTCTTGTCTACAACGATGTAGACGATGGATATGCATGCGAAGCGAAAAAGAGACTACGGGTAAGCTCTCGGAGGTATTCGATCGCTTCAAAGGCGCCAATAATCTATAATCGTGCTTTCAAAGTTGCGCTGGAATATATTGACTGATGCAGACGGAACTATCATCATGATCTTAGCGCTTGAAAACTTCGACAATATAAATGCTTTTCTCCCAAGGAGCTTCAAGAAGAAGCAAATCTACCCGCTGAGGAATAAAAACCTCGCGTCAAAAGACAGTTCAGATCATCTCGTACAACATGGAAGCAAATTACTGATCTTTGAAAAGGGAGCTGATGTTAAGAGTATCCTCGAGTAACAGTTGAAACTGCCTCCCCGAAGGCATTCGTGAATGAGTTAAAGTGCCCAACAACTGCTTATAGATTAAACGAATCTTTGCACTTCATGCGACTTTTTACTTTTCAACTATAGCTATGGTATCTCCATGTCGAACAGATCGTTCCGGATGACGAGGTACTTCCGCCCACGATACAAGCAAGCAGAGCCCAGGTTTCGGGTCTAAGAGCCATCCGCAGTAAGCCGGCCAGGACAACGCCCGGTCTGAGAGTGGTTGACAGAGGCGACCAAGAGGCACAGGTTCTTGTGTGTCCTTGGAAGTGGCTTTGGCTTGCCCGTAATGGCGCTAAAAAACTGTATGAGCACATAGTTCATCTCCGGATCGATGCTGACCTCTCTGTTGCACTGGCCAGGGATCGACTAGAGCGAGGTTGATTGAGAGAGGAGATAGCCGATGATACGGCGGCCGTGTTTTAAAACGTCGCACCGGTAGTCGATGGACACACCGATAGTATCGTCCAGATTGGTTGGATCAGCTTGTATTCTAGCCAGCAAATCTCAGCTGCTGAACAAAAATCTGGACCGTAGCACCTGGGCTGTGTCGTGGACTTTGCGTCCCTTGCTGAGGGTGGTGAGAAAATTGCAAACTCCGCCGGAGGTGACGATGGCTAGGATGAGTATGGTGCTGCTGTCACTCTGTTCGTGGCACAAGTTGCAAACCTCAACTCGGTGTCTGGAAAGGGCTGAGACAGTTGAGTGTAGCTCTCGTCTGGTCCGTGTTAAGATTGAGTTGGAATCGATGACAAGTGTACGATCGGAGTGTTTATTGAGGTTGTCTTGAATGAGATGGATCAAGCTTTCGGTGCAAGGTTGAGTGTATTAGATGCTGGAGCGTAGGATCTGGGCCATACTTGGTGATGGTGTGCGGCTTGGAAATTTAGATATCACTCTTGCTGTTGACTGCTTGGGATAAGGAACTGTGTAGATTGCATAGGGTGAGAACTATTACGGATAAGTGATGTTATTCGAACAACTTTCGACAGTTGCTATCGCACTCTTTCTTCAAAGTTTGAAATTTTCAGTTCCATGTCGTCGGCAATAGGCATCCGAACACCTATTTAATTAGTCACAGGCGACACGTCACAGATAGTCGATGTTTTCGGATATTGATTGTTGAAAAAATACCCATCTGTGATAATCACGCTCAGATAATTTTGCATACATAGCCTGGTCCAAACTTCGAAATATTCTATAGCTTTGCACAGACGCCTGATNATTATATCTCAGTTAAAAGAGCCACGACCAGTGAGAATCTGTTATAAAGCCAGCACATAGTTATTGCCTCATAATACTTACAGATTGGTGGTTAGGCTATAGATCAGCTTGAGACAGTATGGGTCCAATTGGTGGTACCGGTGGGCCACCGTCGGGGTCTATTCAAATCCAACCACACTGTCGTAGGAATGATATGAAATTGCCTATCGTGATGATAACAACTCGTGAGTTACTGACATTTGATTCGATTTAGTAGGATCGTTTGTGTACTGATATTGAGCCTCCTACCGACCATTTGCATGGCTATTTTATCATAATAATAACTTTAATGTTACGTCCTGTTAGCTTCTACTCCATTCAANATAGCTTGAATAAAGAGATCAGAGTTCATGAGGTACTACTGTGACAACTAGGCTGCATGCTCGAAGGGGTACTCCTAAGCTTTGATATGCTTTGTTCGGATGCATCGACATATTTTTGAATTGTGATAAGGCTTCCCTCGGATGACTGAGCAAAAATTGCGGAAGACAACTTCGATGATTGATGTAGTGAGCAACTGAGCGAACTCCAAATCGGCTAACTCCGGGCATAGTGTTGAATGTGTTGGTGATGTGATGTTGAATGCTGTCTTCTATCGCCCCAATGCCACCTCATTATCGCTGCTAACTCCATGGGTCCAAGCCTTATTGATCAATCGTGCGACATTCTCACACTTACAACAACATAGCCTGATCCCATGATGGACTATCGCATCCAGCTCAGATTGCGAAACTTTCGAGGCAAACTGTTGGAAAGATGAGAGATATCCTCTACATCTCAGAGGGACGCATTACATTGTAAAATAAGGCATTGGCATCGGTATTGTAGAATTTGAGGCTGATTAGGAACTATGGTGTTTATTTGTATTAATCTTGAGCCGCGTCCAAGCGCTGTTGTATTCGCGTCTGTGTGCGGTCACAGGGTTGGCGTGGCGGCTGAGAAATTTCTGCGAGACTCAAAGATTCTCCGTGCAATTTACGTTGTTTAATACATGTAGGTCCTGGATATAACGAGCAGGACACCCTTTGAATCAGTATTTAGCCGACTCGGCCCCATTTACTCTGAAACAATCGAAACATATTATTGGTCCAACCTCGCCATCCATCATGGATCATCACGCAGTGACACCGCTCATAAGATATCCACCTTCGAATAATAGTTTACTCAGTAGCGGCAATACAAAGAAAGCCATAGCCTACGAGCCTAGGACAGAGGCGATTTCGCCAGCAATAAACGATGATATCATAACAAATGAAGATTCTACCTCAAAATCAACTAAGGACGAGCAAACCTTACTAGTTGACAAACTAAAAAAGATTGAAGCAGAGATATTGCAGACTGATTTACAAATTAGCAGATTGAGGAAACAAAAAGCTCAACTGGAGCAAGCGGCGAGTTGCGCTTCCAATGATGATGATGACCAAGAGAATGTTTGCGATACCAAACAGTTGAGCATAGCTAAATTAGTATATCATGAAAACAGGGCCAAAGCGCAAAAAGCCCACGCCAAATTGGAGAGTGTCGGTGGATCTTACAAAGATTTGCCCATTTACAATCAACCCTCAGATAATGGGGTCTATCACCAGAACGCTGCGCGATTTGCTTGTTCTTTCAAGAGATCTCTCATCGCTTGCTTCAGGGAGCGGCTCAAAGTGAGATCAAAATTAGAGGAATCGGTTAGCGCCGAATATGATCGGCGCATGGGAAAATGGCTGAAGAGCATCGAACAAGAGGATTCTCAGCCGAGCAAAAGAATTAAGGATGCGAAAACGAGAGAATTTTTCGAAAAGCAATTCCCAGAGCTCAAAAAGGCTAGAGAAAGTGGTGAGAGGTTTTCTCGTGTAGGTCAGAGAGTTGCACGTAGCGATGCCGAATTCGCCGAACTTCTCGATGGCATCGCCGAAAGAGAAGATCAGGACAAGAAGGTGAAAAGTTACGCAGTCATTCCGCCCATGCTTGAAGAAATGCGCACCAAGAAGCCAAAGTATATTAACAGGAACGGTTACGTTGAAGACATTATCGCCGAATACAAAGAATATCAGATATTGAACACTTGGACTGACGAAGAGAAGGATATATTTAGGGAGAATTATTTGCAGCATCCCAAGAATTTTGGCCTTATAGCTAACATGACAAGTCGTAAGAATGTCGCTAATTGTGTTCAATATTATTATATGTCAAAGAAGAATGAGAATTACAAGCAGCTACTCAAAAGGCAGCAAAAGAGACGGACGAGAAGTTTTGTTCGGCCGGCTCAACAAACACCCGCAATCACTACCACCGATGCAAACCCCGACATCAGTAAATCAAACGGCTACAACAATGGTGATAAGCAAGCAGGGGATAGCTCTGCNCAAGATACAAGTACTGAAAAGCAAGTCCAGCCCTCTGATTCTGCTAAGACTAGTGCCTTGCTTGCAAACAATGACCATAATCTCCTCAAGGGCGACGACAATACTCTCAAGGAAGAGGGGCNAGATCAGATTGGCCCGAGTTGCTGCGTCTGTGGTTGCGGGTTCAAGGATTCAGTTCAGTTCAGGAACGTTACTAGATCTAATCATCAACTTTATGGAATAGGTGTAGAAGTGTTAAAGCCAGGTCTAAAAATATGTTATTCCTGTAGGTTTAGGCACGTAAAGCATCCCAGTTTCGACGAACCTTCAGATAGTCCAGAACCAATGGAAGAAGAAGACCAGCCTAGTCCTATGGAGGTAGATTCGTCTGTGATTGGTGTAGACACTCAAACTGTGATTGACAAAAATTTCAACACTCATTTTAAACAAAGCCCACAAAATAGTAGCCCNCCCCGAGAATTGAATGAGCAGATAGGTCCACTAGATTGTGAGACCAGTAAGGCTCAGAAAAGGACTCGTGTCCGGGATATCATTTATCAGGCTATTGAGATGAGCTTCCAGAAGCCAAATTGTGACATTATTGACCAGGACTATAAGCCCGATATACCAGTGCATCCAGAAAATGTAACACTTAATCCCATCGTAGCCCAGCATCCACTACCTGTTGGGTGCTTACCTAGTGTCTTACCCATAAAAACTATATGCCCGCCACATATAGTCACGCCGACTGTTCCACCGCACTTACCCATACCAAATCTACCCGCTGATCATCAACAACATTTAGCTCAAATGCAGCAAAAGCAGCAACAATTACAAATGGAGTACAACATACGCCACCAACAATATTTATCTCAGCAAATACAACAGCAGCAATTGCAACAACAGCAACAGCATCATCTTTACCAACATCAGACTCAGCAGCAGATCCAGCAGATTTCGCGGCAGCAACAGACACAGCCAACAAAAAATCTTGCACCCCCACCACCACCCCAGAATGCCCCTTCGGCTCATCCTTTGAATTTGTGCCGGAAGTACACTGAGCCACCATCGTTTCAAGAGCCAGTCAAAGCCACTAACAAAGTTAGACCTCCACCAATGGCTCATGGAGCGAAATTGGCTAAANCGCTTGCACCGAGAACCGTCTTCGAAAACGGTATCCTCAATCTATCGAAGCAAACAGCCACGCCGAATGCATCTCAACCACCAACTCTTACCAATCAACAACATCTGATTCAGATCTTTCAGCAGCAACAGAGACAGCAACAGCAACATCACCAACATCAGCAGCTCTTACATCAGCAGCAGCAGCAACAACAACAACACCAACACCACCAGCATCAACAACACCAACAACAGCAGCAACAGCAGCAGCAACAACAACAACAACAGCAGCAGCAGCAGCA
>Ga0058699_1000299_pt1 | contig 15125 bp, 10 predicted proteins | sample AgamicAtPe_FD_55078 | JGI IMG/M metagenome (GOLD analysis project Ga0058699, IMG submission 55078) | Agave microbial communities from Guanajuato, Mexico - At.P.e | ecosystem: Host-associated > Plants > Phyllosphere > Phylloplane/Leaf | place: Guanajuato, Mexico | collected 2012-10-15 | reverse complement strand
TACTAGCAGAATCGAATAAAGAACAACAAAAACAAAATAATTTAAATCTGAAACGGAGTTCATTTCTATCGATGACTATCTATCCTCTTTGAAAGTCAGAGATAAGATTACCATTGAGACGTCCGTTCCACTAGCACGATCAAGAACTAAGACAAAGCCAAGCTCTAGAACAACAAATCGTCTCATATTTGGGGGAAACGAGGATGACATGACTGTCTACTTTCTGAGAGACGGGAATGCACTTGTTTGCTAGGTTACATCCTGACTTTTGGAACTAGGAATCTCATCGCAAAGGTAGATCATGGTCTGACAAACAGGTTGCCTCAGCATTTCTCAGCGTCCGCGTCAGAAATAAATTCATCAACCACTGACTCTTCAACCAATCGCTGACAGAATGGCTCTCCTAAATGAATCTGTGCCCGGATCAGAACGTCCAGAGCTTGGTAAAGTACTGAGAAGAGACTTAAACACCAGAATCAAAGGCCCGTACTTCAGCGGCCAACGCTTAATTGATTACATCACCAGCCGAAATTATGTGCCTTATTCTCGAGAGAGAGTTGTCAACTTGGCTAGAAATCACTCGCCATTTTTGAGTCGAATGAACCTCATGAAGAAATTACCGGTACATCATGGGTGTGTCAACACAATTTGCTGGAACAAAACTGGCGAGTACATATTATCTGGCTCAGATGATTGCAATCTGTGCATAACAAAGCCTACTTATCTGTATGATGATAGCAAAGATTATACAGTATTACACAACATACCTACTCGTCATTTTGGTAACATTTTCAGTGCTCAATTCATACCCAATTCGAGTGACCACCTACTAGTTTCCTGCTCCAGTGAGGGACCTGTGATAGTTCATGATATAAATTCTGAGAATCCGGCTCCAGGGATTTTCAATTTTAACTGTCATGCCTCCACAATATTCAAAGTAGAGACATTGGAAGATGATGACAAGGTCTTTTTGAGCTGCAGTGAAGATAAGACTGTTCGACTGTTTGATATGCGTTGTCATCGAAGTTGTGCAAGAGCTGGCACTTGCCCTCACCCACCCCTGATAAGGAATAGTCATCCTATGACTACGCTCACCATCCACCCTCTTAACTCGAATCTATTGCTCGTTGGCCGAGCAGATGGTCTGGGTCTTGTTTACGATCGACGCAGGTTACCTGATCCAAGCAAGTTTTCTCGAGAGCAAAGTCATCTAGACTACTTGAATGGAAAACGTGAATCCAATATGAAGTATCTACATCCTCTCGACGGAGCTGTATCGCAATTTTGTGTTCCAGATATGGAGGACAAGTGTCGATTCACATCGTTAGAATACTCTCCCGACGGGAGTCAAGTTTTAGCATCATACTCTCAAGATTACATATATCTATTCAACCACGATACTAGCTCCAACTTTGAGCTCATTCAAACACTACAAAGAAGTAACAGTGCCAGCGGAGGCAACGATGGTAGTGCGAACGAAGACGGAGCAGATAATCAAAATGGAGGAGATCGAGCCAGGTGTCAAAGGAATAGGGCACCAAGGATAAGAGTTAGAGGCGATTGGTCAGATACAGGAATCAATAGCGTTCCCCATTCAACTAGATCGGGAACCAATTCTAGTCAGCAACCGAACTTTTTACAGCGTATGACTGAAGTGGCATTGGGTCTGGGCACCAGAAGAAACAGTGGCGGAACTAGATTCGTCCCTATCACCGAAATTATCGCGGGCCCAATGAGTTATAGTGCGACAAGCAACAATCGTGATAGCAATTCCAACGAGGAGGAAGGCGAGCAGCAGGAGCATGAAGAACAACCAGAGCAACAGGACGCAAGCATTGAGGATGAAACTGAAGCTGACATAGATGGACCTGGAGATACTTTCGAATTTAGACTGCGTTTACTGACCTCAGATCAAGACGAAAGCGAAGACTCTAGTGGTCCAGCCACGATAGATGCAGATGTGGATGCTCCAATCGGTCAATCTCCAAATAAACCTCAGGTTAGTCCACAATCAAAAATGAAGTTCCAGAAAACCTTTGCCGAGCCGATCAAGAACAGACTGCGCAAGATCGTTACTTATAAGCCTAGAATCAGGTACCAGGGTCATCGCAATAGTAGGACATCGTTCAAGCAAGCAATCTTCTGGGGCGAGAAATACATCATGAGCGGTTCTGATTGTGGCAGAATTATCGTTTGGGAAAAGGAAACGGCGAAAATCATCATGGCATTTCCTGCTGATGAGCGAGTGGTCAATTGCTTGGCCCCAAATCCTCAGCATTACGTTTTAGCATCAAGTGGTATAGATTATGATATCAAGCTTTGGTCAACCCAGAGTATACTAGAGGGCCCGCTGCTGATAAGCCAAGAGAAAATGGATATGATTGTGAAGAACAACGAGCTCATGTTGGAGGAAGCCAAGCAAACTATCACCGTGCCGCCACATCTATTTTTCCGTGTGCTGGCTTCGTTCTCTCAAAATCGTTTAAACTAATGCATCGGATTTATTGAGAGCCCACTCGGGAAGCAGAGTATATCTGAGTACCATCCTATCCTTGACACAAATGTGCAGAAATGAATGCATTAACATAAATTAAACAACAACGCGTCCAGCCAATCAGTGATGCCCTTCCAGGTTAGAGTATCCGTACGTTAGGTTGCTGGCCTATTTTACAGCTGATCGTCCGAGGCTTGTCGCGTCAATTTATATGCCTCTCAATCCAACCAATGTAGGAGGAAACGCGCGAATACAAGCCAGGCAAGAGCGGCCGGGCGCAACCAATGCCGGTACTAACCACTCCAACCACCACATACTGGCCGTTTATCTTGCTTAATAATGGTCCACCAGAATCACCATGGCAAGCGTCCTTGCCACCACTCTTAAAACCAGCGCAGATGATTCGATCGTCAATCGGCATATCCCTACCTGCTTGTCGAAACCAATTTTGGCAAACTTTGTTGTCAATAATGGTCAGCTTGACTTTTTGCAACTCGTTGCTGAATTCGTCGCTCTTCTCGTTCAACTTGCCCCAACCGATGACAATTGCATCATGGCCAGAAAAGTTGCCTGACTCTCGGTTAGGGAAGCAAACAGGCCAAGCAAATTCATTCCAATTAATTTCATGCTTCAACCTTAGCAGCGCAATGTCGGCATTGTTGGTGTTCGCCGATGACTTTAGTTGAGAGGCTGTAAGGTTATCATAACGGCTAAAGTCATCGTGCATAATTATCTGGTCCACGAAATAGTCGCGCTCTAGATGGCTTGTGATGTGATTGTTAGATCTAGTTAATGTATGACCGCCGGTTCTTATTATTAGATTGCCAACTAGCTGGCTTCGAACGCAGTGCGCAGCCGTCAAAACCCATCGCCTACCAACAATGACACCACCGCAATGATGATTCCCGTGCCTTTGGATACTAACAGCCCAAGGGAACTCTCCCTCGTATGTGCTGTTGCCTCCAACAATTCGTGGCTCGCGCGACCCAACTTGTTGTTTCCCGCAGATTGTTAGGGATGAGAGGTCTACCAAATTGTTCATTGTGGTTGTTTGATTTTGGGTTATTGTGAGCTGCGGCTGCTTGGTGACTTGGGATTGTTGCAATTTGTTGCTCGGAGGCAATAACGATGGGAACGAATAGTAAGAGGGCGAGTAGTTGCTATGCTGCGTTAGTCGATGGGGTGAAGACGAGAGCATGAAACCATTCGAATTGGAGGTTAATAAACTTGATAACGAGGTGGAGGGTTTTGTGAGCAAGTTGTGGATGTAGTTTAGATTCAGATTGTTTGTGAGCGAGTTTGAAGGAGATGGCATACTATGGCTGGATGGGAACTTGTTGTGGTGACCTATGGACGACACTATGCCGAGAGTGTTGGAAGCTTGATAGGTATTGTAGTGGCGCGAATTCTGGTTATTTGTGCTCAATGACTGGTGATTGTTGGTATGCGTTTCAATCTTCTCCAACTCGTTGCCATCCTCGACTCCAGATTCGAGACTTGATATAGTGTTCTTTGTGATTCCAACAGTGTTAACACCGCCACCAACCGCTATATACGCTCCATAGTCCAAAGAATTGATGGAAATATCACTCCGATTCACCAAGCTTGCGACACTTTCGGGCTCGAAGCTATTTTGGCTAACTTTACCTTGACTAGCTTGTTCCTGCGGGTCTTCATTCGAGAGATCTTCAACTTTGCTCAACTCAGGTGCAGCATGTGCTAATGAGCTAATTGCGCCCAAGGTTCTCGGGGATAAGCCATGACCTACTATCATGGAGGATAGAGATGGAGCCCGAACGTTTCCATTTCGATTCAGCCTTGACTGCTGATAGTTAGAATCGCTTGTTGCACTGGCGTAACATATATACAGGTAGAGCAAAATCTTCGGTATTAACAACATGGAACAACTCATGTGCCTTGATTATGAGAGAACCAGGTAACTATTGGCGGTTCGTGCTCTTGTCAACTCGTACAGTTCACTCGAAACTCTTTTTCAACCTCATTCGTCCAATTTAATCATGACAGTCTATCTTTTCTTCAATTTATCGAATCCAATCTCAAACTCATGCCTTGGGTGCATGCTACTAAAGTAAATATCTCTATCTATCTACAAGACTGAGCTCAATCACTTATAGCTCCTCCTGAGGCCAGAGAACCAAGTTCCTTCTACTTGTGCCTAAAAGGTCTATAACGACTCTAAACTGCTCCCCACTTTTCGGAAATCAGAACTGAGGTATAAAGTGAGTCTGATTTTGAGGTTACAGTTGCCGAACGAGAAGTTTTCAGTAGCCTTGAGTGTTGGATCACTCTCGCCAAGTGGTGATACTCAAATAATTTTGTTTTGTGCGAGCATAGTGTAGTTTCAATCTGATTCTTTCGAAGAGCCGTGTTTGAAGCAATTTTGAGCCAGGTAAGTCGAGCAAGCCTATCCGAGAGTAGGATGTCGTCATAAAGTGATGGTGCAACTACTGACTCACTGACCTTAACACACCGAAAACATTGTAATGGCGGCCCACCAGTTGAGCCAAATATCGTTGGCATCACATACGCAGTCCAAAGTTTCGAACAAACAATAACTGCTCCAACATTGTCCATTCTGACTTACTGCCTCTGTCACTATTTTGGTTCGTTGACTGATCAGTTGGTAGAGGGGGATCGAGCGAGAGTATATGGGCTCATGGTGTACAGGAGAGTGGGACGCGATTTCAAACGGATCTCCTGTGGAGCCAATTATCCAGACGATTGGCTGAAGCAGGAGTATCGATCCAAACAAAAGTCCAACAGTCATTACCTTTTAGGGTTGTTGACCGCCAGTTGAGTCAGATGCTATGGAACTGATTGCAGAGAACAGACTCTCATTCCAAATGGTCGAATTAACATATCGTCACCTGTTTCCAATCCGATACAAAGTAGATCAAGCTGAGCCGAATTTCTGGTCGAGCGGAATCACCAACCAAAGCGACGCTTTCTTGGGCTTCGGAAATGCTGATTTCCTCGAACACGGAAATAAGCAAACAGTGCTAGTTTTATAATGAGAAGATGATCTAGATTTTGGTTTGCACCCGGAACATGAATTTCTGGCTCTCAAACTTTCTCGCTTCCGAATGGAACTTTTGAGCAGGTTTTAAATCCTTCCGGAAACTGACTTTGCCATTTGTATGTATCACGAACCATTTCAGAGATGGAATATTTTGCACTCCAACCCAACTCTTTGAGCGCCAGACTGACATCGGCATAAACTTCTCCGGCGTCGCCCAAGCGCCTGCCTGTCACCTCATAGGGGATCTTCACATCGTTCACCGCCTCGAATGTTTTTATCACCTCCAGAACAGAGTAACCCTTACCGGTGCCCAAATTGTACGCTTTGTAGCAACTTTTGCCCTTATTTTCTTGGCCCAAAAGGAAGTCAAGCGCATGAGTGTGACCGTTGGCAAGGTCCATTATATGAATATAATCGCGCACTCCTGTCCCATCTGGGGTATCAAAATCGTTTCCAAAAATGTAAAGTCTCTCGCGTCTCTTGATTGCAACCTGGGAAATGTAGGGCATCAAGTTGTTTGGCACATCCTTGCTATGTTCGCCAATATAACCAGAAGGATGGGCGCCAACTGGGTTGAAGTATCTCAGGGAGATAATGTTCCAGCCCTGAGTTGTTTGATTACGCTCGTTGTGTTTTGTCGACGTACACAGATCCTGCAGTATTTGTTCAATCATATACTTGGTCCTACCATAGGGATTTAAAATATTCAAACCCACTTGGTGGCTTTCATCAACTGGCATGTATTGTGGCAAACCGTAAACTGTGGCCGATGAGCTGAATATGAGCTCTTTGCAACCGAACCTATTCATTGTATTTAGAAGGTTTATGGTTCCAACGATGTTGTTTGTATAGTACTCTAGAGGTAAATCAATGCTCTCTGAGACAGATTTCATCGCTGCGAAGTGTATTACGGCTCTAATTTTATGATTTCGGAACACATCATCAAGAGAATCGAGAACCAAATCTAGCTTAAAGAATGCTGTCAATTGCCTGCCTGCCAACTGCTCTACCCTCTTCAAACTCTCGGGCATTTGCTCAATGTTTCCGTTTGAATCAAAGTCGCCCATCGGACTGTTTGAACAATTGTCAACCACAATCACGCGATGACCCTGGTTCAAAAGCAGGAGGACACTGTGAGAGCCGACGTAACCAGCTCCGCCAGTTACCAGGATTGTGATTGGCTGATTTTTCATAATTAAAAATTGCTACTTGACGAGAGTGATGGCTGGCTTGAGCTGTTTTGGTGATGTTTGGTTATGTTTTCAATATTGAGCGGGACAAAAGATATGGAGCTTGATAACTGCTGGATGTAAACTCTGGTCTATCTCGTCGCACCCCTCAAGTGTTTCGTCGGTGTCTGTCTGTTCGAATAGGAGTGTAACCCGACCTCCAATTTGTTATCGCCACCGTTCAATCAGTCAGCTTTATCTGCCAGTGCCGGGATCTTTTTCGCCCGAATCATCGAGTCTGAACGCCCNGACGAGGGTATGAACAGGTCTACTTCACAGGATTTGGCCACTAGACATGCTAGTAAACATCAATAGCTATAGCTATATATATATACATATAAATATATGTATATAATGACTTACAAAGCAAACATCAGCTCAAAGCTAGAGAAAGACGCCGCGCGCTCAGCTCAAGGCCCCCTTACAGGATCAGCCAGGGGTTGCGTTTTATTTCGGTGGTTTATGACAATGCGAGAATCCTGATGATGCCAAACCTGTCAATGGTTATTGATGCTGCCATACCTCAATGTTGACGCACAAAGCAGGCTCGGATTGTGAGCTTCTGGCTGATGTTCAATTCATTGTTCAATCAAGCTCGGCAACAAAAACTCGATTGCCGTAGTCAATCCCCTGATCGCTGAGAGCTTTGATGCTCTCGCAAACAACTACAAAAGAGTTCACATCTTATCCACTGTCTTACGTGTACAGGTCTCTGAGTAGCTGACACATGTGATTGGTGCGCAAACGAGACTTAAATTCATAACGAGCCCTCAGATGTAGAAACGGGAGGTCCACTCACTAATTAAAGCGATCTCAAAAACCTCGACGGATCCAAGGCCATCGATCAAGTCGTGAAGAAGGATTGTGCTAGCAACCTGACAATGTTCGCTGTTTTGTACGGAGGGATTATCTGCTATGCTAGCGATTAGATCTACTTGAAAGAGGGTTCCTGGTTGACTTCTCGACGGTTGATCAACTACAATCATCGTACTTTATTGAGCCACATCTTTTGTGTTGCGTTCGTCGGCCGTAACGATTCCTCACTCGCTAAACTAAAAACGGCTCACCAGATGGTCCCAAAGGACATTTCCACTACTTTTCTTCGAGATCAATGAACCTTCGATATGGTTCAAGAGACAAGTCAAGCACCTAAAAGTTTGGCTGCATAGTTCGAAACAAAGCGGATGAGTCGAGAAGAGCACCTAAGCAAACGACACTAGATTGAGTTTCCTGCACATGATTGAGACGATGAAGTTCCGGTCACTGCACGGCATCCTCTCATCTAACTTCCTTGTGAGGCTTACTTTGAAACCAATTTTAGATTGCGCAGATTACACCCAATCTTTCTTATCGAATGACTCAGACTCGTGAGTGGCTGTATGAGTCAGATGCTACAATTCAGAAATCATCTGACAATCTCATACGGATCAATCGGTTAACTAGGTGAATATTAGTACGGAACTATAGATCATAGTTGAAAGCATGATGTCAATGATTCGTTGGTCGAGACATTGAGATATTCCATTTCATTACGTAGGGCCTGCCTTGGTGGTCGGTTATACTTGTAAGACGTCGGGCCGCCCATTGTCCCCCGAATCTGTTTGCTCGGTCCGGGCTCTTTGATGCACAGATTAGCTCTAATGGAACGCACCAACGAGTGAGAGTGGAACAGGCATAACAAAAGGCCTAGCATAACAGGTGGAGCTCTTGGAAGAATAATCAGCTGAGATTGGCCCACTAATGAATCAAATGGAGGACAAAGTCGTATTGGTTACAGGCTCGAGCTCTGGGATAGGCGAGGCTGCAGTTCTCAGTTTTGCAAAACTGGGATGCAAAGTTGTGGTGCATGGAACGAATGATATCCGCATCAAACAGGTGGCAATACAGTGCGCGCAAGTATCCCCGAAGAAGTACTTGGTAGGTATCAAAGCTTTTGACTAAGTCAGTTAAGGCATAATCTAACCAACAGATCCCATTGTTTAGCCTTTGGAGATAACTGCAGATGTTCGGGACCCAAAGCAGGTTGAACGGTTGATCAGTGAGACTCTGAGATTTTACAATCGATTAGATGTTTTGGTCAACAATGCTGGCCTATTTCAACCAGCTCAAATCGATGATTCCAATGCATATAATGTCTACAGCGATCTTATGAGAATCAATCTAGACTCAGTGGTTCAACTGACATCATTAGCAGTTCCTCATTTGAGACGAACGAGCGGGTGCATAGTTAACGTGTCCTCGAATCTTCACGCGAAATGTATAGGAGGTGGTTTCGCATATTGCACAGCGAAAGCAGGTCTAACTATGTTTACCAAATCAATAGCCTGTGATCTCGCCCCCGTAATCAGGGTAAATTCAGTATCGCCTGGACCCATTGCAACACTCATGCCAACTCGAGTCGGAATGGATGTGGATGCCTACCGAAAGTTAGTTGGAAGCGCTTGCTTGATTAACCGGGTCGGTGAGCCGGAGGAAGTTGCCAGAGTTATCGTGTTCCTCGCATCCCCAGATTCAGCATTCATAACTGGCTCGGACATCATAGTCGATGGCGGAAGTACCATAAAGCCTTCCGGCGAAGTTATGGGGTCAGATCAATAGGACAGAAATGGGGAATCTATCACTGATAACTTGACCCTTCATGAGAGCGGTTGGAGCTCATACGAGTGTTGAACTAAGCTAACGACTTTCCGAATCCGCCAATAAGTTTCATCGTTAAACCTCACCGCGACTATCGGTAGACCTAACGCTGAACTTGGAGCCCCATGGTGCGGGATGACGTTTGTCGACGGACACCCGATCTAACTAGATTAGAATCTAGACCGCGAGCACGGGTCTCTCGTTCGGCGTTCTTCTTCAGCTTCGAGTGTGGGACAAACGATCTCCAGAGTCATGTATTTACTGGAGATTCTGATTGTTGTTTAGCCCTCGAGCTAAGCCTTAAATTTCTTTACTGGATGGATTCTGTGAGTTTTTTGGTCCATAAAATTTAATGAAATATCGAGATCCTTATTTTTCGAATCTACCGCCCATCTGTCCACACTAACACTCTGGCGGCAGTGGTGAACCTCCTGTCTGTTTGCCACGATCGAACCCGCTTTAGGTCGAGTCCCTCTCGGGTGTCCAAATTACTGTCTCGATAAATATGTATTTATTCATCATTTCGGCCGAGCCTCCGTGATTTCAAGTTGATTTCCAATTTCATGATGAGCCACCACCAGGCAGAGGTGCGTCAGGACACCGAATACCAACAAGCCTCACACGATGGGCGTTCCGCAACTCGGCCTCGCGGCTCCAGACTGAACCGACACCGGCCTAGGCAAACAAGATCGCAAGGGTTTCGAAATCAAGAACGCCGGCCTAGTTCGAATCATATAGACCATGATCTTCCAGGCGAAAGCTCATTCTTCAATGGTGAGGCAAATTTGGTAGACCGGCGACAAGAGACCCAAGGAGTGACATCTCAAATCGACTCCACTGCTCATGAAGGTGAGCCGATTGCTATCGCGGGCCCGTCTTCCTCAGGTACCCTATCGAACAGGAACGATTCAACCCATGCTACTCATCACCGAAGAGGTAGAGGTGGCAGATTCAAGCACTCTGCCCACAATATGAATCAAAATCGATCTGAAAACTCAAGTGAATCCTCTCAAAGATGGCTACCTCACACTGCAAGAGGCCATACTCCTAGAAACTCGAACAATCAATTCTATCAAGACAGATTCCGGCAGTCAGAGGGGATTCATTTAGATGAAAACATCGATCCGAGGAGTCAAGGCAATGAGCGCCGTGTTAGCGATAGACAATCTCACTCGAAGCAAAGTTCGACCAACGAAATCTCCGATATGCAGAAGGGAATCTCAGAGAATCAGCTCAAAAGCAACAATTTTGAGTGCATGATCTGTTGTGATAATATTCATAGATCGAATCCGATTTGGTATTGTAGTAACTGCTATAACATCTTTCACTTGAGGTGCGCTACCGAATGGTGCAACAAATCGGTGAGGTCTCGTAACGAAGCTTTAGCCAACGCACAATATCCGTCCTTAGGTCAAGCTAGCAATAATGTTTCAGTCCATGGAAGCCAAAACTATTTTGAAACGAGAGATTCTCAAGCTCAAGCCCGGAACGACGAGAGGTGGAATTCAGTAGAGTGGCCCTGCCCAGCGTGTCGTGAGATAAGACATTCTAGACCGTCTGTGTATAAATGTTTCTGTGGTAAGGTTGTTAAGCCGGAAATTAATCGTCACCTAACGCCACACAGTTGTGGACAGCTATGTGGTCGAAAGCGACCAAACGCAGATTGTCCTCATGCTTGTAACACTGTCTGCCACCCGGGTAGATGCGCTCCTTGCGTTCTGACCTCGCGCAGATCTTGTTTCTGTGGTCAGACCACAAAAGAGGTCAAATGCTCAGTCGGACCATTTAGTTGCAACCAAGTTTGTGGCAAAGTCTTATTATGTGGTCAACACAGTTGCGCTAAAACTTGCCACAGTGGGGTCTGCGGAGATTGCGAGCAGACGATTGTGATTAGTTGCAGATGTGGCCGGAAGGAACTGGAAAAAAGATGCAATGACATCGGAAAAGGTGACAAGAGCGACGCCTGGAGTTTTTCGTGTGATACAGTTTGTGGGAGACTCTTGGATTGTGGAAAGCATTATTGCAATGAGAAGTGTCATGTTGGACCAGAGTGCCCAAGTTGCAAGCTGTTATCTAAAAATATTAAGACCTGTCCATGTGGCTCAACTCATATCAAAAAGACCGTTCTCATGGGAAGAGGATCATGCACTGACCCTCTACCAACATGCGAGTCCAAGTGCAATCGAATTTTAATATGCGGACCAGACAAAAATCGACATCGCTGTCAGAAAAGATGTCATGTTGGCTCATGCCCACCTTGTAAGTTGAAAACAACTGCTCACTGCGAATGCAAGCTATCGACGAAAACCGTAGATTGCGCGTTAATGTACCAGAGGGTAACCAACGGAGACGAGTATTACTTCAAACAGGTTGAACTCACGTTCACTTGTGAGAACCGCTGTAACACCTTGAAGAACTGTGGCCGACACAGATGCTATAACAAATGCTGTAGATCTATAAAGAATTCTGAGGCCCCAGTTCACCGATGCGACCAAGTTTGTAGCAAAAAGCTCTCATGTATGATCCACAACTGTCCTGAGACGTGTCACCCTGGCCAATGTGGTGACTGTACAAACATCGGGTGGCAAGAGTTAGCCTGCCATTGTGGCTCATCTGTCCTTTACCCGCCTATACCTTGTGGCGCCCGTCCACCGGCCTGCACTAGACCCTGTCGCCGGCCTCATAGCTGTGGCCATCCAGTCACACACGAATGCCATGACGATACTGAAAAATGCGCGCCTTGTATAGTGTTTGTCAAAAAATCATGCTTCTGTGGTTCAGACTCCAAGGATAGTGTTTATTGCTATTTACCTGGTTATTCGTGTGGAAGAACCTGCAAGAGACAGCTCGCTTGTCGCCAACACGCCTGTCAACGTGTTTGCCATGACGGCGATTGTGAAGTACCTAATGAAAGGGGCGCAATTTTATGTCAGCAACCATGTCCCGTGAGCAGGTACTTGTGTAAGCATCCTTGTGGGCTTCCGTGTCACGGCGTTAGTCCTTGTCCGAGTAGCGAGTGTAGAAAGCTGGTGGAGATCGTTTGTGAGTGCGGTAACAAGAAAGAACGCGTCGAATGTCACAAAGTTATGAGAGACATAGACAACAGCAACAAGTTGGCCATGTTGAGTACGACTCGACGAGATCAAGACACTATCATAGTCGATCTATCAAAGAAGTCCGTTCCACAGCTAGAAAACTCGAGCAAGAGATCGCCGAAGAAACTTGATTGTGATGACAGTTGCTCGATACTCAAACGAAATAGAGCTCTCGCCGAAGCTCTCGACATCGTACAACCAGACCTAAAACCCACGAGCATCTTCGGGGAAGACCCCCTAAGATTGCTCAAGGAAGCCACTGCTCAAGATTACAAATTCGTATCATCAACATTCAATAGTTTGATGCGATTCATCAAATCAGCTAAGGAGTCGGACAAGCGCTTTATTTTCATGCAGTTTCCGCCGGCAGGAAAACTAAGAAGAGAAGTTATCCATGAGCTTGCTCATCACTTCAATTGCACATCCGAGAGTAGAGATGAGGAGCCTTTTAGACATGTGGTTGTCCGAGCTTACAAGAACAAGAGCTGTGTGCCAGATTTCAGCATCGAGCAACTACTTCCTGTAACCGATTAATGGCTATCTAGGCTGCGGGCGGAGTTGATTGGTTAGTTGATGTTGAAGTAAACACCGATGTGGTTTCCTGTATAGCTGGAGACAATCACAAGTCTACTCTCATTGTTCTACTGTCATAGTAGAGCAGTCTCTGTGCCAACAACCGGCTAAACTCAGCCAACAACACAACTCTCGTGAGACTACCCCGTCAATTCATTCGACCATCCGTCCAATGAGGCTGGTATATCCCTGCAATGTTGCTGGTATAAAACAAGCGCTCCATGATTTGAAGGAATCAGAAATCAACTAGCTCTCCGAAGTTGACGATATCTAGTCGCAACATTATCTACAATACTTATGTAGTTAGTTCCTCCAAGACCAAATTGCAAGAGTGTCATGCTGTTCATCTTTCGTTTTGTAGCACTGCTTCTAATTACCCAGCTCCTATGCCACATCGATGCAAGTCCAACAATCACAAAAGTCGGGCCACAGGATTCTGCAACTATGACCAATTACAATAATTTAGTATTACCATCAGGATTGCCCGAACTCTCTCTTGGAGATCCGGGAACACTTTATAGTGGGATGGACTTTGCCTCGGACATAAAAACTGCCGATCCTCTCAAAACAGCGGCAAGTGAGTATCTAAACATGTAGATTGATCGGTTGATTCGATCGGAAAATTAACTTGAACACTAAGGTCACCACCATCACAAGAAGGGGGCAAAAGGGTGGCTTGATATGGGTGCCTGGACGAAGAAAAAGGGTGCTTTCGGGTGGTACGCCGATTTTCCNGTCGGTAAAGGTAGATGAAAACGTGTAACTTTTGCAATCTTCAGCCACAATAAAGATCATCTGGACCGATCTGTAACTTTTTCAAAGCTTATTTTACCTGAAGAACTTGGTTCCTTTTGAAAGTTTGTGGGTCAGGCAGTAGTTCAGTTGCGACGAGCATTGCGAGTAGGTGGTTCGTGGTGAGCGCAGGCGCAATCGCACCTGAAACGAATTTATGAAAAAAGTTCGCTGATCAAGTCTTTAGAGGACCTCCACCCATAATCGTAGACCAACAGTCGTCGTAGTNAATCCCACTCTGATTTGGCATCCCAACGTTTGGAGCCTCTGATTAAATACGCTTCAAGTTTTACATAAACGAGGAACCAGAAAATCCGTTCAACATGGCGAGTCAACAGGAGGGCGCAATATCGGAGCTCCTCGACATAAAGTCGAGGCTCGAGCGTAATTGTAATGATCTGATGGAAGAAAAAAGCTCAGTAATGCAAAGCATAGGCACTATCAAAGAGAGGAAGGTTGAGGTTCGCAAGAAAAAAGCTACGGAGCGCCAGAAACTCTATAAGCTGAGGATGATGTTGGCTGATGTTGGTAAACAAGTTGAGATGAAGGCAAAGTATATCCAAAAAGCCAACTCTGATGTGATTGAACACGAACAAAAGATACGCGATATTATGCAGATCAAGGAATTCGAGCAGGGCATCCTGAAGACAGTTTCTCAGATAGAGAGTGCAGTCAATTTCTACAGTGAGGATAGCCTTCAGATGGAGATAATCAAGCGAACTAATCGCGTCAGAGAACTTCGTGTTGAGTATACGAAGGTTGAAAACGAATACAAGGATCTGTTGCGTCGGATCGAGGAGAAAAAGAGGGAAAGAGAGCGCGCTCGCGAACTCGAGGCCGAAAGAGCTCGTCAAGAGGAAGAGCGGCTTATGGCTGAGGAACTCAAAAGACAAGAGTTATCTGCCCAAAACTCGATGATTGACTCTAGAGATAGCCAGCTGCCCTTTCGTGACGGCGNACCACCAGTCGACCAATCCAATGGGACACTGGGTCCACCAAAGAGTTATGATAAGGAGGAACCCGATGGTAATGTCGTCAGGAATATCAAACCAGCCAGTCCCCGCTCGAAAGTTAGCTTCTCTCAACTGCTTGAATGGTAGGAGTGGAAATGAAGTTTGTCTTGCGATTCTCATCTCTGGAGCGGTTCTGTTTTGGATTGCAATGCAGCTTTTTTCGCCATTTGAGTAGGCATTTTAGTTGCTTCATTGCGATCTTGAGCTATTGCCCTCTTAAACCAGTAAATAAAACATACATATATATATATA
>Ga0058699_1000298_pt1 | contig 15134 bp, 7 predicted proteins | sample AgamicAtPe_FD_55078 | JGI IMG/M metagenome (GOLD analysis project Ga0058699, IMG submission 55078) | Agave microbial communities from Guanajuato, Mexico - At.P.e | ecosystem: Host-associated > Plants > Phyllosphere > Phylloplane/Leaf | place: Guanajuato, Mexico | collected 2012-10-15 | reverse complement strand
ACTTTTGGGGCAAGCGAATGCTATCGTCAGTGAGAGGAACGCAGTGCGCAGTGCGCAAACAGGAAAAATTCTAGTAAGTTGCGACGAAATTTCCATGTACAGTGCCTCACAAGATAGGCCGGATTGTATGGGTTTTATGAGATTATCGTTGAATATACTTTTTGGGAAGCCTGATGCTTATTTTGATGCTGGTTGATGTTAATGCGATGAGTTGATGGCTAGATGGAATACTTGGGTCGCTAGTTTTTGGAATTGTTGGTGTTTTTGAGGCAATTTTAGCGCGCACACGTTTCGGCCAGATATGTGATCTCCCCATTGGGATCTTGAAAATCCTCTGGCATCTCACTATGATTGATTTTTGATCGATGAAACTTTTCGAATATTCTGAGACAGCTATTCTGTTCCTTTTTAAACCCTTGCAATCGATAGCACCTGTGTTAAACCCACCCACCGACTCCCTTGACTGACTACCGGAAATAACAATGAGGCCAACCCCTACAAATATACTTCAGAGCATCACTAACTGCCTTCAGGATGGCCAATCTAGCCGTCAGGTAGCCGCTAGCCTTGGTGTTGGAAAGAGCACTGTAAATGATATTAGAAAACGATTGTCAACCATCACTCCGAAGCTGAAACCAGGGCCTAAGCCCAAGATGTCGGAGCGCGACAAACGCGCTACCGTTAGTATTATCCTGAAAGGAACTGCCCGTTCAGCTGTTGATGCTGCAAAGATTATGGAACAGGAAAGGGGTGTCAAAGTCAGCCCAGAAACGATAAGGCGAGCATTGAGAGGAGCGAAACTGGTGGCTGCCAAAAGAAAGAAGAAGCCCTTCCTGTCTACCGCTCATCGTCGCAGTCGGCTCAGGTGGGCCACCGAGCGAAAAGATTGGACGATTGAAGATTGGGCGCGAGTAATCTGGTCGGATGAGACAAAAATCAACAGGCTCTGTTCTGATGGCGTTCAATATTCATGGATTCCGAGTGGTTCAAAGAGCGAGCGCGCAGTACAGCCAACCGTCAAGTTCGGTGGCGGAAGTCTGATGGTCTGGGGCTGCATGACTTGGCTAGGTACAGGCGCATTAGCGAAGATCGCTGGTCGTATGGACGCGCAGCAGTATGTCTCGATACTTGAACGCTGTCTGGTCCCAACTATAAATCACTGTGCTGCCGAACAAGACTTTGTCCCCCGAACCAAACTAATCTTTCAACAAGATAATGACCCTAAGCACACTTCTAGGCTGGCCACCGCCTGGTTCAGGGACGAGTGCATCGAGCTGATGCAATGGCCAGCCCAAAGCCCCGATCTAAACCCCATCGAACATCTCTGGGCCCATCTAAAACGAAGGATCGCCTCGTATCAGGCAGCGCCGGGAGGTATGTTAGAATTGTGGGAGCGAGTGCGTGAGGAGTGGAAAGCAATAACGCCTGAAACTTGTCGAAGCTTGATAGAGAGCATGCCAAGACGGGTCGAGGCTGTCCTGAAAAGTAAGGGTGGAAACACGAAATATTAGGTCACCATGATCAGCAGTCTCAAGATAGGCCGAATGAGCCGAGCAAGAAAAATATATCAAAAAGTGAGAACGAGTCAAAGTTTCTGCCAACTATTGTTTAAAACTGCCGCTCAGAACATCGAGGTCCAAATAAAACAGTTTCTATCATGTTAAGATGTTTCCACAATCGTCAGTAATCCATTCATTGATATTATCACCTCGATCCGGCCTATCTTGTGAGGCACTGTAGATTATCGCGGGTTGGGCGAACTGTACAAAAGAAAAGGCAGATGTATCTGTTATGGCTTCTCGGACCGGGTTCGATTCTCAGTTGCGTTCTTTTTTTTCCTTTCATCAGCCCAAAATAAATGCTAGGTTCGTGCCGTAAATACCCCACAACGTGCACCGAGCGCGCACATGTTGGCTCATAACTCTCTTCAAAATCTGCCACTTCCTATGTATGCTCATTATGTATTCATGATTGAGATGAATGATATTCCATTAGTGTCACATTATCGTTTACACTCTCTCATCTTATTCTAGCTAAAGAATTGTACAAACTTGATACCCGGTCATCGGTCATTTTTCGATGACCAATATAGGTAAGCGCAGCGGGCAAAAGGAGCCNAGCGCCGCAACGGCGTTCAGTCCAAGATCGCTCGTTCATATCGAACCCTATCAACTTTGGACCATAAAGGTGCTCAACAGATTCAACATAATTGGCAAAGAAGAACTGGGAAACCTCATCGAGCAGTATCTAGAGTCGGTCAACAAAATAAAAGCAAACATAAGCAAAGATTCAGAGAGAGAAAGTGATGAATACTTGGTCACTCTTGAGCCGACTAAATGGAAAGACCAAGACCATTATCTCGTCTTGGGCTTACAAGGTCTGAGATACAGGGCAACAGAGGATGACATTAGGCGAGCTCATCGGCGCAAAGCTCTCAAACATCACCCAGACAAGAGAGGCAAGTCAAGCGAGGACTTGGAGTCTGACTATTATTCATGTATCACTCGAGCAATGGATATCTTGGGCGATCCAATCAAGCGTCGCAGCTTCGACTCTGTTGATCCAACGTTCGATGATAGCATTCCTAATCTAATCAAAGGATCAAAATTAGAAAAAGATCACAAATTGTTTTATCGAACGTTCAGTCCAGTGTTTGAATTAAACTCGCGCTGGTCAATCAAGCAAAATGTGCCTTATTTAGGAAATGACCTGTCCACGAGAGAGCAGGTGGAACAATTCTATGACTATTGGTACAATTTCCAGTCATGGCGAGAGTTCAGCTATTTAGACGAGGAAGATAAGGAAAAGGGTGAAAATCGAGACGAACGTCGTTGGCTTGACAGACAAAACAAAGCCGCTCGACAGCAAAGGAAAAAATCTGAAAATCAGAGGATAAGACAATTGGTCGACAATGCCTACAATTGTGATCCAAGAATAGCAAAATTCAAGGAGGAGGACAAACAGAGGAAAATAGATGTTAAAAGAGCAAAGCAGGAGGAAGTGCGTTTGAGAATTGAAAGAGGAGAGGCTGAGAAGGCTCGATTGGAAGAGGAAGAGAGACAAAGAAAGAGCATAATCGAAGATGAAGAAAAGAAAAGGAGACTAGAGGATAAGAAGCATCGAGAACAAGCAAAGAAAGAAACCAAGAAGATTGTCAGAGCACTCGAGGAGACATTCAAAGCAAACGACTACTTCGTATCAAATCCTAGAGATAAGATTAAGCATATAGAAGAACTAGACAAGCTTACCAAAATGCTCACCTTGCACGAAATTAGGAGCTTCAAAGATGAGATTGAAAATTGCACTGAATTTGTTGACCGGCAGAACCTATTTTTTTCACGCNTGAGTCTTATCAATGAGCAAATCGTGGAAGAAAAGAGGAAATCCCTGACCAAAGTGAATCCAGCATCAACAAATGGGAGTGGCTCGTCTAAGCCTCCAAACTGGACAGAGGAGGAAATTAAGCTCTTGGTCAAATCTGTCAGCATGTTTCCAGCCGGGACAAAAGATAGATGGGAGGTAATATCAAACTACATGGCTCAACATTCGACCTCAGGTATTAGACGCGATGCTAAGCAAGTTTTAACGAAGGTCAAACAGATTCAAGAGCAATTAACAAAGCGCAGAGTCTGATCGGCAAGATGTTGCAACAATTGTAATGTTCGTGTAACTAGGTGCGATATTATTTGACTCATGAGTCAAAATCTTTAGCTTTCACATAACTGTACGAATAGTTTGCAGTTCCAATGGGTACGAACTCTAAGTCTCGATTTTCATAGACCTCGTAGGGGTCATCGACGAAGTATGTCTTCTTCCTATATTTCTTTTCGATCATCTTTTCCAATTGCTCAGTTTGGTGCTCGCTGCACAATATATGCTGCTTTGTCCACCACATTTCATCCCCCCTTTTTTGCCACATTCTTGATCCTCTACCTCCTCTTGCTCTAATCCAGCCGCCCCAATTCAGCCGATAAAACCTATCAAATGCCCTGGGGTCGTTGTGCCTCTTGTCGTCGTAGAAGCCGACATAGGTCGTTTGGTATTCATCGCCGGGCAATTTATCGTACTCGTCAAAGGTAGGATAGTGTATTAACTTGTTTGTCTGCCGCTTCTTGTATCCAGCTGTTTGTGAGTAGTTCAAAAGTTTGGGTGGGATAGCAGTGATAGGCTTTGGCTTGAGGGCCTTAATCAATTGGTTAGAAATCGAAGATAAGAGAGCAAGGTAGCGTCAGATGTTAGAGACTTACCGACGTGACCCTATGTAAGGGTGCAGCCATAGATCAATATGAATTTGGGTGAGGATATANCGAACTCTTTTCTGGCCAATAAGATTGTTTTGAGAATCGACGGTAAACCAACTATGCTTTATTGAGTTTTTATTTATTTTCAAGGCTGTACAGTCGCCGACCGTGCTTTTCGGACACCCGCCCCTGTGCCCTAGCCTGCACGGCTCGGTTAGCTTCCGTCCCGCCGCCCATCCCAATTTCTCGGGTAGAGAAATCGCTGATCCGATTTCTGAATCGTTATCGATTGTGTATGAAATAATTATCAATCCAGGACCGGACTCGCGAGTGTCTAACACAGTCCAACGCTTTACAAGAATAGTAAGTACCTCATGACTAAAATAAATAAATGTAAAAACACGAACTTTGTTTGGCTGCCAAGAGCAAATATAAATGAGCAATTTAAGGTCTGAATAACCACGCCCACTCAGGGAGCCTCTACACATACAATCATGTTTCCCGATAACCNATAAACGAGCACAGAACACAGAATGCACGTTAGATTTCACAGATCTCAGGCAGAGGTGTTCTAAGAAACTTCCGTTCACGGAAATTCCGATCGAATCTTTACTTAACANATTATTCCTGACAAGGGGCTCGCTTCAGGCTGGAGGAGCCATTGATGTCGGCGAGCTTTGGGCCGAGGTGTCTCGCAATTTAATCATCAAATCGAAAAAATCGAGTTGTCGTCTTGCATTGGCTAAAAGCTCATTTTTTCGAGCTAGGCGTCACAATCCAACAAGACTACTTCTACTTTGAGCTCTATTATAACTACGATCACAAGCGAAACGTGAGATCCGTTTCATCACATTGGTTATCCAAATTTCTCATTCCGTCCCTACGGGCGCGTTCGTGGGTTTGTGTTTCCCTAGACTCTTTGCTTCGCTCAAGAACAGGTCCACTTTTCGCGCCTTGAACGCAAATCTAGCCACAAGACCAGGTTATTGATGGTTTCGCGCGGCTGCACTTTTGCTTGATAGGCCAAGTCGTATAGTATCGAGCTCTTGTCAAGCAGCATCGCAGTTGAGTATTGTAGTTGCTGAGCATCTTCGACCAGAGCTGCCGCTGCAACTTGGACTTCCAGTGCCTTATCGTTTGGCGAACTAGAGCGCGGCTGGATCGAGCTAACTCTACTGCTGAGTATATGAGGTTTTGGCCTAGGCAGCGATACCATTATTTGTGAGCTTGACAGCTTTGGAGTTGTCTTGAAGTAGCGCCTCTCTAAACCTCCAGACTGGCCAAACAATATCATCAATTCGCCACCCTGTTTCCATTGATTTGGGTGAGCTAAATGCAATAAGAATGGATCGTCTCTAACACAACCAGAGTCTATATTTAGGTGAAGATAATCCAGCGAAGTATCCTCCTCATCCACACTCGTATCCACAAGTGTCGATCCATCTATTGAAGATTCTGCTAGCGTGTTATGATGGACATGTTGTTGCTTACGAATGTTGTTGGTCATATAATTCTTCTGTTGGCGCTGTAAATCAATTATCTTTGTCAGGTTACCCTTGAGATCTGACTTTACTTTAACGGCCAGCTTGAACATCTTGGCAGCTTCTTGGTAGCGCACACTCTTCAAGCGAACAAGCGACACTAGATCGTAACGATCTGAACAAACTAAATCGATCAGTTGATTTCGCGCCTTTGTTGCATTGACTGAATGTATTTCACCTAATTCCAGCAACTTGGTTGTAGCTGGACAGAGAGATTTCGCAGCACATTGGCAAACCTGTCCAGATAAATCACACTTTGTCTCCAACAGATTCGTTAGACGAGTTGGCGTATAGAAATCCGAACAAGAGTGGGTCGGCGAATAATATTCGTATACGCGAATGTAACCAGATTGGAGATTGTAAACCAGTGAGTCGCGTATGAGACGAAACTGTAAGCAGAAAGGACCTGAAAAAGGAATATACTGCATATATATGACGACGAGAGATCTATCTGGCGAGATTTCATATTTCATTGCCGGCGTGCCAACGTCATTCATGATCTCTTTCAGATCCGCTTCATTCGGTTTGAAACCGCTGAGAATTCCTACCTCGATTACAGCCATCTCTGAATCTCGTCTGCTTGACATGTGATAAACACATACTCGCAGCAGCAAGACAAGACGATTTGTTAGTTGATCAAGAACTTGCCGGGCATACTGGCCACCACCAGCACTATGATTAGTATCATTCTGACCTAACTCTAGCTGGTTGCTTAGACTGTTGAGTTTGGCTTCCGCAGGTATCCCGCTTGGATGAGAAATTAGGGGGACAGTTGACGCTTGAGTAGATCTACGCGATGTATTGTTCCTTCTAGTAGCAGAGTCAGATCTGCGGGGCTCATTCTCGGATGCTGAGTCTTGGTTCGGGGCTAATGGTGAGACAGTGGTTGACTTTGGCGTAATCCAGGCTGGTAACTTAGATCTTATGACTGAGACAACCTTAGTCGTCCAACTCTCGTTATTAGGGCGATTGTTGTTAGCAGACAGATCCATGGTTTTGGGTGCATCTCTTCTAACTCTTAAAGTTTCTTTCCTCATTGATGTCGATTCTTGATTCAGCTTCAGACCCACTAAATCCGGATCAACCAGATTCAATTCACTCAACATGGACTTGTCGAAAGTCTTAAAGTAGTCGTCTTCAATAGTATCATTGGACTGAACTTCCTTTGTATCGTTGACGTCACCGAGGGACATCATCTGATAAGATTCCTTGCTACTACCAGGTTTTATCTTCGGGTGCCACTCCTCGATCGATGAATCTATGTTGAATCTACAAAGCTCATCTTCCTCCTGGAAGACATTATACTTCAATTTGACTGACATAGTGCCAAGTCCGTTTCCGGAGGTAACGATATCAATGATATCTCCGTTTGTTGATTCCATGTCGAGAGGATCTAATCTAAAGGTTTGCAAAATTTGGGAATTATCCTTTCCGAACTCGATCGACCTACGTGTGCGATTGTTGACCATGACGTTACACGTTAGAGTTGGAGAGGGAGACGGCGTAGACTGAGGCATCAAACTGCTACTTCTGGGGTTAGACTGGAGTTGTGCAAACTTCGAAAGAGCCTCTAGAGCCACTACAGTATCTTGCGTGCTTTCGAAAGCACCGGTATAAGATTTACGACTAGACAACCAGTTTACAATCGATACAGCATCAGAACCAGGGGACCATGCAGGTCTTGAATTGAGAATAGATTGAGCGAAGCTTGGTTGGCTTAATATAGGCGCAAGTTCGATCAGGGCTTGGAGAGCATATGCGGCAGTCTCTATTTGATAGTCCCCTCGCCAGAATAGCTGATTCCGGGATGAAGATCGTTCTGCAAGGATCATCAAGTCGTTAAAGATCGCGGCAGCATCTTTGGGTCGCGAAAAGCTCAAAGAGTAGGAAGTCAAAGCTAGAACATAGGGGTTCCTCTCTTTTACCGCCTTGAACCGTGTATCCATGAGTGCCTGCTCAGCTTTCTGCGTCGAAATCCTCAGTCGGTCTATCCCATTAGAGTTGGTATGGGCGGAACTTGTTGATCTCTTTACTGTTGGAATTTTCACCTCTTCAATGAGATCAGGTGAATGATGCGAGCACTCGTTCAATGAAAGTGTGACGAAAGCGGTGAGGGCGTTTTCTTTAAGGACCCCGCCCAACATTTCGCGATGATAAACTGGATTCAACTCAGTCCAGCATCCGGTGTCATTGTTCTGGTTTTCGATTAGCCAGCTCAAAGCTGAATTCACAATAGTTTTATCAACATGAATTTCTTCCGCGATGAATGGAGTACGCTCTGTTTGACAAAGCATTTTCGCTATGAAGGCTGTAAGCCAAATAGATGGATCCCTTCGGGCAAAAGCACTGAATGCCCCGTTTTCTTTGCGGTAGTTCAAGATTCTCTTGTAACCGCTCTGTATGTATCTTATTGCTCGCCACCTTGAGTCCCCGGTCAATCTATTTATGGAACTCAAGTATCTAGCTGTATAGAGAGTCGGACCCAAATATATCATTACTTGCTCGCCACAGCCGTGTGGCAAGCGTATCAAATTTTCGACATCAATCATGGTGGTTTGAACAGATTGCCCCAGTTTATCTCCAATGGCAGTTACAATACATTCTTGCGTTTGTGGGACAATATATTCAGGATCTCTTGTAGGAGAGAGTCGGACTTTNGATCGTTGGAGACCTTTTGAAGAATCTATCTCATCGACAAGATTTCCTGTTTGGATTGCACGCTTACTACGCCGTTGTTGGTTCAAAGGGTCCAAGCTGAAAGTTGTCTCGTCGACTACTGTCTTGCCTCTCGGAACCACTTTTAGCAATCTTTCGACGACATCGCTACTGCCNACACCAGTTGCGATTGCTACCATTCTGATAGGATAACTTCCGGTTTTTAACGGAATCATAGGAAAGAGAATAGATTGTGATGCGTTCTTCTCAATTCGCAAGCGTTTTCTTTCCGAGCGCTCACCTGGCTCTGCTTCGGAACAAACATTCTCAACACCATAGATATACACAACTACCTCTTGTGTTGTTGGGCTGTAGTTGAATATGGTAGCAACAAGATCGATCTGCTCGCCTTGAATCACNTTATACGGCATAGACACTTGGAGGAAAATTTCTTGAAATGTCACGAGCTTTAGAGGTTGCGACATGACACACATTGGCTGATGCATGTTTAAAGCTAATGCCGATATTAACCAAGAAGTTATGGAGTGAGGCAACTTGACGTCTAGTACTGCAGTTCCATCACCGTTTTCTACATTAACCATTTCAAAAAGCCAAGTTTCTCTAAAGTCTTTCCTAATTAGAGTTTGAGATTCAATCTGATCAAGATGTCCGATACTCGGAAGAATTACAGCTTCGCTGTATTGCGGAGCTTGTTGCGAATGTATAACTCGTGTTTCAACTACTGGCTCGACTTGGTCACGACCGCTCAGGATAGAACTCAAGAGGAGTTGCTCGCCAAATATTGTTCGGCAGCAATCGAAGTAGATCATGGAACAAGACCGGAAGTCCGATTGTCGCATGTACTTTTCGACAATACGTGCCCTGACACTGCAGTTTCTTCGCTGAGGTAGATCTTCGAGAGTACCAAGACGACAGCACGATCTGTGTATGGGATCTCTGTAACGTCTCAAGATTGAGTCGACGTCTACTTCTCGTTTTGATCGGCTGCGAGATGATGAAGATGTCATCTTTTGGCGAACAGCTGCGGCTAAATCCAAAGTCCTGGGTCTATTTTGCTGGGCTGCCGCAGAAAACATGGGTCTAGCGTAACCGAGCTGCAAATCTTCTATATGTTTGAGTTGATTGACGATTGTTAAACATGAGCTACCGAGACGAGCCTCTGCTAAACTGTCGTTTGGAAGACCATCGAAGAACATTAGTCCAGCGTTGTGAAAAACATCCAAACTATCTTTACCGCCTCCAAAACCGCAACCGAGATCCAGCTTTCTTATTCGTTCAATAATTCGCGATGGATTGAATCTACTACGATTGTTCAGAGTGTAAACTGCAGCGTCGACGCCAATTAGTGATACTATATCACCGTGCCTCGCTTCGATCGCTAGCTTACCCTTGTCACTCGGCCTGAGTAAGGTAGTTCTTTCTCCATTCTCTGATCCCGAATTGTAGCTGACAGCTAGGCCACAGTCCAGATCTTCTCCCACATTTAATAGCATAGAGTCGCTGATCAGCCTTGTAGAATCGTGCGCTAATGCAAACAAGACGATTCTGATTGCAGGTATCATCGCCTCAGTTGTTTTGAATTTCACTAATCCATCTGAATTCAACAAATCAAGAGCTATTATCTGACCTCGAGCCACAATAATATAGAATATCTTCTTAGGAATGACTACGGCATCACGTATGAGCAAATCTGACACAAAATCTTCACCAACTCTCAGATGTGTCATACTTTTGTTCATAAGTGAGATCCACCCATTATGCGACTCTTGTCTCATCAGAAGATGGTGACCGACAGCTAGCTCGTTCATATGAATCTGATCCGGACTCTTAGATCCGACTCGCGTTTGGTCTCTGGCATCATAATGGTTCGTTGAATTTATCCACCTGATCGTCGCCTGTATAGACGTGATGTCGTCACGAATGGGACCAATCATAAAAGTTGCTCGACCAGTAGAGTCGGTGAAGGCCTCAAACTCTAGCTTTGTTGTGAAATCGACGGATTGATTCTTGCCAGGCGATAGTGTTTTACCTAAAATTGTACCGTTTTGATCTCGGTATTGAGCTAAAAGTTGTATGCCAGCTCTTGCTGGCGTTTGAGTCTGCATTTCTAATAGGCGAACACTTAGCGGCTGACTCAGACCAGGTTTAAAATACTCTATCGAGTTATCAAAAGACAGTCTATAGGGAAGACTCATGAAGATGCAACTTGCATCAGTGGCAACTTCACGGTGCCCAGTAGTCATCTCGGTGACGGTAGCCTCAACGACAAGACGGAAGCCTGAGATTCCAGGAAACCACTCGGTTTCTTTGAATTTGTCGGTGTTAATTTTGTAATCGACACGACCTGTTTCAGGGTCAACATTTTTTATGCTCGAACGTGCGATAAATTTCGGGCTAGCAAGACCAGACTCCTTGTAACCATACTTGAATTGGACCTTCCCTTGGACAGGCTTACCATAATGATACTTTGTTGTGATAGAGCCTGATATAGTCTGAGTACTAGGTAATATGTATTTTGGAGACTCAAAAACAATATCATAGGTTGGCAGAGAATATTCCTTGACCTCGAAACTCGTAGTATCATTGGCGATGGGGTCACTGTGCAACAAATGTATGGACCAAACTCCAAGCATAGGTTCTGGTGGAAATGTGAAAACATGGTCGAAGTAAATGCTTGTATTGCCACTCGAGCCAGGATTGCTAGAATTCGAATTCGGAAATCGAACTTCCTCGACAACTATCTTGTGAGGATTTTTGACTTGCAGTCGGATCTCATCGTCTATCACAGGTCTCAGGTTTTCGTTAACCACTAGCGATCTAATGCGAACTTTGTCCTCTGGTTTATAGATGGGCTTATCTGTCTGCACCACAGCAAAGCTGCGTCTACCATCGCTACTGGGAACGGCAACAACTGGCACGGGTATTGAACTTACAAACTCTATACTGTCGCTCCCAAAACCAGAATCGATCTGGTGGGGGCGAATGGAAACGATCACGTGTTGCGGACGAGTGACTGTTACATTTGGCTCATCCTTCGATAAGCTGCCCGGATTGCTCTGAGTAGTTGAACGTTCAAGTTGAACGTTGCTAGGTGAGACTTGGTCCAGGACAATTGGCACGAGATGTTGACTTTGGCCCTCAGGGAAATAATCGAATATATGCTCGTAGAACAGTTGGCCAGTTACAGGTGACTTAGCGTCGCGGACTTGGAGGGATAACTTTTTGTATTGCTGTCTTAATAGTTGATCTTCGCGGGTGTTCCTGAAGTTGTTTATGACGGCGACATACTGTTGCAGCTTGTTTATTCTCACATCTTCAGCTGTATCGATTGGCACATTGAATGATTGAGGTAAAATCAATATAATTGATGGTTTCAGCGAAGACGAGTCGACAAACCTGGTAGCTGAAACGTTCCGGTTGCATGATGCAATGATAACAGCGAGACCAATCAAAGTTTGCAATAGGCTGAGTCTATTCGAGCTGACAGTTAACCTCGGCATAATATTGATCCGTTCGCAATGGTTTGAGCTAAAAGGGAAATCTGAGCATTCGACGAAAACAGAGAAAAAGNGAGTAGCAGTTGAAATACAGATACGAGTTCTATGTTGTCGACAACAAACTGATGCAAATCCTTCTAAGATTTGTTTCGACTCAATTCTAGCGCTTCTTCGTCTCGGTCCATCCCTACCCGTCAATTAATCCATAGGATNAAAAGCTCTCAGTTCAAGAGGAGTGGGCAGAGCAAACAGCATAGAAAGTTTGTGTCCCCTAAAGTGCATATTTGCTCACAGGCAGCCCAAGTTTCAGTGGCCCGAAGAAGGATTCGGTGGAGTGTTTACTTTGGTTGTATGGATTTTGCTATCTCTTCCGAGTGTTTCGTCTAGAGCTCTTGTGCCTGCGAAACACATTGAATCTTACGATCGATTTAAGGCAAAGTTTATGGAGGAAAAGGCAGAGCAGACAAGTGTCTCTCTCCTTATATGGTGGTGGTTGGTCCACAAACGGCTGATGGAGGAGGGCGGACGGGCTCNGCTGTATATCAGCAAGAGTGCCAAGGATGTCGACTGACGATTCGATTAATGTCAAATGAACTCCAAATCAATCCACTCGTTCCCTATCGCGCGCAAGATAGAGGCGCGAGTTTTGAACACGCAGTTCGTTGAATAATCTATCCAGGTCAACATGGAACAAAAATAAATTGAAAACGTGCTGACCTAGATTTGATGGATTCTAATTCGAAGAGGACTTCAGCTGANAGATCTCCCTCGAGACGTTGTGAACAGGGCTCTTAAATAACTTTGATTGTAAACGTTTGAGCAATGCAGCCAGGTGCAAACATAATGAACCGCATGGTCGTATCCTTTCGAACAAAATCATCAATATCAACCTTGATGATGAAACGGCTGAGCCTAGGTGATGCTGAATCGACACGGTCGCAGAGCGTGACGCGAATAGGTCAAGGTGAACTTTGTGCCCCTCGTCAAGCTTGGCCGGTGAGATGAGTTCGAATCGACTAGTCCTTCATTTTAAAGCCCGGGTGAAGGCTTATCACCATCAGAGACCGATTACCTAGAGGTTGCGCATAGTTTGCTCATCCAGACTTCGAAGCGGTGAGGAACCATGTGCATTGAATGAACCACGGCTCGAAAAACTAAGAGAATTAGATGACCATGTGGTCGCCTTCAATTCGGATCTCTAGAAACCTTATTCTCACGACTGAAAATGATTATTGAGTGCAAAGCGCAGCTTGTACTTTTCCCGCTCACGTTCTGCAAGACTATAGTTTTTATTGTTGGTTCGCAGTGTCAAGCGATCTACTGCACGGCGCGGATCGAGGATTGAGGAGACAAAACAAATGTCTGGTATTTATTTCTGCAACCGTTTAACTTCTTATAGTATGTTTTCCCAAGATTAAAATGAATAATTGATCGTAGAGCCAAGAACGGGCTTAATCCAAGCTAGAGAACCTATTCTTTCATCATCTTGTATTTGTTAAGTTTCTTGTAATCTGCTGGTGGAGTCATTGCAAGACGAAATCAATCAAGGCTCAATAAACCTCAACCAAGAATAACTGCAGGATGTCTTCGGGGGCTCGCCCATAGCTGGCAAGTTTAGGACAAGTCGTTAATTATCCGAATCGCTCAACTAGTGAATTGTACCACTCGAATCATCTGCCATGGTTGACTCGAAGATCCTACACATTATGCGAAGCGTTAGGAGCTTCAGCACTTCCCCCAAGTCCTATCATAAGTTTAGGGTCACTGACGAAATGCTCAAACAATACGAAGATAAGAAGAGGGCTGAGATGAAAGAGGAGCCAGACACTAGGTCCTTGCATGCAAAAGAAAGCTCTCTCATTATGGCTCGTGTTTCTAGCGAACGGTATAAAAAAGTCATAAAAGTTGCTGTCCCCAAGTATAGATTGAACGAATATTACCTGTTGTACCGAAAAGAGAACGACAACCTATATGCCTACGATGAGAATGACGAATGTAAGCCGGGCGACTGGATCCTACTGAGGCGACAGAAAGAACCCCTAGATAAGGGTGTTGAGCATAAGGTGGAGCGAGTGGTATATCAATACGGGAATTATATAGACCCCTTAACCAATCGAAGATCGTATGGTTTGTACTATGACGATGACATTGAGAGGCTCGAAAAGATTAAAATCAGTTTCTAGCAAGCTTCACGCACAGCCTAGGGATAGATGCTAAAATGAAAGCTCTAAGTCGTAAACAATTTAATCATCAACAACCACGATAACGGAGACTCATAGGTCAGGCCTCACGCCGAATCCCGGTCCTGGTGGCGGCGAGGTCAATGAGGTCAATCCGTTTTGAGGTTCGCACGTGAACCGCCCACTTCTTGGGCCAACCTTTGGTTTCTTACCAGCCTTCAGGTCTGCAAGGATAACTTTCACGTCCTCCGGCTTTAGGTCCTCGTAGTAGTCGTCATTTATCTGCATCATTGGGGCATTGACGCAAGCTCCCAGACATTCGACCTCAATAACTTTGAAATCCTTGTCTCCTCTTGTCAATTCCTTACAAAGCGAATACACCTCTTCGGCCCCTCGAAGTTGACATGGCGTGGTGGTGCAAACCTGAACAAAGAATTTTCCTACTGGCGCTCGATTGAACATTGTATAGAAGGTTGCAACCTCATATACTCTCATGCGCGGCATCTTTAGGTACTCCGCTACATAGTTCATCGCCTTCAATGGTAACCAATTATCATTCTGACGCTGAGCCAGATCCAACAGTGGTATAACTGCAGCTGCTTGGTGGCCTTTGGGGTATATTGATACAATCCTCTCGGCTCTCTTGAGATTTTCTGGTGTAAATTTGAACTCGGCGACGTCTGGCACATCCTCTGCACTGACCGGTGCATGTGATGTTCGGACCTGCTGAAATTGATGGCCTGAAAACGTTTTTGGTGAGGGTTCCGAGCCAAATCTACACTTGTTAAGTGCTAACCCCCGACGTAAGATACGATTTAACATCTTGATTGAGAGATCCTGACAGGTCGAATCAAGAAGGCTAGAATGAACAGTCCTCAACTGCGATTTTCTATATTTACATGTATTTTTGTTTTGAGGAACACACTTCAATTTCTGTTGTAAACATAGAAGGACTGGCTGCACTCGCAAGTTGCGAGTCGCAACTTGCGAGTCGCAAGG
>Ga0058699_1000296_pt1 | contig 15173 bp, 6 predicted proteins | sample AgamicAtPe_FD_55078 | JGI IMG/M metagenome (GOLD analysis project Ga0058699, IMG submission 55078) | Agave microbial communities from Guanajuato, Mexico - At.P.e | ecosystem: Host-associated > Plants > Phyllosphere > Phylloplane/Leaf | place: Guanajuato, Mexico | collected 2012-10-15 | reverse complement strand
TGTCCTAGCTGGTTGAGCTGGCTCGAGCAGCTGCATTTTATTTTATCCGCCGAAAAACACGATAAACGTGACTAACGAGAGAGCGAATGAACTCTAGTCTTGAAATTCGGTTCACCTACAGAACAGTGAGTCGGTAGCATTCCCCTGGAACACCTTTTTGCTAGAAGGTGAGCGCTGGATGCGTGTAGTCTTCGTGCTGAAGATCAAGGACCTAGATTCTGCCCATGTGATTTTTGCAAGTGACACCACACAAGTGAACGATCTACAATGCAGTGCACATTCTAGGTGCAGATCAGGTGCAAATAAGCGTGAGATGCACCAGTTTGTAAACACGACATTCTTTACAATCGTCCAGTAATGACAACAGGCAGTGTTAGTACTTGCAAGATATGAACCATAACTGTTATTCGTATTGAAGTAGCCCAGAGGTAATCAGCTCCAAGTTCACAAGGACCAATACATTTTCAAGCATACACACTCTGTGACAACAATTATTTGATGCTCATCAAAAGTCTGCCCCCCTCAGATTTCTCCACCATCAAATCAAACAAGTTCCGCCAGCAGAGTTTCAAGATTTGATGAAATTTTGCTACATTGTATCGAGGAGTACAAATTGGAGCCTATGCGCTTGCAAGCGAAAGGAGGAGAAACTGAAAGATTTTGAAGATAGGGCAGCGGAAGTGACAAGCTAGTCCAAACTAAGCCAGACGGGCGCCCTGCAATCGCCCAATGATGTACGCGAACAGTCAGGCCAAGCATCCTTTCAGACCCAACGTAAAGTTCTTACCTCTTACCTAACGAGCAGGGGCCTGAGCAGCCAGTTGGATCGCCCCCAGTGAGCAAACTAGAGGGTCGTCTGGCCGAGTAAGCTCGAGAGGAGGAAAGGTTAGCTGGTTAGCAATGACAAAATGCGACGCTTTCCAGTTTGCGCTCGCCTGTCTCATCATGGCTGCGCTAACTGGCTTGATCGGCTTTGTGATCGTTTATCACTACGCCACCCTCGAGCGACCACTGCAACATTTCGCAGTTGTTGTGGACGCCGGCTCAACCCAAACCAGATCGAGCCTGTTCAGCATAGAGCTCGATGTACCAAAACTGGTCGAGTGGATAGATCAAGGCGAGGATACCTCGAGCNGTGTTAGTGGTGGTGGTGCTGAAGGTGGGCACGTTGAACAAGCTGAAGCAACCGAGTTGCCGCTAACAAATCTCTTGCAAGTTAAACATGTTGGCAACTGCGTTAATGGTGGGCCCCTTGCAGAAATCCAGTCCGAATCGGGGGCCCTAGAGTTGATGGGTCAGTGTTTTAGCAAGTTTGCGTATGAAATCAAGCAGCTAGACTTCAAGATGACGCTCGGTGAAACTGGTAGAGGTAGCGAGCAAGCGGGGTCTGAGCCGGATGAGCTAAGCGATCATTTGGCCTTGGTCAATCATCGGGTGAATAGTGTTACGCATATTTATCTTGGTGCAACTGCCGGCATGCGCGCCATTCGCGAGCTTAACCAAACGAAGGCCGATGAGAGGATGCTCTGGGTTGGTAGGGCCATTCAAGAGAGCAACAAACTTGCCTCGAATGTGCCCTTCATTAACACTGGCTCAATTGGCATCCTGGAGGGTTCTGACGAGGCTGCATTCGGTTGGATTTCGGCCAATTTTCTATGCGAAAGCTTGCGGGCTAGACATAGGGACACTGTACAGCCATTGCACAAAACCAATCAAACAGCATACAACATAGAGGACTCGCCCAAGTGGAGCTCGTTTGCTGACGAAAACTCGCCACTTAATACTATTGGCACTCTCGAGTTGGGCGGTGCATCCTCTCAGATGGCCCACCAGGTGCCAGATTGGGTGACGGCGGGAGAGTTTCAAAATTCTAGTTTACAACAGAGGACGGTCGATCTGTTTAATCGCAAATACCAGCTAGCAACTAGGAGCGATCTTTGCCTTGGAATGAGCCAGGCAGTGCTTCGGACAAATCTGGTTCTGGTGAAAGACTTTTATTCCAATTCGAGCCAAGAGAGTCGCCAAAATCCTGTTGTTGAGCTCGATAATCCTTGCATGCAACGGGCATCCCGAACAAGCATAAGCAAATTGGAGGCCACCCAAATTTTCTCGGGTCCTTGTCTACTCGATGCCAAGAAAAACTCGACCTCAAATGAGTTTAGATCCTTCCTATCGACCAGATCTATTATTAGGTTTGTTGGAACTGGCAATACGTACGAATGCGACCAGTTGTTGGCCAAGCTAATCGAGCCAGAACTGTGTAGACAGTACTTTTCGCTCTGTCCTCGCGATAAAAATCACCAAAGTCCACCGAAAACAATGCTCTTCGTCACCATCTCTGGCTACAACAAGTCCCTGCAGGTGCTCAACATGCAGAAGGCTGTTGATTCCGAGATTGGACAAGAGGCGGGAACTCAACAGGCCGCCATAGAGAGGAAAATAAGTGAAAATTTGGGCGGTTATGCTATAGACCATAGCGAGTTCGTCAATGCTACGCAAAAATTTTGCACTCTGGACGTGAGCGAACTGCCTATCAGATATCCTAAGATGAATAGGGCCTTCTACGCCATTAACTGTCTTCAATTGGTTTATATCAACAAATTGCTAACCGACTTTTACTTGTTCGACCCAAAGACGAGCTGGAGGCAGATAAAGTTTCTCATCTTTCCGCCGGCGTCAGAGAGCAAGAATGAGCTTGGTTGGACACTGGGTCTGCTGCTAAATGAGACGAGCCACCAGTATGGCTCGAGCGGCGGTCGGCAAGAGCCGGCGGAAGCTAACGGAGAAGTCTTCTTCCATCACGGATCGTCGGTGCTGTTCGTTGTTAGAACAACTCTGTTCCTAATGTTTGCTTGTCTCATGCTTGCGCTTAGCATCATGGTTGCTGTTGTATTCATCTTCCGCAGGCGCCGAACAAGTGGAACTGCATACATAAGTCACACATATGGATCTTCGTCCTCAACCCCTTGTCCAGGTGAACAAGTTTGAGAGGTTAATTGTAATAAAGGGGATTCACAGCCAATTCAAATTGGTCCCGATCGCGGGCCAACACATTCTCGCCAAACCTGTCCACGGCTGACGGATTGCTGGCCCATCTAGGGCTAAGCTAATGCTGTCGCCGCTACTCGTCTCGCTTGTGAGAGACAACAAAGCTGTCGACTCTCTCCCTCCCCCTCTTCATTCGCCTCTGTATACTTAGTTACTTCCTCACTAGCCTGGCTCGCTCGCTTGGTCACCCCAAACTAGGCTCGTTTCATCTGTCTTATCCCCTCTTACGCTAGCTGCAGGCCAAATAAAGAGCTGAAACAACGAGCCCCAGGTTATCGGAAGCATGGGGAGCGAGGCGAACAAAGAAGAGCCGAAAAGAAAGTTGGCCGCGCCGATTGCGCCGGACCATCAGGCTTCATCCAATCTCGCTTGGCTTCGATCAAAACGATAGTTGGCCAGAGTTCAAAGGAGTCAGAATGGCGACCAAAGCTACTGCTTCAACCGCCAGCTTTTGGCTGGCCTATCATGATTTATTTGTATTTCGCTCTCCTATTGCGCAACTCTCTCCCAACCTCAGGCTACCTTTGATCCGCTGACTGACCGTCGTGCACTGAAAGGCTTGGCAGCTTGAATCCCTCGGGGATGAAGTTGAAAAGGAGGATGGAATAAAGAACTCGTTTCTTACCTTTTCAGGTGGTCCAAGCAGGCGAGCGAACGATTGCTGAAAAACACCGGCAAGGTTGGCTCACACAGTCTGCTCGCTTGATCCAACGCTAAAGCCGGCGCACCTCAATCTCCGAGTGTTCCATGGCCGCCGGTCAGCGGCTAGTTTGGCCGGATTTGCACCTTTATTGCAGGTGGCGCTCATGCTCCATTGGACACAACTTGTTGCACTCGCTGCCCTCTCCTAGCAAATGCTCCAAATCTTCGTTAGCCAAGAGGTCCTTAATAAAGAAGGAATAAAAAATGATTGTCCGCAGAGATAAAAGCGGCTCAAGTTTGTTCTCGATTCTCCCTATTGGCTCACCTCAAGTCCTTAGCGCCCTTATCTATCAATGCCGACAGAATTGACCACCGCCGCTCATGTATTAGACATTCGGCATTCATATCCGAAATTCCAGTGTCACCAATCGACTTGCTCAGCCTCGATAGCAAATCTAATTTAATAACAAGATGGATCATTATTTACACGAAATTATGGAACAAAATCACAAACATCATCGGCGGCGGCGAACCAGATCATCAGCGCCAATATGGCGCCAAGATTTAGCAAACTTACCAATATTGAGATTTGCCAACCGAAAGCCGCTATTGTTCCAGTTTCTTTCAGCGCAACTACTAATAATTATACTTGCGAATATAGCACAATTTACAAGCGCTCAGCAGCAACAAAATTTCCTCTTACCTGGCCATAATATGGAAAATTTGCGAATACCTGAATCGCAACCCATTGATTCAATTGTTCATCAGCTCAGAGCTGTTGATCGATCGAATGAGAATAGAAAGTTTTCGTATCACATGACTGGCGATACGTTCAGTGTTGATGAACAAACCGGTGAAGTCAGACTGGTCAAAACTTTGGATCGCGAGCGACAACCACAAATTGTTGTAGTGGTCAGCGTTTTTGATGGAAGCGATAGCAAAAATGACCTACCTGTTGAAAGCAAACGGAGAATTATAGTTGTCGAAGACATAGACGATTCTTGGCCCATTTTCGCGCCTCATAAGTACACAGTATCAACGAGCTCGCTGCATGGTCACTATGTTTATCAGGTTGATTTGAGTGAGCAAGCTCCTATCAATAGTATTGTGATTGGCGAAATTCAGGTCACTGACGCAGACGAAGGCCCAAATGCCGAGCTTGTATTTGAGTGTCGCGCAAAGCAATCAACGAATCAAGCTTGCGACATATTCTCGATTGAATCGCGCAGATTAAGCTCAGGCAAGTACTCGGTCACACTAAGAACTCGTGCTCTGCTCGACTTTGAACGGATCCAATCGTACAAACTCGCACTAGTTGCTCGCGGAAGGAGACCATCTCCTCTCAAGGGTGTTCCGCTGGAGGCAGAGGCAACAATAAATATCAACTTGATCAACATACAGGACGAGGGCCCCATTTTCACGAACGCCCCTTATTCACTTTCAATGCCCGAGGGTCTAAAGAGTGGCACTCGACTCCTCAATCTGATTGTTCAAGATGGTGACGCAGCGCCTCAACGTGAGCTCAGCATGATAGTTGTTCCTGGCCCCTTCAGCGAATATTTTCAGGTGTCGAAAGATCCAGATTTGACTAAAATCTGGTATTTAGAAACAAACGTAACTGTTGATAGGGAAACTCCACTGATTGGTGATAATGGTAACATGTTTACCATCAGCCTCTTNGCTGCTGAACTGGATGACTCTGGCTCACCGATCGCGAGTGAAATTGAACTATTGAATGCCCTAAGGGAGCCAAACTATTCAAAGGGGACTTTGAAGAGAGAAAACGTTACTGTGGTTGTGTTAGATATACCAGATTCACGGCCGATATTCGTCCAAGCGAACTCGGCGAGGCCCATCAAGGATAATGTGATGTTTTTCAATGTCTCTGAATCAATTATGAACGGAGCTTCGGTGCCTAATCTAAATCTTGCTGTGCGCGACTTAGACCAAGGCATCAATTCCAGATTCAACCTATCGCTCATGGATGCAGATATTGGTCCACCCGCCAGCCATGCAATTGCACTAGAATCAGAAATAGTCTACGGCAAGACAGAAATTGTTCTCAAGGTGCTCAATTCAACGCTTTTGGACTACGAGAACTCGAGTTTTAGATCTTATCGGTTCAATCTAGTTGCCAGTAAAAATTTCGATCCCCCATTGGTGCAAATTCTAGAGATGCAGATGAATGTCATGGACGCCAATGACAACTCGCCCGAGTTTGATCGCGACCAGTACTCGGTCGAGATATCAGAGGACGCTCAGCCTGGAACTGTTGTCACTATTATCAAAGCTAAGGATAGAGACTCAGGTATCTTTGGCAAGATTGACTATATGTTGCGGGGCACAGGAGCTAGCAAGTTCAAATTAGTTTCTAGCGAGGGCAAAATTGTTGTCAATGATTGTGGGGTCGCACAGTGTCTCGATTATGAGGTTCAGTCAAGCTTTGCGCTGACATATGAAGCGCGCGATGGTGGAGGAAGGATGAAGAACGTTAGTGTCATTATAACTATCATCGACGTTAACGATCATCCACCGAAATTCACCGAGAGCGTATACAAACGCGAACTCATAAGCGACAATTTAAGCAATNAACAAAACTATATATCACCGCAGCTCATAGTCTGTGCGAAGGATGGCGATAGCCCAGTGAACGGAAGAAACAACTTGACCTATCGAATAAGGAGCTCGAATCTGACTGGCTTGGATATCGATCCAATCTCTGGTCTGGTTTATCTCTCGCAACCCTTAGATTTGGATAATTTAATCTCAAACGTAAATACAGCTAACAAGGGCCGTTCCAGTGACCGAAAGATCGTATTCGAGGCGGAAGTGATGGCTGAAGATAATGGATCGCCAAAACAAAACTCGACTGCTAGAGTCTTGCTCACTGTGAAGGGAAACAGAGATGGAGCGCCGCAGTTCAAGCAAGATTTGTACCAGGCTTTCGTGAGGGAGAATCAACCGAGCAACAAGCCCTTTTTTCAAGTGCAGGCGATCGATCCTGATGACAAGGACTCCCAGTTGCGTTATTCGTTGGGTTATGATCTCAACGATCTGGTAACTATCGATCCAGTTTCTGGTGAATTGTCGTTTAAAACAAAAGTCGATTATGACGACTTCAAGGGAGTGCTATACAATGTTACTGTTTATGCAACAGATAATGGTAGGCCGTATCCGCTGAGAGCCTCTGCTATTGTCAGCATTCTNATCCAGGATGTGAACGACAAACCTCCGAAGTTCGAAAAGAGAGAATACAAAGCGACTTTGGTTCAGGGAGGATCTAAACTCGGCGACATAGTCCTACAAGTTAATGCTATAGATCCAGACAAAAACGCCGAGCTCAATTATTCAATTGTCAANGATCACGTCACAGTCCATGATAGAAATGGTCAACAATTTTCATTGGAAGATTTGGCGAATTCTAGCACCGGCTACCTCTCTCACATGGGCAAATCAGAAAGACTCCAGCTCGTAAACGGTTTTAGGAAGTTGGTAACTGTGAACAGAAAAACCGGGGCGATCGAGCTTGAATCTGAACCCGATTATTCGTTCGCTGCCTCGGTGACGCTTCTAGTTCGAGTGCTCGATCTAAATCAAGAAATTTTCACCTCAACAGGTGAGCTGCAAGAGGACTTCGCTACTTGCACCTTCTTCTTTCAGACTAATACGGATAAGAATCCTATTTTTGCTCCCCCATGGTCAATTGATAAGAGAGATTACAACATTAGCATAATGGAAGAGCTCACTCCTGGAACTGCAATCTTTTCGCTTCTTGCAAACGACATCACAACAAACAATCGAATAGAGATATTTGAGAAAGTGTTTGATTCCGACCCTAGAGATTACTTCAGGGTTGACAGATCTGGAGTTATCCTTGTCAATAGGCGCATCGATTACGAGGAGCTGCCCTCACCAAAGAAGTTGACTATTTCGGTCAAAGCTCTGACAAACGATGTCAACTTTGCAACGGCAAACTTACAAATTAAGGTCGTAGATCTTAATGACAATGCTCCTCAGTTTAAGAGGCAGAACTATTCAGTGACAATAAGTGAAGCCGCGACTTACCCTCAAGAGATAGCGACAGTCACTGCTGAGGACCGAGACTCAGAAATGTTCGGCCAAATCTTCTACTCCCTTTCAGGATACTCGAGCGATCATTTTGCCATTGATCAGAAGCGGGGTATAATCAGCGTCAAAAAAGGCGCCAAGCTAGATAGAGATACTGAACCAAATCACTCACTTCTTGTCACAGCTAGCAATTGCAACGAAACACGATCGAACGAGCCTCAGGCGCACGAATCGGTAGCCAGCAATTGCAAGAGATCTTCAGTTTTTGTTAGTGTCACGCTCAGTGACGAGAACGATAACGACCCAGTTTTCGTAAATGTGAATAAGCGTGGTGAGCTAGAGGCAGTTGTATCAGAAATTTCATCTATTGGCTCCGTGATCACACAAATTGTGGCCTTTGATGTTGACGAAGGCGCAAACGGGCAGGTTAGCTATGAGATAGTCCATGGCGATGGACCTGCCAGCAATCTTATCAAAATAGATCGAGACGGATATGTGAGTGTGGCCGACTCACTCTCGGGTATGGGCCGAGCAGTTCCATATAGGATCAGAATCCGCGCGTTCGACAACGGCAAAACAAGTAGGCAGTCGTATGCGAGCCTCTTACTAACCATAAGCGACGTTGTGTTGAACGATGGTGTGCCAAGGTTCATTCGTCCAAAGACTGATGAGGTTGTGATTTTGAACGAGAATGTTGGACCTAGTACCTTTGTCTACCAAGTGCAAGCTATCGACGCTGATGAGGAGACGAGCGGAAAGCTGATGTACAAATTCGTACATCCATCTGATGTTTTTGATATCGATCCTTTCACTGGTGTTATCAAGACTCAAAATAGACCCAACTTTTACCTCGATCGCGAACAGGTGCCAAGCTATAGCCTGATCGTGGTTGCTCAAGACCTTGGTAGTCCGCCGAAACAAGCCCACCAGGTAATATCCATCAAGATTTCAGACATAAACGACAACGAACCTTACTTTGAGAGAGCCATCGACGACCCTCCTCTTGTTCTCATGGTTGAGGAGGAAGTGGCCAAAGATTCTCTGATTGGAACGATTCAGGCGACGGATAAGGACATCGGCCAGAATGCTCTGATCGGCTATGAAATAATTGATGGGAATCAGAACAACTTGTTCCGACTAAATTACGAAACTGAGACTAACTCTACAGAGTCGGGAAACAATCCTTGTCGGATATATTCAACAGCTCGCTTGGATCGTGAGGTTAAAGAAAGCTACACTCTCACCATCAAAGCCAGCAGTATGTCAAAGCTGAGAAGCCCGTTCTTGAATCAACTAAGGGACCCACTCGGAAATAGAAATCCATTCAACCAATACAATGCATCAGACCTAACCAAGATACGACTGACCATTAAGCTGTTAGATATTAACGACAATCGACCCATATTTGCCCAACAGAACTACAAGAGTGTAGTCGACTCTGGCGCTGATGTCTACAGCCAACTGATGGTATTCAAGGCCACCGATGCTGACTCCATTAATTCAGAAATTCAGTACTCGATCTTAGATGTGCTTTACTTTAGCGATTCGAAATTCAAGCTCAATGATGAATCTATCAGCAACAGCGGCTATCGGTATAGTTCTGATAGGCAACCCATTCAACCAGCGAGCATGCGCCATGTTTTCGACATTGATTCACGAACAGGTATATTGCGCAACTCAGTGCCGCTCAGAACATACACAGACGGATACTTCGAGATTTTTGTCAAAGCAGACAGTGGACTCTACAATCAAGTAGCCAGTCGGGAGGCCGAAGAAACTGCAAAGGGCTCTCTGAATAGTGCCGGCAAGGGCAAATGTTCCGAAGGGTCAAGCCAGACAGAGGATTCAAACTCTACCATATCTGCATACTCAGATCTCGAGAACTGTTATGTGACGGTAACCAAAGCCATAGTTTTCGTTACTCATCAAAGAGAAACTTTCAGGTTCGTCTTCAACAAGACTAAACTGAACGATAGATTGGACGAGTTCAAGCTGAAAATTCAGGGAGCTTTGGAGGAGCTCATGTTTGAGCCACCACAGCCGCAAGCTTCTGCCGACCCTAATTCGAAGGCTGCCGAACTTCCAAAGGCGGAGAGGATATACCTGAACATATTCAATACAGATTTTTACGAGCGCGAGGACGGAAGTCTTGACTTTTCCACACTAACCTCATGTTCGCAGCTCGTCAAATTTGACGACGGACTTGGTTCCATCCAAGAGGATCAGTTACGATCAACTCTTGGCAGTTCAAGTAGCAATTCAGTGGTGCCAAATCAAGTTATAAACTATGAAGAAGTGGTGAATTTGCTCAAAACATTGAATTCCACTCAAACGAGACAACAGAAAGCCTCGCTTTTTAGCCAATACGGACTAGTCAATATCGAGAGATGCTTGCCCGATAGGACAGCGCATAGGATGAGTCTCTCTGAGAGAGTCTCAGTTTACTTTGCTGCCATGATCGCTGTTGTGGGAACCATTTTGGCCATAATAGTGTCAAAGATGCGCAAGAGTTACGAGAAAAATTTAAAATTGCTTCAAAGATCCAAGTACCAATACATGAGCCAATATGCAACTCTACCACCGGGCGTGCAGGCGCGCCCAAGCCACCACATGAGCTTAGGTAATCTCCAGGGAGCTAACTTCATAGCGCCTCCATACGGCTCTCAGCTCGAATTTGATGGGCAAGGCTATGATACCTGGCAGTTGTAAATTCAGAGGCCGGATGTAATGTTTGCCGATACTGTGAAATCTTTTGAATCTCCTCAACTCTTAATCAAATGTAAATAGCACTTGCAACTGTTACGAAGAAATCCATGCATCAACTGTTCCTAAGAAGCCTGATTAAGTACAAAATATTAGTTTAGATTAAGACTCTGCATAGACTTGATGTTACTAAAGTGCCATTTTGAGTCCCTGAACTTCTAGCGCTCTCATAAGAGTTGTAAGTGGGAAAGATTCGTCCGACTTTGCGTCAACGAAATGGATTATTGAGGTTCAGCAAGACTGAATCTCGACTCATTTCTCTTTGACCTTACTCGTTTCAAGCCGCTAACTTTCAGACGCCCTCCCCTTATACTCTGGTTGTAACCCTTATCCGGTCGATCAGTTTCAATACTGATCGATCCCTTAGATTGTGGACAGAGATCGTGGGTCTTAATTAATTTGGAGTGTCAATGTATGGGATTGGTTGCCTATACGCTGGCGGGTGCGCAAACGCTCTCTAAGTTGGGTCACAGTTTACATTGAGAAAATCTTATCCGAGCTCAAATCTTCTTGTATCACTCAATTCTAATGGCGTAAATTTTGGAAATTATGATCATTGTCGGAGTTGGCTCATGAGCCTTGGATAAGTTGGGGTGATTAGTGTTGTTAATGAGTAACCTGGTTTTGTTGTTGTTGTTGTTCGCTTGTTGAAGGGGAACAGGCTTTGTTTTGGGCTCTACGAGAAGTTGGAAGGTTACCTGTGGGCTGGCGGCACCCGGCTCGCCTACGACCAGGACAACGAACCATCCTCATCGATGATGATCTTTAGATAGATCTGCTCCCNNATTGACCAAATCCATCCAATCCAGCCCTCCCATGACTGGAATCCACCCGCTCTCCCCTTTTCTTTCCAACTTTCGCCTCCAACCTTGAGCCGCATTGGCTTGCGAGCGTTCTGATTGTTAAACTTGAGCCTGATCGGCCAGCGGCTTCTGGAAACGCGAGGGGAATAGATGGAAGTCCATTAAGCAAGCAAACAGGTAGCGCCAACACGGCGGCTCCACTGTCGGCCACAACCATGGCCAATCCAACCAGAGTTCGTTCCAATCATAGTGCAGTATTTGGTTCCCACTCGAGTGTATCCCTTAGCTTTTTAAACCAACTTCAACCATTGCGATCATAAGGCACCTGTACGATTTTAGCCTGGAAGATTTATCGCCCGACAGAAATGGAGACATTGGGCCGTACAGGTGAGAGACAAGGGGAGAAGTAGGTGGANGAGGAGAAACAACGATTCTAGGGCTCATTGTAGCTCTTGGACGCATTTGCGGGCAGTCACCTACTTGCAAGCACGCTGTGCTAGATAACTAGTCAAGTGGATGATAAATACGGTTCACTTGAGGTAGTTTGGCTTTGCTTGAGAAAAGAGCGTTCCTCAGAGTCGGCCAGTCAAATTGGAGGAGGGAGAAGTTGAAAAGATTTTAGTTTACCTGTTGGACAGGCGCGCAGAAGTTTGGCTGGCCCAATGCGATATTGGGCGACGCCGATTGTTGGCTGGTTTCGGTTGCCCAATACAATTTTGCGCGCGCTCGCCCACTTGGCCTCTCGGTTGCCATTTCTCTCGCCAACCTGCGAGTCCTCGCGCGATCCGATTGCTCGGGCCTTCGCTCGGTTGATTGAAGGGCCGCGCGCGAACTGGCCACTAGCTAGCTGAAGGGATAATGAGCAAAGCTGGGAGCGCTAAAGGAAAAAGGAGCCGGCCTATTCTGGGCGATAGGCCGGGCGGCTCTCAACTCTTGAGTTTTGTTGGAAGGGCGCGGCGAGGGAGCGAGCAAGTGCGCTGGTCTTGGGTTAGCTCGAACAAACTGGATGGTTGCCGATGAAAACTGGCCATCGGCTTAGCTTTAGCTAGCGGAGGCGCTCAGCTTTTGAGCCTATTCTTGTAGGCAAAGTTGGCGAAAAACAACAATGTATTCTGTGTACTTTTCCTCCACGATTTTTGCCACCCAGCCCAGTTGCGTGGCCTCGCCAGCTGAAAGCTGCCGCGAAAATCCGACTAGCGGCGAGCCTCAAATGGGATTGCAGACAAACTGTTGATGATTGGGGACAGTGGGCCAGTGGAACCACTTGCAAGGGCGAGAGGGTTCATTCTAGACGCTCGAGGGGAGCGCAAAGATCAATTGTGTCCCTGATAAAACAACTNGCACTTGCTTCCAAGCAACAAGTCGGCCAACTATCGGCTTTTTCGAGACAAGCTCACAAAGGACAGATCTTGAGTTTGGATGAATGAAATTTGTTCTTGGTAGCTCAATTTAGGCTGCTCATTTTGGTTGCCTAGTTTGCGTTGTTTCAGCATGAAACTTTGGCCGTCTAAGTGGAACTAGGCAGCCAGCAAACAAGCCGCAACAATGGATGTCAGAGCCTAAATTTGTTGGGCTAAAAAGGGTCTGGTCTTGTCTGGAGTGCGTTGAGAGGGGGAGCCAATTTAGCTCGTGCAAGGTGGCCATTTGAAGCTAGCTAGCTCGCTTTGGCTGCAGCGCGTTCACGTCAACATTCTGTCGTCCACATCTACAAGAATCGTTTAAAATTTATCCCTTACCTGATCCGGCGAGAGCTAACTCGCTTGCTGGCTGTTAAAAGGTTAGCTCCTTTGCATACGCACGCTGGCGCCACTTGAGCCGGCTACCCTCAATCTCTCGCGCAGCTTCCAAGCAGCCCGCCAGAGTGCTAACGCGTACGATGGACTGCAGTGGGTTGCTCGCGCACTCGGTTGGCTCTGCTCCTGCGCCCAGAAGGAGCCGGCCTAGAGCGCGCAGGCCGAGTGATTTGGAGCCAGCCGGGCACCGTTGGCTGGGTTGCAGCTCGGCAGAGAGCGAGCGGGAGAGAGGGCCAAATTGAAGGTAAGCCGAGCGGGGCGCGAGCAAGCGAGCCGAGTGAGCGTCAGCAGGAGCCAGGCCGGCTTGCAGCCCCCGCCCGTCGAGCTACAGTGAGGAGGGGAGGGCGCACGTATTGGACGGGCCGAGCGCTCAGTTGGACGATGGGCGCGCTAACAGGCGCCTTGCGGGCCGAAGCCAAGGAACGGCTGCCAAATGGGCAGGTTGGCCTGGAGGCGGGAGGGAGCCGCTAGTCGTCCGCTCGCGGCGAGTATATAAGGGAATTGCCGCCAGTTCGCCTGGTCCATTGGAGGTTCGTTCAAGAGCTCAAAGGATTGGAGGTAAAAAGACACTCTGATTTCAGTGCTTCAAAGCAAACAGGTTGCAAGTGAAAGTGGAAGAGATTGTTTTGAATTTAGAATAGAGAGTTCAAATTGAGGAAGGAAAAATGTACAAGCTTCTTGTAAGTGTCAAGGATGGAGCAGTTTGTAAAGAGAAGCAGGCAAGCAAATCTAACCATCTCGAGTCCCCTTTGCCAGATCTTCTCAGCTTTAATCGCCCTCTCTGCGGCCGCTCCACGCGCAAAGCGCAGCGCAGTACGTAAGTGACCTGCCCAACATAAGGCTCAGGCCCCAGCTGGCCAGCGACAAAAGCCACGGCCGCTAACCCATGGCTCGCCCCTCAGTTGCCGCGCCCGCAGTGGCTGCAGTTCCCGCGGTGGCCGCAGTGCCAACACTAACCGCAGTCCACAGCCAGAGACTCATCCCTCAGGCGCCAGGAGTGCATACAGTTGCGCGCCCAACCACCGTCTTGCAGACAGTGCAAACAGGAAACGCTGTCGTCGGCCACAGTCATGTTGGTGACCAGGTTGTTGGAAAGACGGCCGACGTCAACGGTTACGCGTTCAAGTCCGAAGTGAGACACGACGCGCCAGTTGCGCTGGCAGCGCCAGCTCCAGTCGCAGTGGCAGCCCCAGCGCCAGTGCTCGCAGCCCCGGCGCCCGTTGCAGTGGCCGCGCCCGCTCCAGTTCCGGTTGCCGCCGCCCCAGGTAAGCTGCCCGCTCCAGAGCGACAACCTTAGATCGTTCAAGTGGGCAAATGAAAGCTCAAACACTAACCAACCCATAACCAACAAACTGAGCAGCCCTGCCAATCGTGTCGGCAGTGCCGCCGCCAGCGCCCGTCCAAACCATCCACCCGGCGCCGCCCGCCCAGGTGAAGAGCTACACAGTTGAAACCGGACACCAGATTGCCCACGACCACGTGGTCACCTCGCCGGTCATTCGCTCGACAGTGCACTCGCCAGTGATCGGCCATCAGCCAATCATTGGCCAGGTTCCAGTCGCTGCGCCACTGCCGCTTGCAGCGCCAGCACCACTGCCAGCGCCAGCACCAGCACCAGCGCCAGCGCCAGCGCCCGCCTACTAGGCGACCTCGGAATTGAAAGCTGTGGTTTTCGGACGAGATAGAGAGCGAGCTTGTTGGCTTTGGCTCGAAGGAGTTGGGTTTGGAGGAGAGGAGGCAAAGTCGCTCGTCTGATATTCTAAGTTTGTGTTGGCCGCTAGTCTCGCACTTCCCCCATCAGCCCAACGGAAACGAGAGCCAGTGGAGAGGAGAGCCGGAGAAGCGTCCAACCCTCGAGAGCTACTAAGAGCAGCCAGTTGTTTGCTCCCTCGCCAACCAACTTCCGTTTGCCGCCAAGCCAAACAAAAGCCTCCGATCAAACCGAGCGCCACAGACGAGCTAGGCGCACACAAATCTCAACCTGCCCGACACTGACCACCTCCTGGAGCAACCAAGACAACCTTAACTTGGTCTCCAAGTGAATGCCACATTTATT
>Ga0058699_1000295_pt1 | contig 15183 bp, 15 predicted proteins | sample AgamicAtPe_FD_55078 | JGI IMG/M metagenome (GOLD analysis project Ga0058699, IMG submission 55078) | Agave microbial communities from Guanajuato, Mexico - At.P.e | ecosystem: Host-associated > Plants > Phyllosphere > Phylloplane/Leaf | place: Guanajuato, Mexico | collected 2012-10-15 | reverse complement strand
ACAGGCTAAAGCAAACACTCGTCTACTCCGTTGCTCATCCATTGAATCAACCTGGCCTCAGAGCTCCGCGCTCGAAGCCAAGAGCCTTGCACTGGCGCTAGCTGCGCTGCAGCCGCCACCGCAAGCGCCACCGCCAGCGCCGAGTCGAGTCGAGTAGACATACAAGTGGCCCAGGAGCAAGCGGATATATCTCGCAAAATCTCTTTGGGCGGAAACCTGGCCGCGGCCGCGGAAGCTCGCATTTTCGCGACTCTCAATGGGCTTGGCCCTATTAGCGGCCGCGCTCGCGGCGCCAGGAGCAGGAGGAGCGACAGGTGAGAGCGCCAATCGCTGTATCAGCAGGCGCAGAAACAGCAACAGCAAACGGAGGCAGCCACAACAAAGGCTTGCGAAAACAATGCGCGTTCCTTCCTCTTAGCTCGGATGTCGCTCGCAGTTGGCTCCTGTTTTGCGGGCAAATTTGCATTTCCACCTGCCGCCTCGCGCGCACAAAAGTCGACTGAGCCCCGTGGAGGCGACCGCTTGGAAAAGTTGTGAACACTAGCTCAAAGCAAAGCTAGACAAACCAAACCAAAGCGAGCTGAAGCAAGGCAAAACAAACGAGAGATGCAAAGGAACCCAGAGAGCTCCTTCTCAGCGTGGCTGCTGCGGCCAGATTGCACCAAGATCTGGCCGCCCGTTTGACTCTGCCAATAATTGGAAACAACTAAGCTTGTTGTGCAATTATTGTGTCATTTTGAAACAAACTCAAAACAAGCGCTCAACTAGAGTCAAGCTGAAAGCTGGCTTGAAGTGAGGCTGTGTGAGCAAACGAGCGGATCCGCAATCCATCCTCTTAGATAAGTCGACTCGCTCGCCAGATCCGTTATGCGCTGTGTGCGTCCCACCAGACTCGGTGGTGGCAGCAGCAGCAGCAGCGAGACAAAACTCTCGGCTAGATGTGCGAATGTCGCCAAGGCTGCCGCTTCCAGGTGACGACTAATTGTTGGCGGAAACAACGTTTACTTGCTCGCACAAACAGCACCTGTCTGCCGCCGCCAGCCAGCAGCTGATTGGCTCCCGCAGGCGGATCGGCCCTCCAGGCTGCACTCGCTCCTCTCTTGGCCTCCCCTTCAACTCCCGCTCGCCGGGTTCCTCTTTTCCAAGCTGAGCTCTCACAGTCAAGCCCACTGAAGACGCGCGTTGAGCTATCCAAGTGAGCAGAGGCTGCATCAGTGTGACACTGGCGCTGCTCTCTGTGGCCATGCAACAATGTTGTAACTTGCCAACCTAATCAGCCGCTCTCGTCGCTGGAGGAAGAGGAAGCCAATGGAGGCGCACAAAACAGAGAGAAGAAACTACTATTGTCCAACTTCCACTTACCTTGAAACATCGCGGGCTTATAATTTGGCGCCGCTTGATCACAGTCGATTTCAATCATATTATTTCTCAAATATTTAACACTAAATAGAACTGGAACAGTTTGGAACATTAAATTTGGATTGTTGTTTGCGCTACTGCTTGATTGGAGCAACTTTGCGCTCCGTTCGCCTTGGTCTTGGCGCTGGAGTTGCATTAGCGTGAAGGAGGCGCTTGAAGGCATTGAGATAAAGCTGTCGTCAATGTTTGATTCATTGAACGATTGCGGTGGAGACACTCGCTTTGGACTCTTGCGTTTCGAATGGCGCGAGCTCGGCGCCAATTTTATGCTGCTGCTGCTGGTTGCTGTTGTTGTTGTTGGCGGCGGCGCAAGCGTCGTGAGCTCCTCGCCAAAGCCCTCGTGATTTGCGAGCGATATTGGGTGCGAGGATGAGTCCTCTGCATCGTTTTCAGGGTTCGTCAAGTTCCTGGCTGCGTCTGTTGGCTCGTCGCCCATCCAACGCGCTGGCGAGCGGCGCTGGATGCGTCTAACCAGGTTGGCTGCGGCGGCAGCAGCCTGTTGCTGCTGCTGCTGTCTCTGCAGCTGAGGCGCCCTAAATGCCGGGTGCAGCTGGTTAGGCAGAGCCTGGTTGCGGCTGTTGGCCGCACTTGCAAGCGCCTGGCGCTCCTCTAGCGCGGCCGCAGAGCCCGCAAAGCAAGTCAGGTGCCAGCCGAATAGGTCGGCGGTGCAATCACAGTAGGCGCGCTGCTGGCGCTGGCTGAGGGCCGGCGAGCCCAGGTACTCGGGCGGCAGGAGCGAGTTTAGGAGGCGACCCTGCGGACACTCCTCGGCCTGTCTTGCTCTTGAGCCGGCCGGCTGCTGCTGCTGCTGCTGTTGTCTTACTCGCGGCTCGTTTGTCCTTCTCACTCTGATTGGGCTGCCGGCTTGCTGTTCCCCGTTGGCCGATTGCTCTAACGCGTAATTCGAGCCAGCNGGCGACGGCCAAGACTGCTGCTTGTGTCTCTGTATTCTAGCCGGCGAGTCGAGACCTCCGACTTGGCTGGTTGCGGCAAACAGTGCGCTTGTCGCCAAAATACCGAGGGCGAGCATTGTGCCACCAACTTGCCGGTACTCAAATCTGTTGTGCGTCCTGTGACTCGGCCAAACAAACCAGCTAAACTTGCACCGGCATCTGTCCATCGAGCCCACAGGTCTTCCAACTCGAACCCTTGATTTGCTTGCTCCCCTCTGCAATCCGCCCATCGGCGGCTCAGACTTTCTCGCTTCGACTGGTGAATCATCCATCTCCAAGCGGCATTATTTTCTTTGGACAGGCCAAAACTCTCAATTGTCCGCAACAGGCCAAAACACAAACACTCGCCCCTCAAGGCCGAACACACGAGCGGCCAATATATGTGGCAAACAAAATATCTCAACAGCTGACCCTCGGTCGCAACAAATATATATATATATTTACGTATGTATTTACTGCCTCTCTCAATGCGTGTATTTTCTTTTCTGGCGCCCTTGCTCACCTGTTGCTGGTGTTGTTGGCTCTGACGCTTCGTCTTCGATTGCTGCCACTCGGCTGGCTTCTTCTCCTTCTTCTCTCGAGCGCTTCAAAGTTCCCTCTGGCGCCGCTGGCGCAAAACTAACGCCGCTCGTTGCTCTGCCTTGGAACTTCTCCGCCGATTCAGCCCTACCTGCGAGCGAGCGGGCGGGAAGATCCAACTCGGATTCTCCTTATCCCTATTCCTTNCTCCCTTCCCCCACTCGCCTTCGCCTTCTCTTTGGCCACTGACGCTGCTCGCTCCAGCCTCAAGCCTCCAGCCTCGAACAGCCCATCCAACTGGCAAGCGAATCCCCCACAAGCGGCCAAACCTGCGCACACTCCCACAAGCTCGCTAGCTAGCTCGCTCCTCGCGAGCACCCACAAACATGGATACCGAGACGCAAACCTGGATGGCGAGACACATTAAACTCTAACTCTGTCGAGGCTCAAGCTTGAATTAAATCAGGCGAATCAGAGGCAAAAAGCGCGCCGAGGAGAATCCCAACCCCCAAATACCTGTTACTCTAACCTGCTTCTTCTCCGCTTTATCTCCTCTCTTCTCTCCTCCTCTCCTCTCCTCTCTTTCCTCCTCTTCTCTTCGCTGGCTCGCCGGTCAGCTCTCTCTCTCTTTCTCTCTCTCTCTCTCTCTCTCTCTCTTGCCTCGGTGGCCACCTCCGCTTCAAGAGTAAATCCGCAGCTCGATTCGGACTCGGAGATTCGGGTTCGAAGCAGCGTTCCTCTGTTGCGCTTACCTGTGCGCTTGAGTCGCAGTGTGAGTGTGTGCGAGAGCTTGTCTGGCCGCTCGAGCTCAAGCCCAAGCTCACAGCCTCCACTGCAGCAGCGCTCTCTGTTCACTTGAGTAGACACCAATCAGCTATGAAGTCTGTTTTGCCACTGCCCANCCAGCGCTCGTGGGCTTGTCCAAGCTGGAGCGCTGAGCTCACCTGTTGAGCACAAGTAAGTTGCTTTACCTGTCAAGATTGTCTACCTCGAATCTGTCTCTGCTCTGGCTGCCCCCACAGCGTTCGCACAGAGCGAGCATTCCTACTTTCCCCCACATGCGCCGGAATCACTACACTTCAAATCCCCGTCTCCCTTCCCCCTCTCTCGCTCGCATTTGTGGGTCGCAAACCCTGGCTGCGCATGCGTACTCGGCAACGCGCGCGCGCGCTCGTTCATCTTCGGTCTTGGCAACTTTGGTTTCTGTTGTAAACATTGCGATCAGCTTAAAGATCGTTATTGTCGCCCTATTCTAATGTCACTAATCAAGCCTCGATATTATCATTGTTCTCACCTATATTGTGAATGTCCCAACAATACGCACGCTCATTCATTTATCACAACCACCTAAAAGCGGGAGATATTGATTCACCATCCTTATCTCTAGACCATCCTCCCCAATCCCATTTATAAACACACCGCCATGGCCCAACCGCAAGCAACGACTCCACAACAAGCCCATTACCACAACAATCAGCAACAATCGCTTATTACTCGCCAAATATATGAAACCTTCCTAAGAGTTAGACAGTCGAATGAGACTTACATTCAGAAAGCAAAATTAAGGGAAAAGTTATACAACATTCTGAGAAAGTGTTTTAAGAACTCAATTGATCTCTACATTGTTGGCTCTTCAATCAACAATTTAGGAAACAATAACAGTGATGTCGACATGTGCTTAGTGATATCAGATCGTGAAATAGATCAAACAACCGAAGCTTTACCAATATTGCAATTCGTTCGCGATCAAATTCGCCAATACGATTTTGTGCGAAGATCGCACCTAATAATGGCAAAAGTTCCCCTCCTACGATTTGAGGATGCTGCATCAGTAGTTGTCGACTTGAACGTTAATAATAGTGTGGGAATCAGAAATACCCACCTTATAAACTGTTACACGAGACGTAAGTAAGAAAATCTGGCGACAAATCGCTGGGTCCCGAGGAGAGACATTTCAAAGATTTATTCTCTCGACTCGTCGAACTCCATGACCAATCTATGAATCAGCAGACTCCAAAACTCAAACTAACCTTTTCAATTTTTCCCTAAAAAAACACACAATCAATTCCAAATAACCAATAGTCGATCGACGAGTCCAACCGCTAGTCATTGTGATAAAGCTGTGGGCGAGAAAGAACAGAATTAACGACGCCTACAATAAAACTTTGTCAAGTTATAGTCTGGTNTTAATGGTTATACATTATTTACAATGTGGTTGCCATCCGCCTGTTCTACCTTGTCTACAGAAGATGATGCCTGATGTTTTCAAGCCCAATTCTGATATTAAACGTTTAGATCTATTAGAGCCATTACCTGATTTTTTATCATGCAATGCACAATCGTTAGGCGAACTATTATTAGGATTTTTGTATTATTTTTCATATATATTCAAATTTGCTGTTGATGTTATATCAGTGAGATTAGGTTGCACAATAGATAAAGAAACGGCCAGAAACTATGTAAATTCTAAAAACACACCAACACAATGGAGATGGATCTGCATCGAAGAACCATTTGATCGAACTAACACAGCTAGATCNGTTTGGGACGAGCAAGCCTTTTCAGAGATATTGAATGTCTTCCGAAGTAGTCATTACAGGTTGGAGCGGTCCAAGAATTTGAATGCAATACTATGATGGTCATGATTTGTGGTAAACAACACCAACATTTCAACCACTTTCAAGAGCATCCATCAGAAACGTTTCTCTCTTTTCCCTCTTGGCGACCTTAGCAGGTTCGTGCCAATGCCAACAATCATTGTCCAGCTAGCCTTATAAATTTTGTTCCCTAGATTGATGCTTGTTGGTGACGGCTAGCTTCTCTGCTGAATGGCCAATGGCAGGTGCAACATACCAACCAAAGCTGAACCCGAGATGGCAGCAGTGGCGCCGAAACAACAGAAAAGAATAAAAGCAATAAGCTCCCCTTCCATTCTGCTGTCTTTGAAGGACAGAATCTCTAATTCATTTTTTAAACGGGGCTCAGGCTCTACGTCCTCGTCTTTCAAGAGTATTCCAATCATCCGAAAAATCTCAATCCAACATTCTAACGTAGCGTCGCACAGAGTGACGAACATAGAGTCTTAAAAAATCACCTGAACCTCCGCGGAATTTTTCATCCTAGATTCTAGCAAATTTTCGTCCCATCATGGATGACATCATCGAAAAAACAGTAAGTGACGAAGAAATTGAACGGTGTAGAGAAGAATACATTGAATCAAAGAGAGTTGGGGGTGAGGAAGAAAAATTGGCCAGTTTTAGGTACGCATATGCGCTAATTAAATCACAGCACCATCCGCAAATCAGTGACGGCATCATGCTGATGGAGGAGCTTTATCGTAGCGGCGACCAGAGCGCCAAGCGAGACTACCTTTACTATGTAGCGATCGGACACACGCGCCTGAAAAGATACGAGCCGGCTCTCGACTGTGTAAACCTTTTTCTCCANTTCGAACCCAACAATAGCCAAGCCACGCAACTTAGGGCTTATATCAAGAACAAGCTAACCAAAGATGGACTCATGGGTTTCGCCATTGCAGGTGGTGCTGCGCTAGTTTTGGGCGGNCTGATCAAATTGGGCATGTCCATAGCAAAAAAATGATTTTTTATCGCTCGAGATCATATGAGCAACCGAACATCGCTGAATTTTAGCCCCTTTGTCAATTATTCATGCATCCTGCCTCCACTGAATAAACACGAAGTCCTTCAAAGTTCGTCCAGGTTCTTCCTCTGTTCGCTACGAGTAGATGGCCTGGCCGGTGTAGGACATTGCAATTGGAGTGGGGATAACCCATGATCGATCCAATACTCTGGCTTGCAAAACGTTGATCGATGATGCCTCGGCAAGAGATACGAATCTTGTCGGCCATTTCGGTATTTGAGTCGAAGAAGCACTAATTTCACCAGTGGCAATTCTAGTGGCTTCAGACGAATTGTCTACTTCGACCTTAGCCTCTAAATGTCCTTCTCTGGGAATTTTCTCCCCTTGTTACAAAACTNTATTCTAGAATTGTGTGTATCCAGAACAACGAAAGCAGCCTTACCCCTATCATTGCAGAGCCATGCAGTATTATGCGCTCGAGACCGTTCATTCTCATTAGCTCCCTTGCACCCAATCATCAGATGAGTATTACGTGTCAATTTTCTCTATCAGAGCTTCAAATGATGGTCTCGAATTAGAGCGATCGGAGGAATAACGGAGGACGCAGGTCTATCAAGGACGACTCGTTCACTCATCATTTATTCGCGTTTGCAAGTTTTAATAATTAATAATAGAAGTTAATAATGATAATAATATTGATACACAATAATTGCACAACTGATTTCAATTTAGCTCCAGATAGCTTGCTTCTTTCTTTTCCTGTACACGTTCAGGTTTTAGTAATCCTGCTCACCCAATTTCCTGTGCCATATTGTTTTCATTCTATCGGCAAGCCGAACAATGGTTGAAAATACTCGAGTTTATATGAGCTTGACTTCTTGATGTCGTGCGTCACATTGGGGCATTGATCTGCGAACGAGTGTCACTAGAGCTTGAGATTGATCGTATTTGGTAGCTGATGCTTAGTAACGAACGAGATTACTTTAATTTGCATTTGAGTTATTAATCATCCAGCGACAGGTGAAGAGAACCTGCATGTACCGGAACTTGAACGCCTTCAAGCAATGGAGCTGACGGAACTTGACTTGCTCTGATTCATCATCTCAGGGGGAGAGTATTTTGAGGTGGTTAGTTGTTCTACTACCCTCCTCTCGAGTTAACCTCGGTGGTTCGGCAGGCGAACAGATGGGGTCAAATCGACCCTCACAGTTGATTAGTTAGAACTCACTAGAGGTGAACCTGTAGCGTAGGAAGAGATACATTGAAGTTGCTGAAATTCTTCTCCTTACGAAAAATAAATCTCTCGCTGTGCAAACTTTCGTTTCCGTAGTTTTTGCTGTGGTAGTTGTTGTTGATAGTGGTGGTGGTGGTGGTAGTAGTTGTTGTAGTTTATTTTTGGTTCGTTACCTCNGCTAAAACGATGCAAACTCTTCTGAACACAATTCTGTATTTGCTATCCGTAAGGTTTCTTCTTCATAATCGTCAAAATTACTGGTGTCTCCAGCCCCTCTGCATTTGGGCAAAAATGGCGCCTCAACCCTCTTCTGGAATATTGCAATCCAATCTGTTGTTGCAAACCACCGATGATTTTTTATATCATTAACACCATTTTTAAGATTGCCATATCGCTTTGTTAAATCTACTTGCAATAGATTTCTTAATAAATCTTTTAGTTCTGAACTAAAATGTCCAGGGAATCTGTATTTACCAGATACAATTTTTTCGTATATTTGAATTGGTTGATCTGCAAAGAATGGCGGATAACCGGCAGCCATCTCGTATATAAGAACACCTAATGCCCACCAATCGACCGCTCTGTTGTAACCTTTGCTAAGAATTACCTCTGGAGCTAGATATTCAGGCGTACCACATAATGTCCAAGTCCTTCCCTTAACTCGCTTGGCAAAACCAAAATCCGTTACTTTGATATATCCCTGATGATCAATTAATAAATTCTCTGGCTTCAGGTCACGATAGATGAGATCTAAATAGTGTAAATACTCAAATGCTAACACAATTTGTGCCGCATAGAACCTTGCCGCTTGCTCACTAAATCTACCAGTTTTTCTTAGGTGCGAAAACATTTCGCCGCCAGGTACAAATTCCAACACCATATATAAATATGAATTGTCTTTAAACGAAGCTTCCAATTTGACCAAAAATGGAAAATTTACCGCCTTTAATATACGTTTTTCATTCAATGTATGCTCGACTTGTTTCAATTTGACTACTTTTTGTTTATCTAATATCTTCATTGCAAAATATTGTTCTTTTTCTTTATGTTGTACTAGCATTACCCTGCCAAAGCTACCTGTGCCCAACGTCCTAACCCGTTCATAGTCATCTAGTGTGGCCGAGTTTCTATCTGGGTTATCCCACTTCCTTTCGAAGTCTTTTTTGGCTTCGGCTAGGTACTTTTGAACTAGAATGCACGAAATGTAGTGAGGAGGAGGGTGGGGAAAGGGTTAGTTGGAGTGCGTTTTTGAGGGTGTCAAACGAGTGGGGTTGTGTCGCAAGGGTATCTCTTGGGCACGTGCGCGAGGCGAATCCGCCGGCAGGTGAGCAGGATGATGGTAAGAGTGTTCAGGGAGTNTAAGTGAACATCTGGTTGGGCGAGGCCCATTTGATTGGAGCGAAATGACGGAAAGCAATGATAAAAACAATAATAACAACAACACTTCTAGACAACCGAAGGGCCTCGAACGCGGCCCCTTGCTTACCATTCTCGGCATGATCGCCCTTCTTGGATGTCGGCGTATTGCCCATATTGAGAATAATTGTTGGCTACAATAACAATGTGTAAAATGTGAAGGACTGTGAAAGAATATAGTTGGGTGATAATAATATTGTGTTATAGCAAAACGGAATCCCTTCTGACACCGAGAATCATCATTATTTTCTTCTCTAGTGGCTCGCTTGTGTTTGTTGGTTGCCTCTTCATCGTCGCGCTCATCGTCGTCGTCGTCGTCGGCGTCGTAATCGTCGTTCAGTCTCTGTCTAAGCGGCCGCAACTTTATCCAACGCAGCGAATCGTTCGCGTTCATTTTGCATTTCGTTTCCTAGTCGTTTTTGCATTCATGTGTGTGTGTGCGTTGAGCGCTGCCGCCCGCCCGCTGTGTGAGCAAGAGCGTCTGTGCGTGCGTGCTCGACGGCCGAGCTATACGCGCGCGCACAGAGCGCGACGATGAAGCGCACGAACACAAAACGAGCGAGACAGCGCGAATCCATTTCGCCCGCTAGCTTGCCATTGGCTCCGAGCACAAAAGCCACTGGCTAACCTGAGCTNGCGCAGCCAAGACGACCCGGCTGCAGAGCTGCAGATCTCGACCGGCCGGCTCTGCGAGGCGCCGGCGGCGCCAGCTGATGTGTGCCAACCCTCAGCTGTGTGGGCCGAGCGCGAGCGCCTTACCCAGCTGCCCGCGGCCGCCCCGATCGGCGGCTGCCGGCTGGCTTGCTGAGGGCGCCGCCAGCACTGTGCTCAGCCGGCGCAGCCCCGAAGAGGACCGGCCAATCCTGAGGATTGGCGGCCNTAAGCGCTGGCTCCCAATGCGCGCAACCCGCGCCCCAGCCAAACGGGCGGCCAAGAATTGCAAACTGCGCTAGAGGGGATACGCGAAGCGAGCGAAATCAGCGCCCCAAATCGCTAGCCGCCGGCAAGCGAGCTAGCGGGCGCCAATTGCTCGCTCCCGGCTGCAGCGGCCCTGTTTGAGTGCGCGCGCGCTCGCTCGCTCGCTCGCTTCACAATGAACCAAGATAGCTGGCAAACCGGCCGAGCCCCCGGGGACATNGAGGCGCCAGCGCGCCTAGCTCGTTCGCGGCCGCGCGCACGCCTGTCGGGCGGCCGCTCGATCCGCGGCATCGGCCAGCCTCCAGTTGGTCAGTCGGCGGCTCCAAACGGGCCGAGCGGGCGCCGATCGGGCGAGCTTGGCCGCGCGAGCAGGCGGCCGACTTGAGACGTGTTTTGGTCGTCGTCGTCGTCGTCGTCGTCGNCGCCGCCGCCGCCGCCGCCGCAGTTGGGAGCCGCAGCCAGGGCGCTCTTGCAGCGAGTGCATTGGCGCTTTGGGCGCCACTGTGGCCGCCACAACCGGGCCCAGCTCGCACCTGCAGGCCGGCCCACGATTGCATCAAAAGTGGAGCGCCCGGAAGCGGGGGCGGCGGCGCCAGTGGGCCAAGTTCGGCGCCATCCCCTCCTCGCTCCCCTCCTCTCTTGGCGGGCGGCCCAACTGGCGCCGCTCAGCCGGCGGGCCAACTCGTGAGGCCTCGCGGGTTAGTGAGGCCAAGTCGCGATGCTTGCGGACGCGGCAGGCTGACTTTCGTCAGGGTGTTGAATTTGCGGCGAGCGTTGAGAGATTTGAGTCTGGTTTAGCCGGTTAAGCGCAATTAGAGGCGCCCTCTACTCGCCTCTCATTGGCGCCGCTCTCGAATCAAGCCGGCGCATTATTATCAACATTATTAGTGGCTCCATCGTTATTATTATTATTATTTTTATCATAGCAATCATGTTGATTCGCAAAACGCTCCACTTGCCTCTCAGTTTGGGCCAAATCCAGCGGGAGGCCTCGGCGCACTTTGGTCCATTTGTTCTGGCTCCTCTCCTGCGAGCGCTCGGCTTGAGTTGCCAATCCGCTTACTCTCGCCTCTCTCCAAACCAAACATTGGCCCTCGCAGTTTGTCTCGCCCTCTGGCCGGCCAAGCCGCACAGGCAAGCCATTCGGCGGCCCCAACTCTCAGCCTCGCGTTTGGGCCAAACCNACTCAGACGCCGCCGGCTCCAATCAGCGGGCTGCTGATTAGCCGGCCAAATTTTGGCTCCTAAACAGCTAAGGCAATATTTTTGCTAGCCAACGCGGCTAAGCTCGGCTCAAATGTGGAGCGGCGCGCAAGGCAACTCGTGCTGCCCCCAACTCGCCCGCTCGCTCGCACTCAATTTTGGTTTGATTTTACATTTAGACGAGCAAAAGGGTCCCGCTTGTCGCCGACTTTGGGCGGCAGCGGCGGCGGCGGCGGCGGCAGCAGCAGCAGCAGCAGCAAAAGGGGCCAGCAGCTCTCAGGTAGCCAATTGATTGGAAGGGCGCCCTTCGCTCTCCCATCAATCAGTTTCGCCTCAGAGACACAAACGCTGAGAGGGCGAGCAGAGGAGTCAGCTTGGGCCGCCGGCGACAAGTAGCCAGCTCCCCTCTGCGGCCACTTCATTTGCTTGCGAGAAAATCCGGAAGAAGAGAAGGTTGTGCCCTTGTTCATGGATGCTCACTTGCAGGCAGCTGCATCCTCTTGGCCCAGCTCGGTTGCGAGTCTTGTCCAATCCTGTGGCTCCTGATTGGATGCACGAAGGCACGAGGATGAGGCCGATGGCCGCGCAAGAAAGTTTGCCAGTGGAGGGCCTCCAGTTTAGTTTGCCGGCGAGTATCGCTAACTATGGCTTTGTGGCCAGCTGGGCGAGCCGCCGAGAGTGAGCTCAGGCCAAGAGGTGCTAGGGCGAGACCTTCGAGCTGATGGTGGACGAGCGGGCGGGGGGTCACCTGCGCTTGCCGGCAGCCCGACGAGCGGGATAGGAGTGGCAAGCGTCGGCTTGGTGGAGCTTCGGTGACAGCAAGGGCAAGCAAAGCAAAGACCAACAAGCGCGGCGAGAAGCAGGAACGGCAACAAGCGAGCTGCAATAGGGAGCAGTCAGACCGATGGGTCCCTCGCGTTCGTCCATTGTGCGCCTCGCCGGCCCGATCAGTCATCTATCGGGCGCAAACTTACACTCCTCAAGCAAAGCCTCGCTCTGCATTGCGGGCCTCCCACTTTTTGAAGAAGTTTGTACGCGCAAAATGTGCATGGACATAACAAATAGCCACTCCCACCCATTTTTGGCGCGAGGCTTCGAAATCGTCAAGTCGCAAAAGTTGCTAGGCGCGCACTTCTGGGACACAACTCTGGTCGCTCAAACTAAAACCGCGTCCAGCTAAAATCGGTCCACCCGTTTGGCTTGAGAGGCGAGCGCAAATGCGGCCCGATGAAGGAGCCATCTGGCCGCCGACTCGTCAAGCAAGCGCAAAGAGAGCGGCGACCCAGCAAGCGGCTCACTCTGCACTCTGCGGCAATATTTCCATTTGCATGCCGCCAGTGTCCCTGTCGGCCGCTCAACGCCAACATTGCAGCCCCACTGGCGCAACAATAATCAACTAGCAAACTCAAGGGGCCAACTCAACTGGCCAGTTCGTGCTACTTTTATCGCCGGTTTGGATGCGTCGGAAAATTGCATTAGAATAAGTTGCGTGCGAACATTTCAGCCCGCCGACTAGAGTCTAGCCGAAAGGGAATCCGCTCTGGGCCCACGAAAGCGGTTAAACAGGCCGCTCTATTTGGCGCTAACCCTCCGCTCGTGCCGCCGCCAAGCTCGAGGCTGGCCGGCAAAGGAGTCGAGAACGAGGGGGGGGGGAAGAGCACGTTTGCCCTTGCCAAAGACTCGCGAGCTCCAAGGGGCTAGCGTGTGAGCTGAGTTTTTGATTGCCCAAACTCTACTCTCCACTCCTCTCTAGTCTGCCATTGTCCAGTGTAGACTGGACTGGTTTAGGCTAGTTGACACGAGAAATTAACACTCGACCAGACAATTCGGGTGCCCGAGTTTTAGATAAAACTTTGCGATTTCGGCTCTCCTTCCAATGGCCGCTTATTATTCGAGCCAAGTAGCTGAGCAATGTTATCCATCTTGGGCCACTCGCAGAGGGCGCCCAAGCTCACTGCAAGGGTCTCTTGGCCAGTCGGCGAGCGAGCGCTCTCGTGTTCGGCACTAAAATGCTGCCAGTNTGCGTTCACGCCCGAGCCGAGCGCNTCTGCCTCGATTCAATCATACCTGGGACGGAGCTTTGGGNCCGAGCGCTTGGAGGATGAGAGGGGGAGGAGGAAGACAGCAGGCCGCTCGCCTGTCAGCCCAGTCCGGCCACTCAAATCCGGGCCAACTCGGCGATTTTGGAGGCTGGAGCGAGCGCCAGCTTCGGGCCGCTCGTGTGGATGGACAAAAGGGGAGTAGGCTTGGCTCTGGCCTAAAACAAACAGCAAGGTGTTGGTTTTAGGCTTGCTTGGCGGCGACAAAATTCTGACTGGCGGTCAACAATGGGCCAAGCCAATCACGCGCCTCCAACTCCCGTCGGCCAGATCTCAGTTGAGCCGGCAGCGCTCGCTCTATCCGTCTGGCCGCCGGAGAGGGCGGAGGCTCGTTGGCCTCGCGTCTACATGGTTCAGGCTAGACGAGCGGCCAAATTGGTTGGTTGGAGGTCAGTGCAGTGGGCCACGACAATGACGACAACATTCATCGAAAGCCCGACGACGAGCGGCGCGAAACATGAGCGAGCCAGGGGCCAAGAATTGCGCCCTTCCCATATCAACTGGCCGTCGCGCGGCCATGGTCGAGCTTTTAGGGTGTTAGTTTGGTTTGTTTGGACGAGAGGAGTGCTGTCCATTGGAAGTTTGCGAGCCAAATTTAGCCCCGATTGCCTGGTCTGCCTCCTCCTCGCTGGCCTTGGAGAGAGAGAGAGAGAGAGTGATTTACAGCGACCAATGTTATTATATTCAATCGTCAGTCAACCTCAGCTTTCGTCAGCCCGACACACTCGGCCCCTTTGNTGCCTTGGCTGAGGATACACGAGACGGCGCCACTAGCCGGTGGGGCGACTGCGGGTCCGCTAGAGGGTAAACAGGGGACACGAGCGGCGGCGTTCGAGCGAGCTTTGTTGTCCGCCTTAGACGGGCCACTCAACTAAACTTGCAACTCGAATTACAAGCCCAAGAGCCAACTCCAGCGAGTTGGCCGCTCTGGGCCGGCGGCTTTGGGCGCCANGAGGGGACGCGCGCCAGCCGAGCGAGGAGGAGCCGATAATTGATCCTTCCGCTGCTGGACGCTCGCGCGAGCTCTCGAGCTGGCCGGCCGCTTGATTGATCGGCGAGCTCGGCGCCGCGCGCATAGGGGCGAGCGGCGAGTCGCCTCGGCCGCTAGGCGCGCGAGGGTCAAGCCTCTGCGCTCAGGGTCAGCGGCTTGCTCCAAGCGGGCGCATGCGTCGGCCGGCACGGAGGGGGACGAATAGAGTGTTTTCATGGAACAGAGAGACAGAGAGGGGGGAGGGGAGAGTTTGTTGCGCACGAGAGGGCCCATTGAGGGGCTGTACTTACAGTCGGCGGGCGATTGCAGGTCCATTGCAAGTAGCTGCTCCAAGTTGTTTGGGTCCATTTGAGAGGCTGAGTTGGCAGATTGATGCTGTTGCTGCTGCTGCTGCTTCTGCTTCTGCGGCTGAAGGTCAGTCTGCTGACTCGAGCTTGCCGACCCCTTGCGCGTCGTGCTGTGCGATGAACTTGAGGCCTCCGATTCGAGCAGATTCTGGCGACTCTTGTCTCTGAAAATTTTAACTAGCAGTTGTTTTGCCTTTGCAATTGTCGTTGAACTCGACTGGCCGGCGCCCTTGCTCGTTGCGTCAGNCTGGCACCACTCTGGCACTTGGCCGCCCTCATCCTGCGCCGGCTGGCTCCTGCACTCAAGCTCGAGCTCCTCCTCGCCCTCCAAGCGATCGTTCGTGTCGCCGTAAACAGACTGTTGATCCTCGCTCTCGGCTCCCCTGTCGCACGCTTGCCTCTCAAAACCAGAAACAGGCCCGCCTTGGCCGCTCGGCGCTCGCTCGCCGCCGGGCTGCCCACCGTCAAGCTCGCAACTGCCAACA
>Ga0058699_1000293_pt1 | contig 15225 bp, 7 predicted proteins | sample AgamicAtPe_FD_55078 | JGI IMG/M metagenome (GOLD analysis project Ga0058699, IMG submission 55078) | Agave microbial communities from Guanajuato, Mexico - At.P.e | ecosystem: Host-associated > Plants > Phyllosphere > Phylloplane/Leaf | place: Guanajuato, Mexico | collected 2012-10-15 | reverse complement strand
TCACTTGCACACAAACACCCTCAAGTTCAAAGCGGCTCACTTCGGCCAGGTAGCAAGTGATCGAGCAAGAGAGAGAGAGAGAGAGAGAGAGAGAGAGAGAGCGAATAGAGTAGAGTAGAGTAGAGCCGCCGCGAGAGGGAGACGATGCACTGCACCTTGTTCCGCCTCACCCAATCAGTTGCAATCGAGACCAGTGTAAGCAGCACCATGCAGTTGGCGCACAGACTCTAGCTGCGCGAGTAGAGGGGCAGCAGGGAGAATTAGAGCGGGTGGAGTAGCCGCAGCGACCGCAGAGGAGAGGACAAGTGGAGCAAGCGGGAGATAGAAGCTAATAAGCTAACGGATGAAACCAACACCCCTCAATCACTACACGTCGGCCGTGAGCTGGATGCTCAGCCAGCAGCACCAGCAGTCGTTGCAATCTATAGGCCAGGCAGCCGCGGCCATGAGCAACTCGCCACCGCAGGCGCCCCAATCGAGCGCCGCCTCACCCCCGTCGGCGGCAGCGGCGGCCGCGGCAGCCGCAGCAGCGGCCGCAGCAGCAAACAATCTGGCAAACACGGCCTCAGCCATGAACGCAGCCTCCTCGGCCACCAGTCTCGCCGACCAAAGTCCCTACCTGACCTTCTTGGCCGCCCTCCTCTACGCTCAACAGCAGCAGCAACAGCAGCAGCAGCACCTCCAACAGCAACAACAACAACAACAACTCCTCCTGCAGCAGCAGTTCGAGCGAAGTGCCCAGCTGGCCCACAGCCAGCATCATAACCAGAGCCAGAATCAGAACCAGAACCAGAACCAGCAGCAGCAACATCACCATCACAGGCACCTACACCACCACCGCCGCTCGCTTGGCGCCTCCGAGCGCAATCCAGCCAGACCCCTGGGCCGCTTGAACGCGCCCCAACAGGAGCAGTCCAATAGGCAGGAGCTGCATCGGGCGGCCAGCTCGGTGGCGGGCGCCTCAGCAGACGAGCGCCATGAGCCGATGAGCAGCAGCGGCAGCAGCACCAGCAGTGGCGCCGGAATTGCCAGCCACGAGGACCAGCAGCTGGCGAGCGAGCCCGAGGTTGACGTGGACGACGACCTGTCGCTTGGGGCCGACGACTCGCCCATAGCCCTTGCAACGCGCAACAACCTGATGGCCGGCAGCAACCATGATGACGAGGACGACGTTCAAGAGGAGGACGACGAGCGAGGCCGCGCGCGAGCAAACGATGCCGACGATATAGGCAACTCGGACATCGACGACCCGGACGACGACCTCATGCAAGGCGACGAGTTCGATCTTGACGCAGAGGACGAATCGGCGGCCAACCAACCCTTGAATGCGAGCACAACCAGCAACAGCATCCAGCACCAACACCAGCAATCGCAACAGCTCCAACCAACCAATGCGCCTGTCAACAATGAGTACGAGGAGTTCCTCTACCAGAAGGCACTTATGGCCCACAATGTTGGCAACTTCCAGGAGATGTACTCCATCATTGAATCTCATAGGTTCACTAAAAGCCGGCACCCAAAGTTGCAGTATCTCTGGCTCGAGGCGCATTACCTTGAGGCGGAGCGTTTGCGTGGTCGCTCGCTGGGGCCTGTTGACAAATATAGAGTTAGAAAGAAATTCCCATTGCCTAGAACAATCTGGGATGGCGAGCAAAAGACACATTGTTTCAAGGAACGAACTAGATCTCTATTGCGCGAATGGTACCTACAGGACCAATACCCAAACCCTCAGAAGAAGCGCGAGCTAGCCCTTGCAACAGGACTAACGCCAACACAGGTGGGCAATTGGTTTAAAAATCGTCGCCAACGTGATAGAGCTGCCACCGCCAAATCAATGCATCATAGATCACACCAGCACCAGCAACACCACCAACAGCAGCACCATCCGCACCATAATATTCACCTACACCAAAACCAGCATCCCCTACATAATAATCATAGTATCCCAAATCAAGCTAGATTGGCCGAGCACCATTTGCACAGCCAGCATAGCAACCAAAGCCAGGCAAGCGAGGAAGNGGACTGAACTAGCCGGTTCACGTTTGTGAAATTGTTTGGCTCGGCAATCTTGCTTGCTCATGAAAAATCTCATTACAAATCAACATCGCAACGATTGTACATAGTAATCTATCCACCTGATGAGAGAGAAGCATTGTTTTTCAATGTATTGATGGAATAACACACTTACCCCATCTATCCAAAATAGATTCTAAGCTAGNATTTTAGCAAGAAAGAAAGTTGAGAGAAAGAGAGAGGACAANAAGCTCCAATTGGGGCGCTTAAATCCATAGTTAATTAAAACTGAGTTTATCGTCTCAAATGTATTTAGACCTCTTGCTAAAATGTCTCTAGTCCGCTATCTCAAACAACATATCAGACATCCTCTTGGGGCTCCCTTTCTAGTTAAGATGCTCGATTTGATAAGTTGCATTACAACCAATTTGATTAGATGGAGATCAAACTTTTTGTTAACAAACTCTCGAATCAGATTCTCTTCGTTGATAACAAGCCCGTAGGACAATCGTCTCTTGATCATCTTCTCAATTGAGGTCATAGTTTCCCGATCCTTGTCCGTAACAAAACCTTCAGCACCACTCAATTGACCTGAGAGTGAAGCTTTCAGTGTTGATTCCTTNAACAATCTCAACGCCTCTTCAATGTGCTCTTCGTGAGCGAAAGGTTTTAGTTCCATCTTGGCTAGAGCCTCAGAGATACGAATGGTCGCCTCGAGTTGTCTTACCGTGATTGGTATAACAGACTTCTTCTCAAATTTCTGAGCCGCATCTTGTCTGCTCTCATTTGCCTCTACTGGAGGGCCATTTCTCATATCAACATACTTCTTTGAGATCCTCTTTCCGGCAGCCTCAGACACTCTTGGTCCGACCTTGGCTCTGCAATAGGCAATATATTTTTTGAGAAAATCGAGTGATAGTTCAGAGCTCTCCTCACCTTCTGTGAGTACTCTGTCGGCACCAACATGAATACCTACAACATGACGAGCCTTTTGCATATCTGATGCATAATCGTGTTTGTCCTTGATGATAAAAATCATGTCAAATCGCGACAAAATGGTTGGCATAAACTCTATGTTCTCCTCGTCCGTTTTNTAATCATCCCATCGACCGTGTACCGAGTTAGCGGCGGCCAGAACGGCACATCTCGAGTTCAAGGTAACTGTAATGCCAGCTTTCGCTATGGATATAGTCTGCTGCTCCATTGCCTCGTGAATAGCAACTCGGTCATCTTCTCGCATTTTGTCGAATTCGTCTATACATACGATACCTCCGTCAGCCAAAACCATTGCACCGCCCTCGATGGCAAAGCTGCGAGAGCTGTTATCGCGGATGACCGAAGCTGTGAGACCGGCAGCACTGGAACCTTTACCTGAGGTATAGACACCTATTGGCGCAACTCGCTCAACGAACTTCAAAACTTGACTTTTCGCTGTACCGGGGTCGCCCAGTAAGAGGACATTTATATCGCCCCTCCGTCTAGTTCCGTCGGTCAATAACTTGACTGAGCCTGAGAATAGAAGCGTTGCGACAGCTTTCTTGACATCGTCGAAGCCAAAAATCGATGGTGCTATGGAGGAACAAATCTTCTTATAACAATCTCTGCTTGAGGCCAAAATTCGGAATTCTTCCTCCTCTTCAGGTGTGTAGGGTATAGTCGACGTGTGACCAGGACCCATGGTTTCAATNTTATAACCGATAACCTGTAGATATGAGGACCTCAGTCCAACTTTAACATTCGCTTCAGCGCCCTTCGTATTGTTGCCGCTTGATTTACCAATCTTAACGATGGCGAAGGTTCCAAAGAGGGTCACTCGATTACCGGGGACGAATTTGTCGCATAGATAGCGGTCACAATAGAGCTTAAGATGCCTTGGCATACCACCTTGAGGTGTGTTCTCTGGTAGTTCCTGAAGTTTGAGGGTTTGAAAGTCGATGCACTTGCATCTCTCGGGCAACATGTGATAGGGATCCAGGGGGCAACGATTTATTCGAGCACCAGNTCCATCGTCTCGATTGGGACACTTCCTTGGCAAGTTATATCCATCTAAACCACGTCTGATCTGAATGTTCGGAACTGTGTCTCGACAACCAATACACTGTAGAGTGATACTGATAGCCTTGGAACGAACTTGTGAGGCGGCCACAACGATACCTGAAACGGTGACAAGTTTAGATACCATGTCAGAATTCAGGTCTCTAAGTCCAGTAGGTGAGCCAACAGACGTAATCATGACCTGAATGTTCGGAACGACTTCCATGTCTTCCTTTCGGGGTCTAGTGACATCATCACAAACCTCCGTGGCAGCAAGCTCGAACAACTCCATCATCTTGGTCGGATTCTTCTTGAGCTTGTCTGACAGAATTTCATCAAAGGAATCCAAGTCTTCCAAACTAACGCAAATCCAGTACTCGCCAAGGTTGAAATGATCCTTGAGTTGATCACGGTACTTGTAGTCATGATTGCCCTCGTAGAATTCCTTCAAAAAGTTCTTGAATTTGACCTTAAGGGAGTCCTCTCTAGCGTAATCGCCCCCGAACGTGCTAACGTGATATATGCTCGACATGACTTGATGATATGTTGCTTAGTGGTTGATAATTGGACGTTAAAGGGATCCCAAGTTGCTTGTCGTGAAAACATTCAGTGTTGCGCGGGTAGGAAAGTGGACCCGCGCCATGGCGATGTGATAAACAAAGAGGCTTTTGGCGCGCTCAGAAATCGACAGTGTTTTCGTTCAGTGCTAACTTTGTTTTCGTCGCACGGCGAGAGGCCATTTAATTTTATCTACACAGTTTGACAGTTTGTCATCCATTTATCGGCCAAAATAATTGAGATCCTGAACCGATCAGAAACGGGAAGATGAAACAATTTAGCTGATAGGCCAAAACTCATTTTTCTAACCTACTTGCTCTTTCCTCCAGGATTGAGGTGAAGCGCCTCAAAAATTGCTGGCTGGTTATGATGCGCAACAGGCCCCTCTGAGCTGCTGAAAAACCTCCTAAACCAAATCGACCAACTTTCCCTTGGGACCACCTCTCACTTGACCAGTTCCATAGTTTATATAGTCTCTCGTGCTGTATCAAATACTACTTCGACCGCATCGTAGCCTGATGGAGTTTATTTCTCTTACTTAACTACATGAAGATCATTCTAGTTGAGGCTCAACGGCTCTCCGGCCAATGTCGCTTGTATTCCTCGTGCTCGGCGGCATCTTCTAGGGTCTCCTGTCGGTGTAATACAAAAATTATCAACAATATCAATAAGCATAACACTGCTAAGGCAATTAGAGTTGAGAACACGAGATCACTCATCGGTGATAAAAACATCTTGTAATCCCAGCTATTAGGATTATCCTTCTGCCTGGGTATTATTATTACCTGGGCATCTGGGACTATCTGCTCAAGTTGACGGGTCCTAACCTTCTTATCTGTACCAAATCCTGGTATGGAAACGTATAAGCTCTCAACAAAGTGTGGGGTTTGGCCCAAGCCAAATATGACATATGGTGACTGGAGTGCAAAGTGTGATGACTGAGCCAATTGGCCAGCACAACCTTGCATCTTTTTACCGTCGTTTTGACTGAGTTCGAAACAAATGAAAGGTCCCCTAGCGCTCTGTCCATTCGAACCGGCGTCCGCAGAACAGAAGCCATTTGTTACGAGTACTTTCAAGAAGCAGGCGTCCACCATCTGAGTGTTCATCTTCGCTGCAACGTTCATGTCATACGGCTTCTGATTATGCTCACTAGAGCCTATCAACATATCAATCTTACCGTCTTCATATATGTCAAATAGAGTCACCAGAAGCACATTTTGCTCCGCCTTATCCAGAGGTATCTCCTGGATTTCAAAGGTCCGAACCATGGATTTGAGACCGCTGATAGAGTTATCCTGGTGTGAGGCGCTCGGATCTAGTATGTTATGTAGGTAAACAACTTTGTTTTTTAAATCCTTGTTACTTTTTGCGACTGCAACAAAGTCGGTGTAGCCATCTCCATCCAAGTCGGAAGGACGAAGAGTTATCGGAAATACGTAGTTATTGGCAAATACGACTCGCTCGAGTCGGTAATCGTACGCATATTTAATATCACCACTGCCAGTTTTGTTGTCAAACTTGAAGATTACCTCTTTCCGATGATTGTCATAGAGTAAAATAATTTCGCATTGTTTAGTTTGCAGGTGGCACCTCGGCANTATGTGATCAATCTTTCCATCTGCATTTATATCGACCAGCGACGATTGTCCATATTCGTANGTTTTATCATTCATGTCTAGGAATTCCTTTGAGAAATTTTTGCCCCAGCCCTGATCTGGATTGGAATATATGTAAGCTATTCGCGCATCAGGAGCACTTAGAACGATATCAGCAGCATTATCATGGTTAATATCGATGAAAGAATTTGAGTGTGGCCCGTTGAAATATTCTGGAGCAATCCAATTCCAATCTTGAGATGGCATCTTTTCGAAGTGCTCGCTATTGCTACCAGGCCTCGGGGGNCGCCAAACGCTTACGAACCCATCCTTGTCAAGGCTCATGAAATCAGCTCGGAGGTCACCATCGAGATCAAAAAGTAGTGGCTGAGCCTTCATTTCAACGCCCAGATCTGTGAATTCGCATGGTGGGGGATCTCGTTTAAGAGCTAATGATTCGGCCACCGAGCTATTGCTAAAGTTTGATGGAACTGCTCCATCGCTATTGAGAGCAGCAGCGGTTGCAAGNGAATAGGCAGTATTTGGGGTCAATTTGGTGGTGGAGAAGAGGGGAGAATGGTTTTGATCTATTGATTTGACTTTTAAGCTTTGAAGTTGGTAGAGTTTCTTCTCTCGATCGACCAATATGAGAGGTAGTAAATTTGGATTTCCGTCACTATCTATATCTGCTAAGTATACTTGAATTACAGTTTTTTCTGATTTACAGGAGAAACCGAGCTCAAGTGGTGGCTCGATCTGGCGTTGATGCTGATAATAAATGTCCACTCTAGTTCCATCTTCCCCGATAACAACGATATCGGTTCGTTTGTTTAAATCTAGATCGCCGAAAGCTGCTGGAATACCGTAGAACGAAACAGAATCAACGATATGAAATGATGCTAATAATAAGTGTAGGATTAGGGAAGCTTTTTGAATACTAAATGCCATGAGATCTTGATTCTTTTTCTTTCGTTTCACCATTTTCTCGATAACGGATTCGATTATGCTGATCGAGTATGGGTGTTATGAATCCATTAATCGAACTTTTCATACCTTGAGGCACTTTCATTAATTTTTCGTGAATCCTAGTTAGATTTGTGCGCTGCGTTCGAGTGAGTCAACAATACAGGAGGCATGAGATTACGTAAGTCTCGCGCGAGACCACACGATCGTCAGCTGTGAATGTCCAATCATGTCAGTCGACGATCAAATATTTGAGATCCCACCGATCACCCTAGTACAACTCTATTCATCTCTGGATGATGACAACCCCATGGCGAGTCAATGAGTCACGCTATCATTTGTGCCATTTAATTCGCACTACCATGCGTCGATTTAAAATCACGCTTTGAAACAAACATTCGTCAGATCAGTTCAGCCTCTGATGAACACCCGAACCTCAAGAAGATCTCTAATATTCGGGAAGAGGAGCACTATGTCGCCGTCAACTGCAAGACAAACGTGGGCGCTTATCCGCCGTTACTTCATAACACTGCTAAGAAGCCCGATAAGAAGTTCAATTAGAATCTTACTCTGGCCCGGTCTCTTGATCGGTTTATGCATCTATCTCCTCAACAACTTCCCAACAGTGCCAGATGAGAAAGATAACAAGTACAACTTAGCAAGCTACATTCCATTCATCAACTTCTTGATGACAGTTTTTAACGTTTACCATTTTGCAGAATGGCTGGTTATAGACAAAGCAACGGATTTCAAATCGCTCATGATCTCCATGGGTCTACGACGTTCCTCCTACCAAATGGGCAATTCTTTGTGCCTTATAGCTTGCGTTTTGCCTTTTGTTATTGTTATGGCAGTTATTTCAATAATGTATATACTCGAAGAGTCGAAGGCATCAGACACTGCAATAGTATTGATATTCATCATATTTGTCATACATCTTGCCGGATTTGTATTCGCTGTCACTTCCTTTATTAATTCAACTAACTTTGTGCCCATTGTTATAGTATTGCTGCTATTAGAAAGCCAGTTCCACACCTTTATCGTCTGGCTAACCAAATCATCAAGCGAATCTCTCAGGCCAGTAGTCTTGTTCATAGGATCTATCTCTCCTTACGAATCGGTGAGGATATTTTGTGACAGCTTTCTAGTTTGCAGAAATTGTGATGAGACCAGCTACCAAGGATCGCTAGTCTCACAACCTACTCACCTCATCCTCTTAGCTATGACATTCTGGACCATGGTGGCATTTGCTTTTGCGCGTTGGTTCGAAGAAGTGTGTCCATGGCAAACAGATTCAGCTGTCAAGAGCTTCTTCTTCTGCTGCAAGTCTAGTGCTAAACGATTCGATATCTCAGATTTAGGAGAAACTAAATCTACCCGAGATTCGAAGTTCTTCGAGCGATCCATCGAGAATCGTGAGGTTGGTATTCGTGTCCAGAACGTAACAAAAATATTCAGAAACATACCTGTGGTAAACGAAGTTGACTTCAATATATACAAAGGTGAGACAACCTTGCTCTTAGGCCATAACGGCGCTGGAAAGACAACTTTAATGAACATGATTCTGGGTAAGATGAACCCGAGTAGCGGTAGGATCAAGATTAAACATTCAGGCGGAAGTTCGGACGATCGCGAAGGCGTAGGAGTGTGCCCGCAAACGAGTGTGTTCGATGAAAATCTAAATGTCAAAGAGCACCTTGAGTTGTTTGCAGACATCAAATCCTCGGGATTATCCTCCCGAGCGTTAGAGAGTCACATAAGAACAACAATAGATGATGTCAGTCTTACTGGACACATGAACAAACTTCCGTCGGAGTTATCTGGCGGTATGAAACGCAAATTAAGTCTTGCAATGGCGTTCGTAGGTAACAGCGAGATACTTATCCTAGATGAACCGAGTTCAGGGTTAGATCCCGACTCTCGTGTGTCCATTTGGAATGCGATCAGGCGCTATAGGTCCGATCGAACTGTTTTGTTGTCAACCCAACACATGGAGGAGGCTGATTATCTAGGTGATAGAATTGCAATCATGAGTGGGGGTAGAATAATTTGTTGTGGTTCATCAATCTTTCTCAACAGAGTGTTCGGCACTGGCTACAAACTGAGAATTGAATGTCATTATTCGGCGAAGAAGAAAGTTCTTGGGTTCGTTAGAAAGTATTTTGCGGGAGCACAACAATCTGGAGGCAATTTGACCGATCCAGCTCATGGAACCCAATCACAAAGCGATCCCATGGTTGACATGGTGATTGAACTAAATGACGACCGATCGAAGGATCTCGAAATGAAGCTTATCAAGATGCTNGAGGAAATAGAGACTAGCTCAGTTAGTCTAGGGATAAAATCGCATGGTCTGAAGAGCTCGTCGATTGAAGATGTTTTACTAAACACGAGCAAGTCGTTTGGACAGGAACCTCAAGAAACTACCCGTCTTACTCTTGCGTCAACAAATGATCATATCGAAGTTCTGGCTAATCCAGCTATTACAACCGACCTCCCATTCTATACCAACCAATGGTTGTTTTTGAGAGCCTTTTTGTTAAAACACCTGAACACCTACAAGAAAGATTGGAAATCTATCTTAGTTTATCGAGTGGTACTTACAACACTCGGAGCCTTGTTCAGTATTCGCGATCTGAACTCTTTCATTAGTTCGCCAAATTACAGCAACGATCTACTATGGTCCCAGATGATTATTCATTTTGTCTATTATCCTACCTTGGAGAGAGTGACCAAATTTAAGACCATGCAGCTGACCAGCCATGGAAACTTCATCATGTATTGGCTATCCCAACTGATCATCGACTTTGCCACTATACTGGTAATAGTCCTAGGCATGAACTTATTTCTNAGTATAGCTTTCGAAGGTGTCTTTATAGTACCGGAAGCACAAGTGCGCTCACTCATAAGCGCCTCGACAGTTCTATTTGGCGTATCGGCTGCGTTAGTTGCATATATTCTGTCAACGATATTGAGCGATTATAAGCAGTCTGTGGGTTACCATGTACTATTCTACAGTTTGAGCGCTTTTGTTCGAATTATCATTACAATAATCTCCGCTGCAGCAACCAAAGATCTCAAAACACTGCAAATGGTATTCGATCACATATTCGTGGCATTATCACCGAAGGATGCCTTTGAGTATATCTTTTTCGGATTGGCAAGCAAATGTTACGTGAAAAGATCCTCAGAGTTGGCCATCTGTGTTCAGTCGGATTCTATCTCACCAGTTGTTGAAGGCCTGTTAGCCCTCTGCGCCCAGATCTTCATATACACCCTTGTGATTTATCTGATCGAAAACGAGAATTTGAATCTTTCCTCCTNTTGTAATATCAGGAACCTATTCAGAAGAAGCGCGGTCAGTAAGAATCGGCAAGAGATTGACGATGATGTTATGGAAGAGACGAGTAAGGCAATGCGGATCATCAACAATGTGCAACAAGACAATTATAGCTTAGTTGCCGCAGATTTGAACAAATCTTACATCAAAGGAGTGAAGGTAGTCGATCATTTGTCTTTCACNATCAAGCGTGGTGAATGCTTCGGCCTGTTGGGGGTGAACGGTGCAGGCAAGAGCACGACATTTTCAATGGTTGTGATCGAGTTGAGGCCCGATAGCGGAACAATATGGTTCAATGGTCACTACAATCACAATAACTCGAGCGAGTACAGGCACAAGCTCGGCTACGATCCACAATCAAATCCCGAAATGTCGTTGAGTTCCACCGATGCTTTATACCTGATGGCCAGATTGAGGCGTGTAAATGAACAAAGCATTCCAACCTTAGTGAGATCTCTCATGGATTTGCTCGAAATGAGCGAACATGCCTCGAAGCCCGCTCGTAATCTCAGTGGGGGAACTAAACGGAAGCTTGCATTAGGAATGAGCTTAATTGGGAACCCGACATTATTGGCACTGGACGAGCCAACTGCCGGCGTAGATCCGATGGCAAGACGGAGCATTTGGCAGCTCCTCAAATCGTTGCGTGTGAAAAACAGAGCCTCGATTCTGATATCCTCTCACGCGATGGAAGAATGCGAGGCGATCTGTGATCGCATCGCTATAATGGCTCGTGGACGACTTCGGTGTATTGGTTCATTTTTGCATCTTCGCTCCAAGTTTGCCCGCGGTTGCAGTATCAGGGTCCAGTTCAGCAACACTGTCAATAGTCCAATTAATGACGAGACGGTTGCGGAAGTCATTTCAAAAATAGGACAACGTCTTACAGCGGATATTGGCAACTCAGTCAAGTTGACTGACACTAACATCAATAGTGCAACCTTCAATATCACCGACAATTCAGTCAAGCGATCCACACTATTCAAGATAATGCGCGAGTTTAGGCTGAAGCACCCGAACATGAGCTACATGATCAACGATTCGTCCCTGGAAGACATATTTATTGCTTTGGCTCGTGAACAGCAGAGCTTAGACCAAACAAATGAGAGAAGTTAGTCGATTGACTGCCAGATCAATGTTTATCTTACCATCCTTGCCACCGAATAAATTTCACTCCCTCCACCCTCTATCAGTATCAGGCCTCCCTCAGATCTCATGGCACAAACTTCGTCCCCGTCAAGCCCTCCCAGACGTCGCTGGCTTGTTGAACGGTATTGTGTTTATGTTAACCTGAAAGCTAGAACGGTGAGAGTGTGGCTAAATTTTAGCTCTGTGCAAAGCCTTTGGTGCAAGAGTCTAAGATAGAATAGAGCCTGTAAGAGTCATTGGTTATGGATCGAAGGAGGTTTCTCACTAGACTCAAGGGCTGCGACTATGAGTCCACTGTCAGAACGCCTGGCTATGCATCTACGAGGATCTCGAAGATTATTTAACCAAATGCAAACAAGAATGAAACTTCAATAGCGCAAATGGAATCGCTATTGTACGAGTCTGCTTATGACAGCCTCCCTCCGCCCTTCATTGCGATGAGTAATAGCTTTCATATGGCCCGCATATGAGCCTTATCAACGGGTCACCAAGCCGGCGTATGAGCCGTTCTACCTGTGAATGAGGCCAAGCGCTCGAAGGATGCACCAGCTAGAGCAATTGTATTTGGCCGACAGAGACTTGTGAGCACGAGCGCCAGTCTGTGCTCTAGTTCGCGTTTAGCACGGGCTTGGGCTCGTGTTAAAAGCGACATTGCAAACCAGCGCACAAATCACACAAAATTATTTGTCCCCACGGATCCCAAATGGGGCCCCATTTGTAACCGGTGACAAGTTTAGTTATTCATCGTCCAGTCGGATTGGTTGTTTAATTTGCACCAAATTCACCATATAACACTAATCCCAACAAGTGCATAGAAACCCAGCAGCCAGAGCGCGAATATCGGAGCTGGCGTAGTTTGTTAGAGTTTGTCGCACAATTTCAATCAGTTAAACATCCCTCAGAAGTAGGCTGAGTTGAGGAAAGTCTCAAGTTAGGCTCAAATAGAACTCCTCAATGATCGGGCCTCTTATCGCTCGGCTATNGCAAAAATCGTTTCTCTTCCCTATGTTCTGCGAGCTATGAGCTTCAGTGCGCGAATCAGCATCACTTNAAACTAATGGAACCCTAAAAAGTCATCGCATGACCTAGTTATCTGACATAATTCAAGCTCTAGATCAAAGCAACCAATTTTATTCAAGACCTACTGGTAGCAGCACTTTGCCGATCGATTATACTTGTCCATTGAATTATTGGATAGTCCTAGCGATGCTGCGTATTCCAGGATGAATTACCTCTCTTGGTAATGTTTTAAGCATTCAACTCCAACATTCCCCCTATCAAATCCAATCTAGTCAATTCTCTGACCGGCCCCAATCAAAGAAAGCAATTTTTCTCATCTGTGCAAGACCATCGCCAATCAAGATGTTTCTCAACCTGAACAACCGGACTGATCACCGTGATGCACTTAGAAAAAGCCACTTAGGGTTGACTGTCAAGATGTTAGTATTATTTATTTGCTCGTACTTGGGTGATATGATGTTCGTCGGAAACTTTAGGTTAATTGAAGCAACTAGTATCAATTATGGAGTCAATCAAATGCCCATTAGCGACATCAAACAGCTCATGCCGCAGTTATGCCAAAACCAGAGTGTGATATGTGAAGGTTCTTTTTGCATACCAGGTGTGAGGAAATGTGTTTGTGATCTTAGGATGCCAGTTCAATTTGGTCGCTTTTGCTTGAGGCAAATCGATATTGACACCAAGTGTTTTGCTACGAATCAGTGCAACCATACTATCAAAGATGCTGTTTGTATCGATATCAACTCAAACTCGATTTTGGACGCCGAGTCAAGCAAATTCAAGCTTGACCAGTGGCAACATTTGAAGGACCTAAGACAGCAATCACAATCTGCTCTAACGTATGATTCACCGAAACAATTCCAAACCATTCCTATGACCACAGAATCTATAAACAAGCAGATGTTCTTACTCACTAACCATAATCATGTTAGCCAAAGTTTCGAAACACGAGACGATATTGTCATGTCTCACTCCAGGAATTCCCCCTATGAAATCAACTATAACACACCAGAGCTTCTACTCCAAAATCATACGAGACGACGAACTAATCATGGCAACCGCACATCGAGCCAACTAATACCGAATATAACTTCACCCGTTGATCCTGTTCGAGAAATTCCAGTCGAATCTGCAGCAAAACTTCCAAACTCACATTCTGATCCGAAGTCTTCGACACCCGAGAGTTCTATGACTACTCTTTCGCAAACAACCTCAAATTCTGTAACTATCGACCCTGTGGATTCAAGATCAGCGATCTCCAATCTAGCGACAAGCAACATAGAATCGACTAAATCGTCCATAGACGAGCTCAATCCGACATCTGTCCAGGCTCCGATAGGGGATATGGTGAGCAAAAAGAAGATGGTGATGAAAAGTCCGAATTGGCCACCAGGAATCTGCTCTTGTCCATTTGGATACATGTTTGATTCTATGTTGAGAAAATGCTTAGCTCTTTCTCTGGTTGATAGTCACTGCCAGGTGGATGGTGATTGCAGACAGATACCTATGTCACATTGTTCACATGAATCAAAAAAATGTCAATGCGATGAGCCACTTGTTTGGGATCCCAAGGGACTGAGCTGCGAAAGACCTAAGATCCAAATAACGACCGAGACCCCAGGTAACAAGAGAGAAACAGCTGTATTTCTCGACAATCTGTTTAACCCGCTCACATACTCGAAGTTAATCCCAGATTACACATTGATTTTGTTAATTTTTGTTATACTCGTAGTTGTTGGAACACTCGTCATAATGAAACTTATTGTCAAATGTTTTTCATCCAGCAACTCAGCATTGATATCACCGAAGACGAAAAAGAAGAAACCCTCTCCAAACCATTCTGCTCAGAAGTCTCCTTATGCGACTCTGAGACGGCCAGACCATAAGCCAAACTCGCAATTTTACGATCAATCCGAGGATACTAGAGGCAGAATACTGAACTACGATTTTGAGCAAGAAAGTCCTAAGATCGAGACTGGCCACGCTCGCGAATCCAAAGTGGCTCTTGATGGAAATACACAATCCGGGAAGGGAAATCATCCGCCCAACGGGAAAAGGGGCNCTAAAAAAGATACTGATCATAGTAAAAATTATCTCTCATCGAACCCCAGCAACACAAACACCTCACCAAGAAACCCGAAGCTCATGGCTGATGAAAACGACAGCGAGCCTTTGGAACTCGGCGATAACGTCAGCATTGGCCAATTAGAATCAGAGAGTAAGAGCGACAATAGCATTCTCACTATACCTGGCCCACCACCATCTCACCAGCCACCATATATGCTCACTTCCGTTATGAAGGTACATGGATCCGCCATAGCAGCTGCTGCTGCTGCTGTGGCTAACAAGAGAATGCAGAAGAAGTTGGAACAGTCAGCCTCAATAAGGCCTGCGAACGGAAGTCCCGTCTTTCTATGAGAAACAGATCGATCAAGACGAAGCTTTCCTATGAAAATTTGTTTGTTTTCGGCACGTATCGAAACATTATATAAGCTCGTAACAGTTTGCAATATCGACTAAAGTGATGGATTGGTCGTTAAGAGTGTTGTA
>Ga0058699_1000292_pt1 | contig 15229 bp, 10 predicted proteins | sample AgamicAtPe_FD_55078 | JGI IMG/M metagenome (GOLD analysis project Ga0058699, IMG submission 55078) | Agave microbial communities from Guanajuato, Mexico - At.P.e | ecosystem: Host-associated > Plants > Phyllosphere > Phylloplane/Leaf | place: Guanajuato, Mexico | collected 2012-10-15 | reverse complement strand
TTTACTCCAGTCTACTATCATATTTAATGACAAGTCATTTTTAAACAATATCCCAGAAACTTGGAGCCACTCATCACAATAATTACTTTCCGTCTTGTGCTACCGCCACGATGCTGATTACCGGAAGCGTAGGTTCACTGTATGGGATTTTCGTCTCAAAAAAATCTGCAAAACTTTTGCTGGCCCNAAAAAGTCGACATGATCATTTGGCTCGACGTAGTTTAAGCATGGATATGCCGGCTAGAACTTGTCTCTTCGATTTTCATAGAAAGAGGCAGGCGAAGATGGAGACCTTTGCAGGTCATACTTTGCCGATCGTTTATAAAAATCAATCAATNAAATCCGAGCATGTGCAAACAAGAACTCGCGCCTCGGCCTTCGATGTTTCGCACATGATGCAGACAATAGTAAGGGGGAAAGATCGCCACAAATACCTAGAAAGCCTCACAGTCGCAGATTTAGAAGGTATGGACGTCAACAAGTGCACTCTGTCCGTCTTCACCAATGAGGCAGGAGGTATTATAGATGACTGTATCATAAGCAAACTCAGAGAGCATGTCTGTATTGTGAGTAACGCTGCAAACGCGGAGATCGTTTGGAAATGGCTCAATTCAAAACTGACCAGCGGCATTGACGTGAAACTGGAGAGGTTGATAGGAAGAGGTCTGATTGCATTGCAGGGTCCCGCAGCCGCTCAAGTGCTGCAACCTAAGGTAGAAATTGACCTGAGTGAAATCGAATTTATGAATACGATAGATACAAACATCGAAAATATTGGACTCTGCCAGATCACACGCTGTGGCTATACCGGCGAGGATGGCTTCGAGATATCTGTTATGCCAGATAGAGCCGAAGATTTAATGAACATGATCTGTGACCATGATTTGGTTCAACCAGCCGGTCTTGGTGCTCGTGACACACTTCGACTTGAGGCAGGTCTATGCTTACATGGGCACGATATAACTGTCAACACCACTCCAATAGAGGCCAGTCTTAATTGGACTGTGGCCAAGAGGAGGCGGATTGAGGGAGGATTCTTGGGTTCCAATGTAATAATTGATCAACTGAAACACAGTCCAATCAAGAAAAGGGTTGGTCTTATTGCTTGTAGTGCTGGTCCTCCCGCCCGTGAAGGCAGCGCTATTTCTGATCCCGATACAAATGTCGGTGTTGGTGCGACTACAAGTGGGAACTTCTCACCTACGCTTGGGAAGAATATAGCAATGGCATACTTGCCGACGAGTATTGCGACTGACTTCGGTAAGAAACTCGACTGTCATGTGAGGGGGAAGAAGTACGAGTATGCTATCACGCGTATGCCTTTTGTGAAGTCCAACTACTATTTCAAAAGCAAATGAGGTACAAGATCATCCTCANAACTCAATATCAGAATGATTCGATGAGTCTAGCGGCCAAGTTCTTCATTGTTCCATGAACTTTACCAGGTGTGGATCCTAGGATCAAATTGCAGATGGCAGTTCGTGCAGCACGAATATTTTGAAAGGATCCTAGTATGTGGATATGGTGGCCCGCTAGGACAATTCTCGTTTTGGTTACATTCTCTATGGTATACTTAGTTCGACCACTCTTACCGGCAACGCGCCCGATGGCCCTGGAGAGGTGATCACCCTTTAATGGTTTCACGTCGGTCACCTGAAATGACTCTAGGAATAGTTGATCGAGTCTGAGTAAAGCTAGCGCGTCGTCTACATCAAAGCCGAGGACGAAAGCTTTGACAAAATCAGCGGCCTTCTGTAGGACTGAAATATCCTCAGTCTTTGGCGATGGTCTGATCTCAACGTTTTTCGTTCTGCCGTTGAATCTGATTTGTAACTTCAAGTGTTCAACAATGGGTGAGAATATTTTCAACCAATTCTGTTTCAACGGGGTTAACCTTGTGTTTGGAACAAAAATCTTCCTAGTGTCGGTCGTTCTGTCTAAAGTGGGCGCAGCCTTAGCTTGACCGGGTTTTCTTCGTTTCGAATTTTTGAGCCTGATTTCGTTAGCCCCGGACTTGGTAACTTCAACTTGCATGGGTACCTCCATTGTGGCATANGGCTCTGTACCAGTTGAAGTAGAAACTCGATAACTGTCAGACTAATACCAGACAAATTTGGATCCAAAGGAAGAGTTTTTATCAAACTGAAAATCTCTTTGCAGCGAACACCACGTGGGCTTCGAGTTTCATCGCAGCGGTTCGAAAAATCGCGCCACGCTCGAACACATTTTCGTACTAACAATCTTTCCGGCATCGCGAGTTGAATTAGAATTGTTTCATGAAGCTCGAGTCGAGATTCTAGCAAGCAACTGTTATTGTAATGCTGAGCTCCCAGAATAAATACCTACTTCATACTATCTCAGATTAATCTTCTATCACATCAAATTTAAAACATTAGAAACATGCATCTGTACTACAGACACGATAAATCTGTTCGACAGCTGGAGATNGAGCCAGAGAGCACGGTTGGCCAGCTAAAGGAGAAAATCGAGGACATCCCAGCCGAGGAGTTACTNTTATATTGTAGAGGTAGACCACTCGCTAACGAAGAGCTCGTTCGTGATTGTATTGAACCAAATGATACCATTGACATAACCATTGGTCTACTCGGAGGTAAAGTGCACGGTTCACTAGCTGGCGCAGGTAAGGTGAAAGGCCAGACACCTAAAGTGGAGAAGCAAGAGAAGCGAAAGAAGAAGACAGGACGTGCCAAGAGACGTATGCAGTACAACCGAAGATTTGTGTCAACTGTGGCGTCGATTGGAGGTCGCAAGCGTGGACCAAATGCCCAGGCCACATAAGTCCGAGTTCATCGTATCTCGATGATATTCAACTGAATAAAAGNTACACATATAACTATCAAGTCCCAGAACTGAGAATAATTCGGTCGACTGATTATGTCCCCTTGATCGGATTCAAATCCAGGCGCGGGAGACTTCTCTGCGACGTATTTTTTGACAGAGCTTCTACAAGTTGCTCATTGAACAGGTTTCCATGTTTGTGCGTGTCGAGTAATATAATGAACTGGACATGGAAGGGCCGTTGTACAATTTCTCGGCCACACCTATCATACTATTAGCCCAGGTGGCTGGGTATAAGATCTGAAAAAAAAAACTTCCTTTGCTCATTCCGGTGTATCTATCGTTAAAATTTATTGCACCATGTCTGAAACAAGAAAGAGTGTCGCCGAATTCTTCGCCCACACGTCTGTATTCATTACAGGTGCAAGCGGTTTCCTCGGCAAGGTTCTTATAGAAAAACTCCTCCATGACTGCCCTGACATCACGCACATATACATATTAATACGAACGAAGGGAAGCTCTCTTGCCCAATCGAGACTGTCACAAATCCTGGAATCCCAAGCCTTCGATAGGATTAGAAGAATCCAGCCCAAGTTGCTGGAGAAAGTCAAAGTTGTTCGTGGCGATATAACGTTCGATAATCTAGCCATATCAGCCTCAGACTTGAAAACTTTGGTTAGAGAAGTTTCTGTTGTCATTCACTCAGCCGCAACAATTAGATTCGATGAACCTCTGAAGAGGGCTACCCGTATAAATGTCACTGCCACCAGGAGGGTCCTGGAGCTGGCCTTGATGCTCAACCATCTGAAGGCGTTTATCCACGTTTCCACGGCATATTGCAATCAGACAAAAGTTAACATTAGAGAGGAAGTATACGCAGAAAGTCTTGCGCCGGATAAACTAATCGAGCTGACTGATGATCTGAACGATGAGATGTTGGAGTCACTAACGCCCCACTTGTTCGGTGACCGGCCGAGTAGTTACCATTACACCAAGGCCATGGCCGAGAACATGGTTCGAGCTTACAGTGGTAGGCTTCCGATTGGTATAGTTCGCCCATCCATTATAACTGCATCATTGAGGGATCCATTTCCAGGATGGATAGACAATTACAACGGCCCATCTGGCTATCTGGTGACTGCGGGTAAAGGTATTCTTAGAACTATGTTGGTAGATGGACATAAGATTTGCGATGCCATACCTGTTGACATTGTTGCGAACACCATCATTGTTACTGCTTGGCATGTAGCCACGATGGCTACAGTAAAGAACGAAATAGCAAGCCGGCACCATGAGAACAACGATCCTTTCGTGGTCAATTGCGTATCCGGGCAGATAAATCCCATTACCTGGGACGAAATTCGCAGTCTGTCTTTGCCTTGGTTATTGAAGTACCCGACGCTTGAGATGTTCAGGTATCCGGGTCCTATTTTCGTAGCTAACAAGGCTCTGCATAAAATCCTCGTCTGCTTGGAGCATGACCTACCAACTTACTTGATTGATCTCATGTTCAGATCACTAGGCCACGACCCTATGTAAGTATTGTCCAAGTTGATGCGTTTTATATTCGGTCCTCCAATTTTCTAATTCCCTATCTCAGGCTTGGTCCAATTTATCAAAAGGTACACCGAACTACTGCAGCTCTGGAATATTTTACAACCAACGAATGGATCTATCGAACAGGGAATTTTCAGGCTTTGAATGAGGAACTTTCGGCTGAGGACAGGTGCCGGTTCCTAATGGATGTTAAACAAATTGATTGGTCGACGTATATGGAAAACTACGTCCTAGGTATTAGACACTACCTCCTGAAAGAGGACCCAGGAACTATAGATGCAGCAAAACTTCGACTAGACATGCTCTACTATGCGACTCAGCTGACTAAAATTTCCGTTACAGGAATTTCAGCCTATTGTTTCTATAAATTGATCAAGCTAAGACGAACATATCAACATGGGCGGTAAATGAGCACAACGAGTCGCTCAACTCAGTACTGGTGAATCTCTATAGCAAATACTCAAATAATTGGTTAAGAATAAATTTGGACGGAGTATAGTGATATTCTCACAGGTGATTAGAGGTTGTATTGTCGACAAAATCATTACGAGATCTTCTAGTTCCTTCCGCGCGAAACATGTGACAGCTGCAGCGCCTAGAATGCGGATTGCTGTCGCTCGTTGATCACTTTTCCGGATTCTGATTGTGAGAACTGCTCTGTTGTTTAGCTTCGATAATCTTGGTGAAGTAAGATTGCAACTTCTGATTTCTCTTGGCTCGTTCCTCTCGATCCAAATTAGCAAGGGCCCGTTTCTCATCGGCACTGTATATTTGACTTTCTTTTCGCAACCTAACAGCTTCCATGCGACGATGTCTACTTCCGGACATGACGTATCCTTCACGCTCAAATTTTTCTATCTCGTCGCTCGTAAGTCCTATTTCGCCTCTTCTAGGTATACGCTTACCCTCAGCTACATACGCAGCCATCTTGGCGCCTTCCCCAGGTAGTAGCGCCTTACCAAATTCCTTCTGGTCGATTAAATTAGAAGTGGTCCCATCATCAGAACCTTCAGGGTTTCGCTCCCGCCTATTCTCCTCGTTTTTCAACCTCTGCGCGTTTGTGAATTCCTCTTCCTCTTGACGGTTCTTCTGCTCTATATAGTTGGAGGGTTTTTTGGGGACGTGCGGTTTGATTTGAGCTTCGATTTTCGGTTCATCATCAGATTCTGATGATGACGATGATGAGCTAGAAGATTGAGAAGATGATGAAGACGATGATGAATAACGAGATGACTTGTGGCTACATTTCTTCCTTTTCGCGTTCTTGCGATGCTTCACCGGAGTTCGGCGCGACTTGTGCTTTCTGGAGGATTTCCTCTTCAATTTCCTATCTTTACTTCGATCCCTATCAGGCGATCTACCCCACACGTCAGGAACTCCCCTCTCAAGAATCTTATGCCGCATTTTGATCCTATCTTCACCATGATGGTCCCTATAGTGTCTGTTCTGGTGGCTGCGAGAGCTACGATCTTGGAATCGTCTTTCCATGACAGAGCTCGAAAGTGCTGATCTAACGGGGGGAGCCAAATTTCAAGTATCTATGTCCGATGGGAAAATGTAACGATGAAAGTTCCATTCATGCTCATTGTTGAGTTGTTTCTACTTTACTTTGGAGTCTTGTCTCTCTAACGTCATCATAGAATGAAGTTTTTCATGAGCAAATGGCGATTCACTGTTTCAACCTCGAGCAAGGTCGGCAACATTCCGACTGAATTAATGAGGCACTACTTCTTTCCAATCATAGTTCACTCGCCTATAGTTGTTAGACTTGGCTTGCAATCTTTTGGACCTAACTGTCCTTAATGGCAGCATATCTCTCGTTCGTTCTAGGACCAGTCAAAATTTGAATTTGCACTTCTCTCTCACTCTCGACTGAAACAAATACAGTATTTATTTTTTCAGAGTATCGCGCAAACAAGTGCACTAGAACTAAAATGAAGCATCATGTGTTGGCTATTATTGGTCCCTCATGAGAAATTTTACTATTATACCTGTAACTAGCAACATCCCTCTTAAAAACAATAATTATCCTATAAATCATGAATTTTCCAGCATATTCGACTCTCTCAAGCAATGGATAATGACCTCGAAACTTTGGATCGGTACATCAAAGAATCCCAGACTAAATTGGAAAATCGGAGCCAGTTGAGAGAGTCAAATACCAGGGAAAACATTGACTATCAAAATGATGGCTTTCTCAATAGGTTGGATTCGTCTATTAAAAAGAATTCAGCATTCGTCAAGCGGCTCAAGGTGTTCACTGAAAGCCAGAGAGAGAATCTCCTTAATGAGATCGATCGCATTAACTTAACCAAGTTCACCTCTGAAGTCGCATCCTCGATCGTAGAAGCTAAAATTAAGTTGAATGACATACCTGCTATCGTAGAGCTATGTACTAAACTTAACAAAACTTATAGAGACTTTAGTAAACAACTCCTAGACCAATATTTGAAATACTTCCCAGCCTTCAGAAAACGGAACAATGATTCCCTCTCCAATCTGCTATCTGGCTTCACCCAGCCTGTTCACTCTCCCCAGACACCAGGTTCACCAGGTAGCTCTCACTCGCTACAGTCGAGTCAGATCAACAAAAATCAGATTAAGAACGAGAGCAATCAGTTGAACCCTTCCAAAGTCCGAGTAGATTTGCGATTGTTTGCTGAGCTAATTAGCGCTGGAATTTTCCCCTTAAAGGACGGTTTTCCGGTTCTAGTGAATCTGTTGTATTATCTCATGATATATGATAAGTGTAATCACCAGAATGCCAACGCCATACTAACGTTTTGTAAAGGGAGTGGTGATGAATTTTTGGGTCTGGTGCCGAAAAAGATGCAGCTGCTAGCTACTCGATATGATAAAGCCATACCTAGGAGTTGTCTCGTACCCTTGAAGAAGCAAGAATTACTTCGAGCCCAGGTTCAAGAATACTACCAGACTTTACTGAAGCATCTGCGCGCGAACCAAGAAGAATTAGAGGAGTTGTTGATTAGAAACAAACGCATATACAAGTCCAAAGGGGAGATTGCAAAAGAGCCAAGAGAACTTGTTGATATTAGACGGTCCGAATGCCAAAAGTTTCAGAACGTTCTCCAACAGCTGGCTGATTTGCTTGGTTTGGAACCGCCAGAGACGTTCAAATTCCAGAACTGGTCTGAGGATATAATCGAAAATGGCGGCGACGTTGAGATTCACATCGAACCCGGCTCTTCTACAGCCAAAAGCTGCCCTATCTGGGACGATGAAGGAACACGAGCGTTCTATGAAGATTTGTTAGATCTCAGAACTTTGTTTCCTAGTCTGAAAAAGAAAATTTCTGCGCGACAAAAAAGATTGGAGCTTAATATCAGTAAACGTGACGACCTTGAGCAAAATGCCACGGTAGAGACAGAAGTAGGAAGTAACAATACAGGTTCCGGATCGCGTGACTCCACACCTAGCAAGGTCACAGAGGATATTGTTGACGACCTTAACAAAGTGCTAAGCTCTTCGTCTTCGGAAGAAAGCTTGATTGTTGGTGATGCCTCTTCACCTCAATCGGCTCCAACTCTAATGAGCAAGGAAGTAATCGATCGGACCCAGCCAGATCAATATTTTACAAAACTCTCTAATTGCGTTAACCGTGATATGATTGATAATGCTGCTATTGATTTCGTCAGGTTTTTCAACACAAAATTCGGAAGGAGAAAACTTGTCAAAACTCTATTCAACGTCCAAAGAACTCGTCTCGACCTATTACCATTCTTCGGTAGATTGTCGGCTACTCTACATCCATTCTTACCCTCGATCGGTAACGAACTTGTGTGCTTGTTGAAACAAGATTTTAGAAGTCTTTTTAAGAAGAAGGATCAAATTAATATCGAGAGCAAAGTTAAAAATGTTCGATTTATTGGAGAACTGGTCAAGTTTGAGCTATACTCTAAACAGGAGGCGCTAAACTGTCTCAAGATGTTGCTATCTGATTTCACACATCATCACATTGAGATGACATGTAACTTGTTGGAAACCTGTGGGCGCCTTCTTTATAGATCCTCCGATTCTCATCACCAACTCCGTCTATTGTTGGAGCAAATGATGAGGAAGAAGCTCCTGCTATCGGTCGACTCAAAGTATATAACAATGATTGAGAATGCCTACTACTTTACAAATCCACCAGAAATAATCAAACACGTCATTCTGGAGCCACCTGTACACATATATGTTAGATACTTGCTGTGCAACTGCTTGAATCGATCGACAATCGAGAATGTCCTGCAGAAGATCAGGAAATTGAATTGGTCCGACAAAAATCTCGCTAAATTTGTCATCAACTGCATGATAGAGGCGTACAATGTCAAGTTTTACAACATCCGCTATCTTGCTGCCCTGCTGGCAGCCATAAACAAAGAGCACAACTGGATATCCGTAGCTGTGGTTGATGGCGTGGTCGAGGATATTCTACTCATGATGGAAATCAATGAACTACATTTCAATCAGCGCCGGATACCCATGATAAGATATTTTGGAGAGTTATACAATTATCGGCTCTCGGACTCATCGCTAGTTTTCAAAATCTTGTATTCTCTGATAACATACGGGGTATGCTACCCGGAGCCTGAGCAATCACTGAACCAAATACCCCTAACTCGATTAGATCCCCCAGATAATCTATTTAGGGTGAAGCTCGTGTGTGACCTTCTGGATACTTGTGGACAGTATTTAAGTTGTGGACAAGAGAAGAAGAAGCTTGATTGTTACTTATTATTCTTTCAACGTTATTATTGGTGCAAGAGACACATTTATATGCTACATCCCTATTGTATTGCTAAAAGCGGCAACCAATTTCCTGCCTCTATTGAGTACTTATACAATGATGCGGTTTATAACCTAAGACCAGGATTTCAACTGGCAACATCGTATTCTCAAGCCATTCAATCGGTGCAGAACTTTATTGATAATTTGATTGTCGAACAATCGTCCTGATCAATCTTGCCTATTAGAATCATAATGTATATGGCCTCTTTGTATGGGTTTGTCTAACTAGATGTTTTGCTTGAGATACCGTTCCTTCGACGGCCTAAATTTAGTAGGAGGGATCGTTTATTTAGACTCTCTATCGTGTTGGCTACTGCTACTGAGCTAAATTAGGCGCTTTCACGGAACTACATAGTTAACTTAATTAACAGTCGTCAATCAACAATAGGAGAGATTATTTGAGTCTTTGATTCCATTTCATGGTTAAAATACAACTGAGAATAGTGACCGTTTTTTGTGTCCCTTCGAGGGGATGAATAAACGAATGTTACGTTATCCTCATAGCGCAGTCGATGAAGAGGAGGCGGACGAAGACGAATTTGTTAATGTCGAAGCTGATGGGCTACCCAAGGTTTGCTGATCAAGTGGGTGGGTCGGGTGTGTAACGAAAGGGTTTTGAATAAAATGTGGGAAAAGGTGATGCGGATGTATCATTCCAGCCCCGTTTGCACCTAACTTGAGACCTGGCCAGAGCAAACTCTGAGCCGTGGACATGGGAAAAGAGTTGATTGTACTCGCTAGTGCCAGGTTGTAATGTTGGGCCGCTGTGCTTATGGGACTGTTAATTGGTTTGTTGTTATTTGAGGGAAAGTTGATTCCGCCATTCGCACTGAAGCTATCGCTCGTCCCGAAGGTGTACTGAGGTGAGGCTGACAAAGTTGTGATAGCAGCCGATGATGACGCTGCCGCTAATCTGGACACGGGAAAGGGTGGATAAGTCCGAAAGTTGGTGGGCGGACTGTTACTGGATCGTGGCTGCTGCTGGAGGTGAGGATGGTGTTGACCAGTGCTATTGTCACTCATACTGCCGCAAGTTTCGGCTAAGAAATTGTGACATTTGGACGCATCTAAGAGACTTTCGAAAGAAGCTCTGGAGATCTCTATCAAATCACGTACCCTTTGAAGATCGAACTGCTCAACTTTTAGCCAAGCGTAGATTGCTAGTGGGCCAAAAGATTGATAAATCTCATCGACAAGGGCTATCTGTTCACGAAAACTTGGCAATGTGGGTATCATAGCATCTGGTTTTAAATCAGAACTGCTTGCTACCACCGGTATAGGATGTTGCAGCAACTGTGAACCGTGAGAGCTGGTCAGGCTTGACGGGTTTATCACTGAGCCTGGAAGATTCAAAATCTGTAACGCCTCACTAAAGGATTTGTTAGTCGGAGACTTGGCGGCAATTAAGTTATGGATGTTGATTGCCTTATCGTGTTGCGATAGGTTGTTTCGGACTGAACTGTTGAGTGCAACGGAATTGGACGCCGATATATTGCTTGCTGAGAGGACACTGCGAAGGTGAGGGCTTGTCACCACATGTTGATTACTATTGTTTAGAGTGGTTGCAACAAGATTGTTGTCAGTATGTTCTACTGAATTGGCCACGAGTGTTTTAGCGATTAGAGTTGCAGGATCTTTGTCAGGCTTGGGGGCCAGAATTGGTGGCGAAATTTCAATTTTTCTGCCGCTCTCCTCGTCCTGTTTCTGTTCGCGACGGCGCTTAATCTGTGCCGCCGAGATTACCTGTCTACACTCGACTAGCTTGCAGCCTTCGCACTGACAATTACGATACTCGCAGTGCCGCTTGTGCCCCTTCACCTGCGCGCTTTTGCCGTGATTCCGGCACCTGGAACAAAAGGGATTCCTTTTGGGCCGATCGGCTTCGAGTTGATGGTTTTGATTTTGCGCTTGAGCTTGAAGATCCTCCGCATCTACACTGAGCTCCTCTTGGCGCCTTTGATGCGCCTCTTCCTCTTTGATTTTGGCTTGTCTTGACACTATCATAATTAACCATTGACCGGCACATAATCGCGCAACCACTGAAACCAAGAGACTAACTAGAGCTCACAATCGCACGTGGTCAACTCCAGAAAAATGGGTGCAGATAAAACTTTCGAACTACTTGGTGGGTCTATCTACACAGAGGGGACTGATTGTCTCGCTGGGTTTCACTCTCGCCACGAAGGCTCTCTCTCTCTCTCTCCAACTCCCTGATACAGATAACTCACGCGCTCTGATATTCGCGTGCCCTCTTCACCCTTGCACGCTCGCTCTTTGCTGCCTCTGCCGCTGCTCCTGTTGCTTCTATAGAGACTCGCTGTGGCGGCTTGCTCAGAAAGACTTACGAGCGTTCCCACTGTTTGCTGGCCGCGAAGGGAGAGTGACCCATTCGTATACTCGTCCAAGGTATCTCACCAATAGGTTAGATCCGGATTGTTGATTGGACTCGGGCAAAAGAGCTGGCGCGGATCATAAACTTGATACATAATAGCAAAGTTGGAGCCACTAGCAGAGGGCAGGCTCGGTTTGCAATCCAGCGGCAAAGGACTCGCTCTCCGTGTGCATCTGTCTCCAACTATCGTTTCGTTGTCGCTCACTATCTGGTTGGCTGGCTGGCTGGCTTGCAGGCAAGCGCACACAGAGCAATGCTCACTTACAAACGCGATTGTCGCCCTCTCTTTATGTCTCTCTCTCTCTCTATCTTCCCCCAACTGCGTGCTCTGGCCGCAGCTTGTGTGTGCGCTCTCTAGCGCAGTTGCACCTTCCACACAGTTGCAATTTGAAAATGACTGCCAGGCGCAGAGACTCTCTCGCCCGAAGGCAGCGAGCACGAATGCTGCAGAGCCGACCCTCGGCGCCCGCGCAGGCAAGAAAGGGATTCAAGGAGAAGCCGATGAATGTCTGCACCCGCGCCTCCACTCTCGCTCCAAGCAACCAGCCCCACTTGGTCGCGCCGTTTGGCCGCCTAGGTGGAGGTCCGGAATCCAATGCGAGCCATCGATCCATATGCTGCCGAGTGCGTTCACCCACGCCAAAGGGCTGAGCGAGGCTGTTGCTCGCCGCTTGGTGGCCGAGGGAGTAATGCAAAATATTTGCTGCAGACAGAAGAACTGGCGCCGGTGTCGCCATAGCCTGAGACTACGCGCCGCCCTCTCTCTCTCTCTCGCTCGCCCTCGGTGCGGACGAGTAGGGCGTTCAGAGGGTCGGGCAAGTTTTGCATCCAACTCGGCTAGGCTGGGCCACCGTCAAGGAGCTGCTGCTGGCTCGGCCGGAGCAAACAGCTTTCAGTCGAGTGGCGCCGCTTGCCGATGGCGCACATACAACCCTTTGAACGTTTTCCAATTAGCAGCAATGAGCCTTTCCCATGCAAGCGCAAAACCATTTGCAGCCATCCAAGCGCCGCCAGATGGCGAGCGTTTGCTTGCGCAGGTGCAACCCCCGATCAAAGCGAGCCAGGCTGCGCGCCTGCCTCCTCTCAAACGGCACAGGTCTCTCTCTCTCTCGCTTTGGCTGATACTTTGCAATTTGCTTGTCGGCACCGGCGCCATTGCAAAACTTACCCGACTCTGCCGCTCCAAAGTGGCCGAGCTGGACCACTTGTGGCGAGCTTTGTCGCAACCATATCCATCTTAATCTCTCTGCCTCTCTTTCTCATCAGATGCGATCTAATTTGTCGCCATCGAGCGCAGCCCACAGCCGGAGTCTCTCTCTCTCTCTCTCTCTCTCTCTGGCTTTTGCTCCCTGGCTGCCCGAGTGAACTCGCGTGCCAAGATCGTTCCGAGGACGCCAAAGCAGCATCATCAACTCTCCGCATTCTGTTTGGCACTTCTCGCAACCAATCGCTCGCCAGGTTAAAAGTTCCAAGAGGTGCAAGCAATTTGGAGCTCAAGATTAGCATGAACTAAATTTCCAACCTCAGCAGCCAGGCCCGAGCCGCCTGGCCAAGTAGGTGGTGCGCTAAGCTGCTTGTACTCGTTCGAGGAGATGACGCAGTGTAATGGTTTATCAGGTAAACAGTCGCAGACAATTTGCCTTGATTTCTCTATTCANCTTATCTAACCATCTTTGTTAGCTCAACCATCGCCAAGCTATGTGTTACATTTTTATACAAAATTGAGCCAGGAAGTGAACAAAGTTGTGCGCGGACTTTGGATGCCCCTTTTCAGGTGTTCGCCGTTCCCGCTAAAACCTGACAATTTGCTCGAATGTTTCCGCAAGTTTGGTGCACGATGACAAGCACAGTTACTGGCCTTGCGGCCTTTACGCGGCGTTCGTGTACGCGAACCAGCAAGTTTGCGAGCAAGCTAGCTAACTGGCGAGCAGGCAAGCTGGCTGTACTTTGGTTGGCTGGCTGACTGATCGAGGGCCAAAGGCANACGACTTATTGAATGCTATCGGCTGCTTTTGGGTGACAACGGCGCTCAAGTTGGGCAAGGGGAACGGAGGGCGCATGTACCATTGGACAGGCTGGGCCACGCGCTTGACAGTTGGCTGTCTGAAGTCTGTATTTAGCTACACTTAGTATCCCCTTACTTAACTCCCTTACAAAACTCAGCAAGCGACAGTAAATATACATGTAAACGTACGAGCCGAGTGAGATTTTTGCCGATAACAAGACTAGATTGGCTCAGCCTGATAAAGNACCAAATGCCCGCCGATAGGGGCGCCCTTTTGCAGCCACATTGAATAAAATCCAGCGGTTCGCTGATTAACTTTGTTTGTGGTCTTAGGTCTAAACTTTGAAGGAGCTGCCTGCTGGTTTCAGGCTAGTTGAGACGGGTGGCTTTATCTTGGCATCAAGTTAACATAATTCTCAGGAAATGCGAGAAGTGGGAAGCGAGAAGTGTGCTTTGGAGGGGAGGCAACTTGCAAGGGGTTCAGAGGTTTGAGCGCAAGGGCACTAACATTGGAACTTGTCAAACCCTATCTGCTCGAAAAGCAGACGAGAGGATCCGCCCAAACGGATCCTCTCGCAACGCTCGCCTTTTCGCCGGCAACAGGGCTCACGAGAGACGTTGATGAGACTTGCGGCGGCAACTTCGAGGCTCTTGGTTGGGTNGAGTGGGCTTACGATTTTCAAGGTTTACTCCTTGATTCAGTGTTATATTGAGAGTTTGTCACGATTTGATTCGTAAGATGTTTAGATTCGTTGATGTTACAGCATGGAAGATTCAACCTGAATAAGCGAGCAAAGTGTACAGACCATTCCATTTNGCGTCTTGATTTGAACGCACCATCATACCTTACTTTGTCTAGCCAAATTCGCATCCAGGCCAACCATTTTCCATAATTGTTTAACTAATTGATTGGTTACCATTTTAAAATAGAGTCGCGCTCGTTAACTCTGCTTGGCTGCCTTGTGCAACCGCAGAATGGGAGAATCCCTTCCCATGCTCAATTCCAGCCTCAATAGAGGTGCTGCCAAGCCCTTGCAATCTCTTAGTTCATGTCATTGAATGATGCTCATCTATCAATCACTCCACCAATCCATCCTCGGCTCGCCGAAAACCATTTAAAGTCCTTAAGATGACGGTCACTCTTAACTGGTTGAAGGTGCACGCTTAGCGCCTCCTTTGGGCGCAGTTTACAAGCGTAGCTCACTAGCCTTGGCTAGTCACGAGGTTTGGTCAAGCATCCTACAAGGCTAATCTCTCGCACCAACACAGCGCTCTCGCTTGTCTGCCCTCGCTCGGCCTCATCTGCAGCAATTGAATCTGTCTGAATTTGGAAAACCTCACCTGAATCTCTGCAACAATGTTGAAATTTGGCGAACAGCAGAAGGTCGCTCGAGAAAGAGCCTCTCCCTCCTGAGGTTTCCTAATCTTGGCCCGATTATGAACGGAAACGTCAATTGTAGAGGCTTCAATGGCTAATTCGAGGCTGCCGTGTTCGTAATAAAGGAGGCGCCAGAGTGGATGAGCTCGATTCCGCTGCCTGCTCAGTCTAGCAGACTCAATAACTGGTAGTTAACTCAAGCGCATTCAACGCGATCCGTCCATATATCAATTTAGCTCTTTTACAACCATAAACTCACGTCCCATCGAAGCGCTTGGTTCATTCATGATTTGACAAACGTTCATCA
>Ga0058699_1000290_pt1 | contig 15270 bp, 13 predicted proteins | sample AgamicAtPe_FD_55078 | JGI IMG/M metagenome (GOLD analysis project Ga0058699, IMG submission 55078) | Agave microbial communities from Guanajuato, Mexico - At.P.e | ecosystem: Host-associated > Plants > Phyllosphere > Phylloplane/Leaf | place: Guanajuato, Mexico | collected 2012-10-15 | reverse complement strand
CAACTAAACTTCAAATTCTCAGCCTGCCCCGACGTTCCTGGCTCAGAAAGTAAATGTAAGTACTAATTAAGCCTTGTGCAATTTTTCTTTCCTCGTTTCGTGTGCTCGCGGTCTCCGTCGGCCTCCGCAATCCTGCCCCCTCCTTTCTATGTCACTGGTTGCCTTGCATGATCCATGCCCAAACCTGAGCCAGCTGCACTTGCAATCGAGTCTGGTGTTGCTAATTTTACGAACCGGGCCGCTTTCAAGACTCTGCGCTGCCAGGCGATACCGTTGCGGCCATCAGCAACACCGTCAGCGCAAACAGGTACACCTCCTGTGCCCAGTCCGATTCTAGTACTAATCATCCTGCTGTCATCCGTCATCTTGTCTTGTAAAACAAAACAGCCGAAGTACTAAAATGCTATGCCGACTGGAGTGAGGGTAATAATTATTACATGATTGGCCGGCTAGAACACGCATCTAATCATCAGGATAAGGGCAGATTCAGGTGCTTTGTGTACGAAAAAACGCTGGATGGCGAATTTATTCAAATGGCTCAATCTCTGGAAGAAAGTTGTTACGGTCTGATTAATGCCAATGAGGGACCGAAAACATTACGTTTACATGCGAATCCTCCCACCATTCACAAGTGCCATTTCCCCTCTTACATCCAAAGCCAATCAGAAAACTGGTTAAGTGTTGACAACTCACTGATATATATGTTCAATCAAAACTCAACTAAGTACCAAGTCAAAGAGACGAAAGAGGGCAACGTCATCGAGGAAGCTGCCTGTTTACAACAGTTTTCATATCCTCATTTGCGCTCACACACTAATCATAATCAGCAGCAGTTTGCTAGAAGCAGTAGCAATCAAGCGTCGCAAGTTATTACCAATAGAAGATTTCCAACGCATTCGTCCACCCTTAATCAAGCCAATCAACCATTCCATCAAGCTACTCCAAGAAACACAGCAGCATTTAATGATTTAGTCTACCTCGTCCAAATAACCAAAAATTGGTAAGTCTCACTTTCGCAAGTTTGACTCGCNGTCACTCTCTGTTTTGATGCCATTGTTTAAGCTAAGTTGGTTTTATTTGTGCCAACCTGAACTCGACATCCATTTATATCACTACCTGTCACAACCAAATTCTTTCTTACACCGGCCAGGGCTTTTCGTTCTAGTTTGATTTGGATAACTAATATAGACTGTACAATGATTCAATTATGAAATGTTCCATTGTTGATTCCCTGATGATNCAATAATATACAAAAAATAGGAATACCATCTGCATTAGTTGGCTCCCAATCGCCATTTTCCTAAGCTTATGCCTGGCGCTTACTACTTTGTTGGGGTCATCTTTCAGCGCGAACAATCTGCAATGAATCGAATTTCAGATTAGTTAGCATTCTGTTTCTAATGAACATAAATAGGCCAGTTTGATATACGGTTACTCACTTTGCACCAACGTAGTATCGACGGAGGTAGTCGTCCCATCTGACCTGTCGAATGTCAAAGTTGAATATCTCCTTATCTACAGGGGTCAATCCCTCATAGAGGCAGGTGACGTTGGAGCAGTTGAATAACCATTGGTTTGTGGTGAACGGCTTCAACGTTTGTATCATCTTCATTAGACGCTTGTACACTATCACGAGCTTAGGTTTCCTCCCCATGAATTTGAGTACAAAATCAACAGTGTAGGCTACTGTTGCGTGGTTTATAAAGTTGAATATGTTGAATAGGTATTCATTTGATATGAGCAGAGTGTCGGGTCGGCGCATCAAGTTATTGCAAGGATACACCAGTCCTATTTGCTTGATATACTTTGAAAAATCTCTCCAAAGGACTGGATTGAGAGTTCCGCTGACACAATTGTATACACTTATGTCCTTGATCCGTATGGAGCCGATTGGCTCAACTTCAACCTCTTGATGCAATTTTGTAGCTGGATCANGATGTTGCCGATGAACCTGCCAAGCCGCACAAATTATGAGATTAGCCACGATATCAACTGGTACGATGTCTGCGCAATAGTCTGGACAAGCAAGCATCGCTTGTAACGCGCCCGTCATCAACGATAGGATGACGCCTGTTGGTCCGTTGAAGTTATCGACCCAACCACAGATTGGTTGACGCCATATACCAGCCACTATGGACGGTCGCACCATTGCGATTGGTATGTTGGGTAGCAATTTCCGTGCTCGCTCTACCAATAGCGCTTCCGCCACTGCTTTGGTGTACGTATACGTGTTTGGTCGCTCCTCCAAGAGAGCTGGCGATATTTTCTCTAGNATGTCCGGCTTCATCCAGCGCGCCATATCGATCAGCCTATCGGCCTCGATGGGTGCCTCGTAGAAGACTTCGTCCACTTGTTTCCTGTTGCAATTCGAGTATGCGGTCGAGACATGAACTAAAGCCTCTAGGCTGCTCAGTTTGCTTGCAAGATCAACCAAGTTTTCAACGCTCACCACGTTGTTTTCCACGGCTACCTTGAGAGGCTCGACAAATTTTACCGTGGCCGCTGAATGAAAGACCAGCGAGACACGAGAGCTCAAGAGCTCGATGTCGCCGCTTGANAGACCGAAGAATGGCTTTGTTATGTCACCCCGAATGGCCACTACCTTGTTGAGCTGCTTTTGTCCGTCGGGTGAGCTGCGGAGGCGTTCAAAGAGCTCGCATCTGATCAGAGACTCAACTCTCTCGCCTACCTCGAGGCCGCGCTTTGGCCGCATAAGTATAAACACCTGCCTCAGGCCNGGACATGATCTAAGTAATTTTTCGAGGAGGCACTGTTGCGGTGTGTTAGTTCGAATGCCACCAATAAGCTCCATTTAAGCTTTTACCGATCACTTCCTTACCTTGCCAACAAAACCAGACGCACCAGTGATGAAGATGCTCCTCCCGGTATAAAAATCAGCTATTTTTGAATCTCGATGAGTGTCTAGCGTCTGGTTGTCACTCTTCACATATTCAAACATTTCCTCGAAAGCTCTTGAGTCAGTTGTTTGAGCTACATCTTCCCTCTTGGAAGCGAGCCGACGATCGTTCATGGCCACCATCAGCTGGCATGTTCTTTCTTTGAAGGTAGTTTCGTCGTTTAATGGCTTCTTTCTGCAATCTCCGGTCACCATACCAGGATCGTCGGCCAGATGCGCAATTAGTTCAGTTGTCATAGTGCGAATTTGTGTTGTTGTAGACTGTTATCTCTCAAACGGTGATATAACTGCNCGCCACTCTGTTATGAGATTTTATACAGCGTAACATCTATAACTGAATGATACCGATTTTTACTCAATGATGTAACTAGGCACTCTCACCGCATTCTTCTCGAGACTGAATCTAGGAGGATAAATTTTGAGTCTATCCTGGATAGTTTATTTCAAGCTTTCAACCGAATACACTATTCCACATCAGGAGCTAGCCGCTGAAAACCCTCCACCTCTCTCGTATGATTCAATGATATTGACGCTTATGGCCGTCATGGTAGCAGTTGACTTTCGGATTCGCCCTTCGTCTTGGAGTTGAACTATCAGCTTCGTATTTGTCGCGTTTAAATCATAGGCCCCACCTCCATAATGAAGGAGATTTAGAGGTTGAGGAGATCATGTTGCGCCCAAGCTATTGTGGGCCCTAGTTGTCGTGGTCGTCGATCAACTTCCGATTAACTCGCAGACTCAAATCAAAAGTCGAACAGATTAGTTATACGAAAGGTTGACGATTTAAAGCAGACTAGCGCGGTCTACGTATTTCGAGCGCACCAGGTAGACTTCTGGTGTTCAAGCCCAGTAAAGAGAGCTAAGAGGAAATGGTTGCACTAACTTTCCATGATGTGGTAGCTGCCACCATTAGCCCTAGTATCTTTACAGCCAGTTTTGAGCTAGAGGGCCGATTGTTCGTTCCCCGCCGTCGTTGATCAGTTCCGATAGCAGAGTTTGGGGGGTGGGGGAAGCAAACGGTGGGCGGGTGTACGAGCGAGGAGATCGACCTGGTGAGAATGCGCACCTCCCGAACTTCCTATTGCCATTCAAGTACACATCCACAGCTTTAGAGAGTTGGCTCAGCGTCTCGCCTGCAATTTCGACCAACTGAGTTCCGTCTTGCTCGGTCTAGTTTTATTCATGGCCCATAGAAACAAAAATACTACTCGCCTTAAACATTGACTGCTACCCAAGGATGAATGGTGACCTTCAGGGATCAGCTNTGCTCGTGGGCAATTCGACTTTGCTTACACTTATCGAAAGCCACCTCTCCGGTTAGCTCATACAATCTATTTATACCTATCTAGGACAGCTCGACAAAAAGCAAGGCAGACACGATTATCGAGAGGGAAGGGCTATTCAATTTGCTGTTGAATTTCTTCTAGCTTTTGAAAGAAGTTGGGATGCAATTTTGTCACGTATTTTGTCNATCATTTTGGTCCGTTTTGCGTTTTCGTGAGAACAATTATATTTAGCCATTGATCAAACCGATCTAGGGTCCAGTCACTAATCTTAGTCTGTGCCAACTGACGAGTAGCTGATCTAGCCCGAAGATCTGCAACCTAAAACTCGGTCGAATTTTAGGATTCTCAGATCATGGAAAAAGTTTCGTCATTCTTCCAGTCCCTNGAAAATTAGAGAGACTCTTCCGCAATTCTGCTCCGAGTGCATAAATTATCCAGTTATCAAGGTATGCCCTGTTCAGTGAACAGATGCTCTAATTGCAAAGTCTCATTCTCATGCCTTATAATCTCTAAGGAGTAGAGCAATATAAGTCATCTCTTGTATGCACGAAGTGGCGTTGACTGTCTGAAAAGGCTTCAAAGTGACAGGTGACGGTGACCGATGAATTCACCAAGCAGATGAAACTTTGTTCCTACATTTGCAAACTTGGCCGGTCAACCAGAACTATCATACGATACCATCCTACCTTGGACTAATTTATACCGATGGGTTTCATGAATTAGCCAACGATCGTGGAAATGCTAAGTTTGTCTAAATTCTGTCGGAAGATAAAGTACAACTTGGTAGGCTNCAAGATATCCATCGGAGATTTTTTATTTAACCGGTAAAATTACTGTTCAACTGTCGCTAGATCGCGATTTCGGCGCTTTTCATCGATACTTGAAGGCTATTTTGGTCAAGGAAACAGGGCTATGCAAATGCGGGCTAGTATTCATCGATNTAAAACGTGACTACTCGCTCTAATAGTCGCGAATTCTTTATCGCTTCGAATTCTCGCCAGAGATTGCGCAATGATGCATTTATCCAACGAGCCCTACACGTAATTGAGACCTCGCCTCTAACCATCTGAGAACACTTTCCCAGTTTATCGCCGATGATCTGTCAATTAGACCCACAGTTCTAACTCTAATTCTCCTATCCCACACTTACAATGTATTTCTACAGTCAAACGACAAACTATTGTGTTAGATTCTATCGTAGGTCCAACGGCATAGTTCAGATAGATTACTTCATAAGCTCACCCAACGACGGCCAGTGCAGAAGCACATACATCGGCACACCACAAACACAAATCATAACTTCAACGAGTAAGTAACAGCATCGNTAGCAGTTGTATTGGTACTATGCTTTGCAAGTCTAGCAAATCGGAATTTGATTATTTGAGCTAGTTATCTGATTACTGGTTGTCACACACAAGCATATATATATATATCGAGGCGCGATGTGAATCTAGCTGGTGTTGGTAGTGACAACGTTTGCGCCACTCAAGCACTCCATATAGATTTCGATATATGATGCGAGTGCCCCCGGCTCAATAGAGCTTCGCTCCAAACTGATTTCAGTCCTTCCTGGTCTTCTTCATTCGTGTCCAGGTCACGTTCCCTCTTCCACGCTCTGANTTGAAACCCCATCATGTCGAACTAGCTCATGGCAGCGGGCAGTTACATTTGCGCATCATGTCAGGTAGTCATGTCAAGTCAGCGAAAATGCGAGCAAATTTTGTGTTNTAGTTTGTGCAATCTCGACGCGCATTCTGGCGTTCGAATATTGCACTTGTAAAGCCAACGAGGATAACATTCAGTCGTCTGAACTGGCTAAAAAGGCTCTCGAATCTCCTGCTCAAGTGACAGCAAACGAAGAGTAGCTACTAACGCCGGCTCTAAGTGTGTCCGAGCTTGAAACAGTGAGATCGATATCTACAGACAGCGTTTCGTCCATCACCAGTTAGTATGGTGAAAACACTGATGACTTATCGCGATTTGCAATGGATGACGATGAGCCAGGTTGGGAGTGAACAGGCATCGCCTTTGTATCCCAACCAAGAGCACCGAAGACTCGAACCAAAATCAGTGCCACACACTCGGCTTCTAACTAAAAGGGCTCTCTTGAGACACCCATTTGGTGGTGGAGAGGCGTTTGCCATGCCATTGCCAGCACAAACGTTCGATCCTGAGTTGATTGATCAGTTGCTACGTTTGTCTCTCACTAATCCTCATGAGAGAGATATGTGAGCCGCAAGCCTTGGTCATGAGCAAGCAAGCGACAATCAAGGTCCGAGCCAAGCCCACTCATGGACATTTGGTATGTTGTTTGTTTTTCGAGCTCAAAACGCTTGTTCCAGCTCACATGCGCCTGGTATCGGCAGCAGCAGCAGCAGCACGAGCCAATCGCGAGAATCGATCATCTTGGTGGAATCCCGAATCTTATCTNTGTTGACAGCATAGTCGACGACTAGTATTCAGGGATGGGAGGAGGCATAACTTGATGACGATGGCAGAGCTCGATACGTACGTCTAGCCAGGAGATGAGCATCCTCTTATGCTGCCGGTAGGAGTCCAGCTTGGGCATTCTCGAATTTAATTTCGAGATGTCTCGCTCGCTCCCCCTCCGCCTCCCCTGTCTCTTAATATTATTTCTTGTTTATACGTTACGACGATGATTAATACTCGTACTCACCAAACTGAGAGGATCCCAGGCAACATTCGTCCTCCTCTCGCTAGCTCTAACATCGCGACCGGCCGCGTTCCGGACAAACGGCGTGATATTGTATGGTAATGACCAATCAAAGTGCGAGCGCCTCTCGCGTGTCCCAAGCAACTGTCGCCAGTAATGAGCAAGACGACGTGCAATCTCCGGCATCTTCGCCTTCTCATGGCTTCAAATTGAGCAAAGTCAGCTTATTGGTTGCATGTCTCTTCCGCCATCGGCCAACTGACCAACTNGGGCGACAAAGCGAGAAACTTGGTTCCAGAGTTGGAAGCGCGACAGCTTGTGTTTGTTATCCGCAAGCCGGCAGTAGGGGAGGAGGGGAATGAGCGAAGGCAACATAAGTTTGGAATAAATTAAAACAAACCAGCCTNACGCTCTACTCTCCCAACCCACCTATTGTCGCCGTTTGAGAGCCGGAAAATTCAAGGGCGAAAGCTAAGGTAAATCAAATAATAGTGCATGCTCTGCTGGTTGGTCACTAACCGGCGAGAAGTAAATAGAGGAAGAGCTCTAGTTGCTAGTGTTTGCCGGTGAATGGCAAACTGGCACAGATGCACATTCTGCGCTATCATGGACAGACGCTCCCTTTCATCTTTCTTTCGCTCTCTCTCTCTCTCACACAAGGCGGCATCCTCGTGTATGCATTCAGACAAAAGAGCAACACGAATAAAGAAAATCTACGCTATTTTACCTGGAGCAATGCAATTCCATGGATGCCATACAATTTTACAAACTTTGTCTAGCATTGCGAACGATCCTGTTTGATTGTGAAGAATTCAAACAAAATTTGGGTCCAATGCAAGAGGGTTCTGTGTGTTCCAGGTGGGAGAGAATGCGAGAGTGAGGGAGAGGAAGTTGGGACAGGCTTGCTGCGCCAGCCGTCGTTGAGCGCCAGCGGCTTTCTACATCTTTCTTTCCTGTCGCAGGTAAAAAATTGTGATCATAATGAGACAGTGCTGGGATTTTCTCTCATTTGAGAACCTTAGGTCGATAGACACTCATGAAGTCAGCAATTACTACCCACCCTTGACGACCTCATCGTGCTCTTGTTTTTGTGCAGGCCGCAAGCAAAGTTCGACACCAGCAACCTCTCTCGAGTGACCAACAGGTCGTTCAAAGCTTGGCGCGACAACAGTTGCGGTTACTCGGACTTCAGATTTTAGCCCGGCCATTTAATGCAAGGGAGACGGATGAGAAATTAGCACCAATGATATCAGGGATTGCGATGAACTTGGACGAGGTCCAGCTTTCAGTTGAGCAGAACTCTGGTTTGGGTTGGAGTAGTCGTAGTAGCAGTTTTATTATGGGCCAGCTTTGCCTGAAAGTCTGTTGCAAAGTTGAGCTGACGTCTGTATTACTCCCTGGGCCTTATACTCTCACTGGCGCTCCTCAGATAACTTATAATGTATCCGCGCTAGCTTTGATTATGATGGATTTTTTAGTGTCCAGCAGACTAATCTAAAGTTTGTGCTCCGGGCTAGAGTCAGAGTTGGAGACTTCGGGCTAGGGAGATTCGATCATAATAAAACGCAAGTTAATTTTTCGTATCGCCATAGCCATATAAAAGCGCACATAGGCAGACACACGGCCCACGCTCAAACTGTCCGCCGGAGCCAGTTGACGTGGTCTCCTTCCTTGACCCTGGCGACCAAACAAACACAAACGCGCACTCTCGCAAAGACAACGAACGAAGCCCAAAAACTGGAGCGGTAATCGGCCGGCTAAATTGTCGGCCACTCGCTGCATCCAAAGAGCCCAATGTTCGTCAGTTTGGCGGCTAAAACTTGATGAGGCTAACATCAAGATTTGCGTCAATAATTTATCCCGCCCGTTCTGTTTGCTCTCGCTGAAACTGGACTTGTTGCAGGTTCACTTGTTATTTGAACACAAGTTGAAGTAGCACTGCCCTCACTTAACAACCGTCGGCTTACGATGATAATGCATAATCAATTAATTATTGATATTAGTAGCAATAACAATTTAGTCCAGCCACTGGAGCTCCTATCTCGGAGTGCCCTTATCATTTCCCTTCATCCTCGGTGTTGGTTTTCCGCCACCTGCCTGCCACAGGCGAATGTGCAGCCCTCTCTCAAAGTACACAGAGTTAGATTGGTGGAACAAATTTAATATGTCTAATCTTCAAGCTTGATCTCGCCAAATTCGAGTTTTATTTCGGTCGAATCCTAGAGCCGCCGCCAAATTGCCGCCACTCTTGTCTTGGCAATAATTATGGCCGCAGATCCAACGAACTCATCCACTCAGCTTGGATGAGTAGCCAGCCAATCGTCCAAGTCCGAACCACCATGATTAGCTTCCTCTGTTAATTAGCCCCACTCACAAGTCTGGCCGTTCACNTCAAATCGGCGGCGCCCCTTGCACAAGCAATGGAGTCATGAAATTTGGCAAAAACTAACCATTCAATTATCCAACATTATTTACAGACTTGGAGCACCAGCGATGCCCGTTCGAGGGTGCCTATACAATTGAGGCACCGATTGAAAGTGATCTCACCTACAACCCATCGAATATCTTCGTCTGCCCCCGCCAATCCTTCCTGACGGCCCAATGCGACCACCCAAGTCGCCTGAGGATTCATTCCAAGTGTTCAACCGCAAAGTTTTTTATCAAAAGTAAGTGTCGCCAGTTATTCCTTATCGATCTCATCGTGATCATGATGATATCAGTTTCCTCAACTAACCGGCCGCCACTCCCCTCATCAATAGATTTGTACTGTCTNGGAAGCTGGACAACTAATGGACTAGTGCGCCTCCTGTTGGCGGACGATGATCGCCAACGATATAGCGCCTGGTATAGGGATTATGGAGCCATACAGCTGCCCCAAGATGGCGCCTCGAACAACGTCGACACACCCGAGGCTCAAGCTTTGCAGCATCAGCCACCACAAATGGCAACNCTCTCTCAGCCCCTGAATGGTGCATCGAGTTCCCACAACCTGGCCAACTCTCTAGCCCCGATTGTCGACCTACAAATTGCCTTGATAACACCACTACCTATCGTGGCAAAGCCTATGCAAGTCAGACTAACCCGAAGAAACCAATGCTCTGACCTTCGGGGCTACACAAGCCAGGGGGCTTTNGGAAGTCCCCTATCAGCCACCTCCTCCGCCTCAATGCCAAGCTACTACGCATCCTCCGCCACAGCATCCTCATCATCTCAATCCGCCACCCTCGCGTTAAGCAATCTTTCGCCAAGCATCCTAATAACTTTGATTGTTACCTTGTTAGTGTCCCCAGTGAATAGATTTAGATGACTTTGAGCGAACGCAATGTCCAAGAGCTGGAGAGAGCCTCCAGTTTTGGTCCTTGCGCCCCCAACGTGCACGATTGTAATTGTTAAATCGAAGAAGTGCACTTGTTATATGATTAAAATATCACACTCTTACCAGCAAATTAAATTAAATCTCAGTCTGAGACAGTCAATTTGCCAATATGACTCAATTTTCATCTTTTTCGACAGCACTGAGACGTCGGAAGAAGCTAACACGTGCTAGAGCGCTAGCGCCACCCGCCACTTCCGGTTCGGCACAACCAGTTCTAGCTTGTGTTAGATTGTCCCTGGATTTTTAATCACTACGTCCCCTGTCTGTACAATCTGTCTTTCGTGTCATAGAAGACCTGGGAAATGAGAAGAATTGTCGCTAGCCTTGCGTGGAGCTCTCTTTTTCTTTTACAAGTTTAGTACATCAAACGAAGTGCCTTGTAGGATCAGTGTTCGCGCAAATACAACTAACTCAATACTAAATCCATCAATCGGTGTGATTGTTTCCAGTACCATTCAAAAATATGAAACTTGTATATTGTGCTTGTTCCTTGGCCTCCTTTGGTGAGCATTTTGTGTTTGAATTTTGGCCCGTAACTCAATACAGTTGACCTGGATCCATAGAGCNAATAGGTAGTGAAGATTATTTAGAATGTTAACGAGTTAGCGCAATTTGCAGCTCATAATTGCTAAAGGTAGTCGAGTATTATGTGGCTTGGTTTCTTTGCTCCTAAACTCCTTTCTCGCTATTGAGTATTAACGGACTACATTATCTATTGCTTCATTACTGTTAATGTTATTGTTGTTGTTGTTGTTATTTAGATTTGGGTTACTGTTGTTCGATTGCTGTTGCTGCTGCTGTTGCGCCTTCTTATCACGTTTATGTTGTTCAGCCAAACGTTTTCTAACATCGCGTGGAAACTTCTCNTAACATTTCTTACAACATGGTTTCGAATCGACATCGTAAAATTTAGATTTGTTTGCTACAAGCTTGGTCTCGCAAAAGGCGCAGGCAAAGTGTTGAACGCACCAGTACTTGTTCAAAGCCCTAATAACGTCGCCCTTGATCATTTGCTGACAAACAAAGCATTGGTGCCCAAAGAGCTGGTAATAGTGTTGCTCGCAATAGGCTAAACCCTTGCGCTCGTAATGGCGCTTTCCAAGGAAGGGCCTCTCGCACCTGGCGCACACAAAATGGTCCACGTGAAAGTGTTTTCCAAGCGCGGTCACTATGCGCTCCTCTATGGGCCGCCTGCAGGCCCCACAAATTGGGATGCCCATCTTGTCGTGGCACTTGATACAATATAAGTCCTCCTTAACCTGGCGGGCGTCCGGGCGAAGCTCGACGCCGCAGTTGCGGCAGTTGAAATGGTAGGCATGATATGGTTCGCCCTGTTCAGTTTGATGGGCCAGCAACAGGTTAGTGTCGAGTGTAAGCTGCGTTCTGCACTCTCTCTCTCTTTCTATGAGCAAGACGGTCTCGAACTTACCTTAATTTTCAGCGGCGTTTCGTCGATAAAATCTTTGCACCTTTGGCACACGTATCGGCCAACTGCGGCCGCCTTCTCCAAAACATTGCAATCATGGCACAAAGCTCGCCCGTTGTTCTTGATAAAGCCTTGATCGGCTAGCGGCCGCTGGCAAAGCTGGCAATTGAAACAATTCGGGTGCCAGCTATTGTTCAGCGCCTTTATTACTCGGCCGATTATAAATTGGCGACACTTTCCACAACAGGGCGCGAACAAAACTTGAAAATCGTGCTCACAATACTTTCTTCCACCAAACTCATAATAAACCTCGCTCTTGTCGAAGGCCCTAAAACATTGGGCGCAAACAAAACAATGCTGGTGCAATATCTCNCCGTTCGTATTCACAATCTTCTCCTTCTCCTCGAAACCCTCATCACAGTGTGAACAAAACAAGGGGCCCGTCAGGGGAGTTGTAGATCTATTTAGTGTCATGGTTGTGTATATTTTTGAACTTGTCTAGTCTTAGTTGGACCCCGCTACTTGCTGGAGTCTGGTGCTTGGTGGTGGCTTTGAGCTTTGCGATGTACACGGGCAGCGGCGATGAAGTGATTGTATCATTTGCGCCTACANTCGTTCAAGATTGCCCTCTCTCGACGATAGTCTGTCCCTCTTGGCTCTTTCTCAAGCCTCCAGCTTCCTCTGCAGCGCAGATTGTCACAATTTGCCGGGTCNACTGTGAAGGCGGCTCCCCAGCACTAGACTCCCTCACCTTGCACTCTCTCCGTCTCTCTGTCTACCCTGACTCTTGGCCTTCCGCTCGCCTTTCAGGACGCAACTCCCAATTGAAGCANAGCATAGATTGCCGATGGACAGGATCAAATCAAAAGGCCCTCTAAACTTCTCTTCCTCTCGCGAGCAACTTTGANTCGCGCTCCCCGTTCGTCAGGCAACAGCTTGAATCCGACAACAGACCAACGATTACAAAGCCCCCAGCCAGCTGCACATTGTCGCGCACTCCCTGTGATAGCCGGATAAAGTCTTGGCCCGATGTTGTTCTAGTCGGCTTGCTCCCGAATAAACAGCTCGCTCGAGAAGTCCCAAGTAAACTCAATGGTTACGTATCATCGTTCTCTCTCTCTCTACCTCTATGCGTCTTGGTCGTCGTCGTCGTTTGCTTTGCTTTGCTTAGCTTGTTCTACTGCGCCGCCGGCTGGAGGTTCGGTCGGCCCTAGCCTACTAAACACGCTCTACATGAGGGTCTGTGCACTNTGCTTTGAGAGCCCCACAATCCGAATCCCATTCAACAAGCGAGAGATCTCAGCGCGCGAGAGCAAACTCAAACTGAGCGCCTGTACGCCATTCATGCTCTCGGCCGGCAGCAAATCTGGCCAGATAGAATTAGAAAAATTGGCACAGATTGTACTCCCGGCCAGCCGAGCAGTTTTAGCCTCAAACAAGAAACGGATGGCCAAATATGGGACTCGCTGGGGGATGTTCTTGGAAGGGAGAGAGGAGTTGGCGCTTCAGCTCCGCTCCCTTTTGGCGCCCTCGCTGAGCCATGCGCGTTTATGGCCAAGCAAGCAGACTCTCGCTTGCACAAAGCCGCCGAGAACTTTTAGGAACTAAGTCTAATGCTAGCGAGTGAGAGGGAGGGAAAGAGAGTGGGCTGGCAGCCAGGCGGCCGCTTGTTGGCTTCGCGCTCAGCGGCCGCGCCAACCTCGCCACACCTTGTTCCACTGAGTCCGCTACGCCAACGCAATTTCTGGGGCCAGCAAGGCAGCCGTTCATGCTATCCCCATTCTACGCACTCCACTCGCCGAGCTAGCTTTCGCGCGCATTCGCTCGCCGCCACCAACTTGCAACGCCGTGCGCAAACACTGTTGCACCAGCTCGTCCTGTTGCCTCCAAAGAGTATCGCAGCGGCCAGACTGGCGGCCGCAAAGCGGCTGTTGTGGCGCCAAGCGCGCAGACAGCTTTCGTCATCCTCTCGCCCGCCGGCCGCCTTGCCTCGCCTCAAGTCGGCCTCACCTGTCTGCCAGATGCAACAGAGGCAAGACTGTCGTTGGCTCGCTCGCCTTAGAGGAGGGCCGACCGTGGAGCGAGTGTTCCATATCACCTTGGAGCGCAAGTGCATGAGTGGATCGTGAGAGCGCGAGCGCTTGTCGCTCAAGTCCCATAATCCGCCCCACACTAATCGCTCGGACAGACGCGCATCCAGATCGTCAACAACATACTTAACTTGTCACTTGCGCTTTAGTTGGATTCACCACCCAAACTAACGCTCACGCACCTAAAAATAAGCCAAAAAATGGACCAAAACTCCGACGATTTCACTTGACTGCTCCCCTGTGACGTTGCTGCCGCCTCAACAGCCACACTTCCATCTGATTCCTGCGGAGCTCGAACGATGGATCCAGAGTGGTCGGTTGGTGACGGAACTGAAGTAGGCGCCCCCATCCATGGATGTTATGCTGCTCCAGTCGCGCTCTAGCGCCTCCAAGCTAAGATCCTCGCTGTAAACTTTGCCCCGCGACCTATGCAGCCTGTAACGGGCCACCCAACCACCTGATGCCTCGAAGGTGCCGCCAGTTTCCTTGCAATTCTCGTGGCACAAATAAGCCACCACTGGCGCGACATAGGCTGGCAGGAGTCGTTTGAGCAATTGCTCTGGAATTATGTCTTCGGTTAACCTTGAGGCTGCAATTGGAATGATAACATTGGAGTGTATGTTGTACTTGGCGCCCTCAACTGCAAGCGTGTTACTCAAGCCGATCAGTCCCATCTTGGCGGCGCATAGTTCGACTGGCCGAAGTTGCCGTACAAGCCCGCGGAGGAGGCAGTCATGATGATACGACCATAGCTCTTGTCGCGCATATACGGCCAGGCGGCCCGGCTCATGAGGAAGGAGCCGCGAAGGTGGACTCTGTTTATTATGTCCCAATCCTCGTCTCCCATCTTGAGCAAAGATTTGTCGCGCAAATTTCCGGCATTATTGATGAGTATGTCAACGCGGCCAAAGTTGTCAATGGCCGTCTTAACCACTTGCTCGCCATCCTCCACAGAGTTATAGTTTGCCACCGCCCTCCCTCCTGCCTCCTTGATCTCGCTCACAACCCTATTTGCAGCCCCCGAATCCAGGTCGTTCACTACCAGCATGCAACCCCTGGAGGCCAACAGGAGTGCGTACTCGCGGCCGAGCCCGCCGCCAGCACCTGTTACGATGGCCACCCTGCCGTCGAAGCGCAACATAATATCGCTCTCCTCCTCTCTCGCTCTTCTTCAATACTATTGCACGGGTGCTTAATTTTCCCTAATGTTTACACTCGACCTCAAGATGTCGATATTGAGAAGAACAAGACAAGAGTCTTATGCGAGGGATCTAGAGTGACAATTTTTTTACTCAGATTCAGATGAGATAATTTCGATTACATCTGTTCTTGGATTCTCGGACTGGTTTTTAGAGACAACAATTAACCTAAAGGCGACGCGACCACTGTAGGGTAAAAAATTCTCCATTTATTATCGTCATCATCGATCCATCGTGATCGAAGATTGGGTCTGACGGTAGAGTACAAACCTGATGTGTTCACCGTCCGACAAGAGCTGAAG